>Ga0302320_10016943_pt1 | contig 14835 bp, 24 predicted proteins | sample Bog_T0_3_FD_202130 | JGI IMG/M metagenome (GOLD analysis project Ga0302320, IMG submission 202130) | Peat permafrost microbial communities from Stordalen Mire near Abisko, Sweden - Bog_T0_3 | ecosystem: Environmental > Terrestrial > Soil > Wetlands > Peat | place: Sweden: Abisko, Stordalen Mire...
ATCCGCTCATGAATGCCCATGACCTATTCATCAGACTTCTGGACGTCCCTAAGGGCAAGAATCGGCTCATGAAGAATTACACATGGTATGCCCATAATCTTGGTGGCTATGATGCCTTATACCTTATTGATGAGATGCTGGAATTCGTTGAAGAGACAGGACGACCAATAGACACTATCTGCCAGGGTCAGAAGATCATCGGATACATCATCTCCATAGACCGCGGCGACGGTAAGTTAGTGAAGATTACCCTGATGGACAGTCTCCCACTAATCCAGGTATCACTGGCACAGGCATCAAAGGTCTACGCACCTGAGTATCAGAAACATGGCACCTGTCCAGATCATAACTTTGTTGAAGATGAGAATGTCTTCTATGAGCCATCCTGTCCTGTTTGCTATTCATACCTGTTAGGCGACTGTGATGCTCTCATGGCCACATTAAGAGCCGTAGAACTTCAAGAGCACCAAATATTTGGGATCAATCTGAAGATCACAGGCGGATCAGCAGGAGTCGAACTACTTAAACGGACGTTAGACAAGAATGATGCCCACTACAGGCAGGCCAAGGATAAAGAAGATTTCCTTTACCAGGCTGTCTACGGTGGGTATGTCTGGCCAGGCCAGGACACCATGAAACACGATGACGTGGTGACCAGGGACTGTACGGCTGCCTATGCTGCCAGAGCAAGGCAGGGTGTCCCCTGCGGTACAGGTGCCTGGGTAGGTGAGCTGATGCCAGAGCTGCCAGGGATCTACCATGTGACAGCTAGTTGCCCTGAGAGCACATTCTTTCCACTGGTCCCTAACAAAGATAGGGCCATGGCTAATCACAGCATCCCATTATGGCCAACAGGAGAATGGGACACCTGGATTCCATCCAACGTTATCGAATTTGCTACCCAACACGGATACAAATTTGATATTCATGAAGGCATCGTGTTCCCAGGTATTGCTCACCCATATGACAACATGATGGATATGCTCGAGCGGATGGAATGCCCCAATGATGGCCATTCAGTCTCATCAGCTCTGAAATTTGGATGCAAGATTAAACGTAACTCTGTGATAGGCAAGTCTGCCACCAAGCCAATACAGGAGAGCATCAAACTAGGACCAGCACCCATGGGTACTATGCCCCTAATTGATGAACATGGGATGGTGCTACCCTTCTATATTGTCCAGCAAGAAGTGAGCAACGGTCTACATATCCAGCCACATTGGAATTCGTGGATCACAGCAGCCCAAAGAATCACAGTTCAGACCATTCTGATAGCAGCCGGCACAGCAGCTCGATATGCAGACACTGATTCAGTAGCCATTGATAGGGAAGTCATGAATCAGCTGGTAGCTTCTGGGATCATTCCAACATCAGAACACAAACAATATGGTAGCTGGCCTGTCGAATCTGAATGGGACTGGTTCCAGGCAGGTGGACCTAAGAATTATCTAGGCCAACAGAAGGATGGCCCTAAACGATCCAAGGCCAAAGGCATCAGAGCACCCAGGAAGAAACAGGGCAAGCAATGGGATGCCTACCTGAAGGCACATGAAGATACCATCAACGGGACAGCCAGACCAACCATTGAATTTGATTCCGTACGTGGTGCCAGAGACATCATGAAGCATCCAGGCGGATCACTAGGCATCAGAAGACAGCGACGATTCAGCACTATTGCAGGATCAATGACATGGCAGGTCGATGAAGACAGGAAGGTTCGCCCCTACCATTTACCAGCCATGTGAAATATGATTATTTTCCCTGACACCTTGGACGGTCCAAGGCAGGAGAGGTCATCCGGCAGATAAGAAGTGTGAGGGCGCTTCACTTCGGCCTTCATTGACGCCGATATAGCACACTCACCTCTTAGCACAAGTACCCTCAACTCTCCCCTGGTTGAGGGTACTTGCCACTGTTGACAAATGTTTGAAGCGTCCATCATTGTTTCTCAATGGCTGATGATGTCCTGGTGAATGCTGATGTGGTCCCTGAAGAAGCTGCACCCTTTGGTTGGACTGTTGACCGTGACTCTGGTGAACGGCGACCAAAGAAGAGCCCAGGGCGGCCCAAGGGTGTCCCCAACAGACCTAAGGTGGATCTCCCTCATGGGAAGAGCCCATCCTTGGAAGACATCAAAGCAGCTGGTGCCCCTATCGTTGAGCCTGACCAGGACAGAGCACCTGGGAAGGCCAAGCGTTCATGGCGTGCAGCCGGCACGGTCAAAGAAGCACCTGAGATCCCACCCTTCAGAGCCGGCCCCATAGCCAAGGGGATGAACAGGCTGTACGCACGGACAGCCAAGATAGTCAAAGTTATGGATCCGGCCATAGGTGCTGCCATCCTGAGTACTACCAGGAAAGATGACGACGATGACATCACGGTGGGCGAAGCCTGGGAAGAATTAGCGAAGACTAATCCGCGGATCAGGCTGTTTCTGCTTCGGCTGATCGCTGGCGGCGCATGGGGTCAGCTCTTGATGGTCCATGCTCCTATTTTCATGGCCATTCTGCTGAAGGATGGCATCAGACAGCACATCCCGTTCATGGCCCTGGTGGAAGCCATGCTCAGCAATGAAGATGACTATGAGGCACAGGATCAGACTCTTGACGTATCGGCCATGCTAGGTGGGCTCAGGCCAGAAGATGCTCAGCAGATGGCAGCTATGGCCCAGCAGATGATGGCCAATATGGCAGGCAACATGACCAGCAATCTGCCCAGGCAGCCCAGCCAGCAAGACATCAGCTACCAGGCTGAAGCCTTTGACCAGGACAGCGCATGAGCCTTGGTTATAACCAGGGACTACGGGAGCTGCCACCAGATGAGCTGGCACCGGTAGTGCCCTGGGATGACTTCCTGACCTACGTGCTGGACTGGAAGCAGTCTCAACATGTGGGGCTGATCGGACCTACGGACTCGGGCAAGTCAACGCTGAGCTTCGCCATCTTACCCCAGCGTAAGTACGTGACCTTCTTCGCTACCAAGCCCACTGATGCGGTGTTGGAGCAATTTGCCAGGAAGGGTGGCTATAAGAGGATCCCTGACTGGCCACCAAAGAAGGGGCTCATAAAGCGTCCTGTTACAGCTGATGAGATGCCACGCCGGCTGCTATGGCCTGATGCTTCTACCCTCAACAGTGGTCCCAAGCAACGGGAAGTCTTCGGTCGTGCTTTTGAAGACATCTATACCAGTGGCGGATGGTGCACGGTATGGGATGAGTTCTGGATGATGACCAACATCCTGGGTATGGAAGCTGAAGCCAGGATCATGCTTCAACAGGCCAGGAGCAACGACATCAGCTTTGTGATGGGTGCTCAGCGCCCATCTAGGATTCCACTCGAGCTGTTCGACCAGGCCAGTCATCTCTTCTTCTGGCGGGACAATGATGAAGTGAACTTGAAGAGAATTGGAGGCATTGGATGGCTGGCCAGTGGCCCTATTCGTGCATTCGTCGCTAACCTGGAGCCTTATCAGGTCCTGTATATTCATACTCGTAAGGGCTGGATGTTCAGGACCACAGCACCAGAGCTGACCTTGGCTAAGAAGGGCTGACTGTTATGCCTCCTGATGTGATCGTGACTGGTGAAGATGACCACCAGGAAGACTCTGAACATGAAGCAGCCGTATCAGAAGGTGCCGCGGCTGTTCATGAAGAAGTGGCAGAGTCTCATGCTGAAGAAGCAGGCCTGGCAGCTGCTGAAGCAGATGCAGCCGCGGCTGCGGCGTTGGAAGCAACCAGGCTCATTGAAGCTGAATCACAGATAGCTGAAGAAGCAGCATCAGAAGCTGTCACAGCAGAGTCAGCCATTGCTGTTGCTTTACAGGCACAGACAGTGGCTATACAGTCTTTAGTTGAAGAGCTGCGTGCCAGCAAAGAAGAGACACCAGCCCCGTTGGAAGAGCTGAAGGAAGAGAAGAAGGAACCTGATCGGCCACCAGCTAAGACTCACTGGTACTACGGCTAGGAGAGATGATGCACGTACATATCGGACTGGTTGAGTTCGTGATCTTTACCCTGTACTACATCATCTTGAAGGCCATTCTTCAGCTCATCAATCTTGAGACCAGACGTAGCGGCATGATTGTGCCGGCTGGTGTCTCTGGTCTGCTCGCCTGAGAAGGGAAAGAACACATGGCAGCTGCGGTAAGTACTCCCACCACTGTTGCACCTTCAGGTGCTGGCAGCCCAGCAGGACCAGGAGGTGCTTCAGCAGCTCCCCCAGCAGCCCAGGCTGTCATTCCCTTTGTCCGCGGTAGTGGCAAGGGTAAATATAAGTTTTATTCCAAGAGCTTGACTCTGACCACGGCGACCCAGGATCTTGGCCCACTTGATGTCAAAGCCTATGACTACATGAGGGCATTGCTCATCACCGTGACCACCACTGCTGCTGGTGGGCTCACTGGCACCGCCCAGGCCGATGCCCCGTTCAACATGTTCACCAACGTTGCTGTGAAACAGCCCAACGGCCAGACCATGTTTCAGACCAGCTCTGGTTACCATGCGGCGATGATCCAGAAGTACGGTCTGAATCGCAACTGGAATGACACCAGGGGCGACCCCAACTTTCTGGTTACCGGATCTAGTGCCACGTTCGCATTCAGGATCCCTTTCGAGCTGGATCTTCGGGATGCTCTGGGAGCTCTTCCCAACAAGGATGCAGCGGCACCATTCACGCTGGAACTGACCCTGAACACTTTGACCAACGTCTTTGGTGCAGGGCAGGGCACTAGCCCTACCTTCACCGTGGAAGCATGGCTCGAGGCATATGACCAGCCGCCTACTGCTTTGAATGGTCAGCCTGTTCAGACCACGCCACCGAATATGAACACGCTTCAACGGTGGACTGAACAAAATATCACCATGAGCACAGGCCAGTTTGATGCCAGAGTCAGGAAGCTGGGTAACTATCTTCGGATGATTATTCCCATCATGAAGAACAGCAGCAACGCCAGAATTGTGACCAACGGCTGGGCCGATCCCGTTCAGATCGTTCTCGATGAAGACGTCAAAGACAACCGTTCCCAGAATGACTGGAGCAGACAGATCTGGGAAGTTTACGGTTATGGTGCTGTGATGCCTGGCACGGCTGCCACTCTTGGGACAGCATCCAGCATCGTTATCCAGAATGACTCCCCAGGCGGGACGGACACCGGTGTATGGCCCATCCTGTATAACTGCGATACCAGGGACATCACTGAGAATGTGAACTTCTACCTTCCTACGATTGAATCTGAAGATTATCTTCTTCGGGGATCATGGGGCTCAGCAGTGTCAAAGCTCGTGACACTGGTCTGTGAAGTTCTCCCACAGGGCGATATCTTCAGCTAGGGAAGGGAACCATCATGGCTACGGGTGTAAGAGACCCTAGTGTTGCTTCTGGTGGAACAGGTCTGACGGGGCGACCCATCGCCACTGGCTTCGCATTCACTGTTCTGGTGGCGTTGGGGCTCTTGATTATTCTTCGCCATCTGTTCGGATCAATCCGCCTGGAAGTTGGTGCCAGATGAGTAACTTCTTCACCGTAGAGACACTGATTGCATTCCTCCTTGGTGTACTTCTGTCCACCACGGCCAAGAGTGCGTTCTCATCTCTGAAGGCAAAGACAGGAGTCTGAATGCACGTCAATGATTTCTTCGACATCATCGGCGGCATACTGACCATTACCCTGGTGGCTGTCTTCCTGACCAAACCAAACACAGCAGCTGATGTGAATGCAGCGGGTAACCAGTTCACCGGTGCCCTGAAGCAGGCAGAAGCAGGTTGAGCGAAGGGACATGACAATATGGCAGGATTGATCGCTGCACTGTTTGGTGGTCAACCCAAGCCACCAGATCCTGACCCCATGCCTGGTATGGGTGGTCAGCAGCTGCCACCAGGGCCAGCTGGCCAAACAGGTTTCCCAGGGTCCACAGCACAGACCAGGACTCTGAAGGGAAACAACCCGCGGATTGCTAAGGTCCAGGCCGACACCAACACAGGCTTTGAACAGGCAATGGGGCTCACACCAGAGCAACGTCAGTCTAGCTATCGGGGTGACACTCCTGGTGCACGTATCCGTAACCCTCGAGATACCCCAGCCATCACAACTCCCCAGACACTGATACGGCAGATCCTTCAACACAACTCTCAGGCCGAATTCTTCGGCGGGCCAATGCTCCAAACAGGGCCAGGGAACGTAACAGCAGGTGGAGTGCTTCTGTCTGGGGCTGCAGCAGCTGGTGGACATTCACAGCAGGACACTCAGACACCAGCCACCGCCACACAACCCAACATCAGTGGTAATACGCCAGGTGCCCAGAACGTACGCAACCAGATTGCCCAGGACTATAAGGCTGTCCCTGGCATGATGCATGCCTATAAGAGCGCAGCCAGGGCAGATCAGGCACCAGTGAACCGTGGCGGTCAGGCCACTGATGGCAATGTGCACCAGGATGCCGCCAATGACATGGTTATGGTCCCCAGCCGTTATGTCTTTGATGCTGGTGGGGTACAGACCTGGGCAGCACTGCGGGAGATGCCTTATGGCGGACGGGGTAATGGTGCACGTGGGGCTGACCTGAACGGGCAACGTTACTACGCGACAGGACAACAGGATCAATTCTTCAACGCCGGTGCAGGTGACTACGGGATAGGTCGGATTCAGGGCTCTGGTGTCAGCCGTCCTGTTGGCTTTGTCGAGCCGGCACCCTGGACAGCTAATTTCTACGACACTACAGCCAGCATCGGGACCACTGACAACCCAGCTGTGGGAGCACAGAGCCCCAATATGGTCTACACCTCACCAGAAACAGGCAGGGCATCCAATAACACAGGGAGGACTGCCTGATGGCTGAAGGTGACGCCCCGGTAGAGGGTGCCAAACATGCCGGCAGCTTTGTCACCCAGAAGGTGGGTCCACTGCCCCTGTGGGTGTGGGGTGTGGCGGCCCTGGGTGTCTGGTACTACTTTCAACGGCAATCCAGCTCGAGCTCAGCAGCTACCAACGCCGCGGCAACCAACCAGGCCACTGACCCTGCGGGCAACATTGGAACCATCGACCCTGCCACTGGATATGTCTTCGGGACACCAGAAGACACAGCTGCCTTGGCCAGCAATAATGCCACTGATACCACAGGTACAGGTACTAGCTCAGGTGGATCGACCCCAGGCACGACATACGCCACCAATAATGCTTGGGCAGAAGCTGCTATCAACTATCTGGTAGGGCTGGGTATCGACCCGACCACAGCTAATGAAGCCATCCAGCAGTATCTGGCTTCCCAGACTCTGGCCACAGCACAGCAAGGGATGGTTAATGAAGCCATCATTGCCCTGGGGCCACCACCAGATCTACCAGGACCTATTGGCACTCCCCCAACCCCGATTGTGACTAGTCCACCACCAGGGACTGTTTACGCGACTAACCCGCCCACAGGACTGAGTGTTGGGACCAAGACACCTACCACTGTTGGGCTGAGCTGGAACAAAGCCACCAACGCCACGTCCTATGACGTATGGATCGGGACTAGTGCCACCAGTCAACGTGGTGAAACTTCGGTACCCTCAACCCAAACAGGCATCACTATCGGAGATCTGCTACCAAATACCCAATACTTCTTCAGGGTCACAGCCCAGCCTGCCGCGGCTGGTGCTGCCTATGCCAGCACCAGTGCTGCCACACCTAAGGCCACTACGACATCACCCGTGCCAGCACCTAAGCCACCACCAGGGGCACCAGTACCCAAGGCACCAGCCAAGACCTACACAGTGAAGGCTGGTGACAATCTCACTGCTATTGCTACTGCTCTTGGCTACCCAGGAGGATGGCAGGCACTGTATGCGAAGAACAAAGCTGTTATTGGGAGCAACCCAAATCTCATCTATCCAGGGCAGGTGTTAACGCTGTGACAACCCAGCCAGAGAACGATATTGCCAGTCGCTTGGCCAGGCTCGAGCGTCGCCTTGATGATCTGGATGAGCTGCTTGCCCATCTGCTCAGGCTGGCAGACAAGCACCCTATGGGCAGACTCATCATCAAGAGCTTGGCCAGACAATGAAGGCATCAGGTATCATGCTCTTCGCTGTAGGTGCCGCGGTCATCGGTAAGTGGTCCCATGGGCAACCAACAGCATCAGTCAAAACTGTGGTCGAGACAATCTTCGCTGTCTTGGTGGTCAGCTTCTTGGATCAGGGAGAATCTGAGCCGGTAGCCAAAGGCTTCGCTTGGCTCTTCCTGGCAGCTGTGCTGCTGAGCAATAACAGCCCCATCACAGGGCTGACCAAGGTCACCAGTGGCACTACCACTGCCAGCACAGCCGTGGCAGTGCCGCTGGCCCAAACAGCAGCTACTAACCCAACCAGGACAGTCTGATGGAATGCATCGAAGAACTTCGCCTGCAATGGACTGCACTCTTGGAGTCAGACACACTTCGCCTGATGCCAACTGAGGCACTTATTGCTTCAATAAAGAATTTGGCAGAAGAACTCCTGATACGGACTGCCCAACCAGGGACTTCGTTGCGCGAGCGGTGCCATTCTGATGGGTAACTTTCAGACTGGTTTCTTCATAGGGCTCGGGCTGGTGTCAGCCTTTCTGCTCTGGGGCATCATGCAGCTGCTGATCGGAAGGGCTCTCCATGGCAAGTGAAGGCTACTCAGGAGATGCCATAGCAGCACTGCTGTTCATGCAATCATCTGCTACCACGATGGACGTTTACTCAGCGCTGAACAGCAGCCCCTGGACAGCCGAGTCATTTGGGGCAGATCAGCGGCGCAGCAAGGCCTTGAAGGAGTATGTGACCCATGCTGTGGTCTATTCGATGGGATACGCCATCGTGGCAGGTATCCTGGCACAGTCACGATATGCCTGGTGGATTGTCCTGTCAGCTCTGGCTACCAATGTCTATCTGATCTGGTTGTATATGCGGGCCATGCGCCGTGGTCGAGCTGCTGGATCCAGCGATTGGGCCAATAACTAAACGGAAGGGAGACATCATGGCCAGAGCACGCGGAAAACATACCGTTAGGTCCCCGGTAGTGGTCGAGCCTGGCACAGGTGAAGGCAACGAAATTGGGATGAGTGCCAGAACAGCTGGTGATGTCTCCCCCATTCCAGGCGGTCTAGACCACATCACCAATGCGCCTACCGTGCGGCAACATGTGCCCATTGGTGTCAGCCGGCCAGAACATCTTGGGATCTTGGCCCATGGGGTGCCCCCTGAAGCTCACACCTTCAGACAAAGGGCAGATCTCGAGAAGGGACCCAATGACGCTAAGCCGTTGGTGCCTAAATATGACGCCCCAGCCAAGACGGTCAATCCAATTCCTGTGTATGTGGTCGAGCCGGCGCAGGGGCCAAGACCACTTCAGACACTGGCTGCTGACAGCTTTACCGTTCCTATCAAAACTTCAGCGCCCATCAGGATCGCCAGCCGTGACTATGCCAGGAGCCACATTCTTCTTCTGGTGGAGACAGCCGCGGGGGCAGCTGGGGCAGCCCCAACAGGGATCAGGTTTGACCATGAAATCAGCAACCTGATGGTGGGCAAGGGTGCACTGTTACCTGCTGGGGCTGTCAGCTACCTTCGGATGACTTGCAATGATGAGCTCTTCGCAGTCAGCAACGACGGTTCAGCGTGCACCCTGTCAGTGGTCTTCCTGTATGGCATTGCTGGTGCCGGATGAGTACCCCAGCTGGGATCGTTGAGACACAGACATTGCTGAAGAAGAGTGCCACTGTGACCCTGGATGCCAACGGTAACGGGGTCATCACCTTTGATCCTGATAACGCTAGGCAACGCTGGGAAGTCACCAGCTTGGTCAGCTCCACCAACCAGGTAGCTATCGCCACTGTTGTGCCAGTGGTCACCTTGGCCATGAACACTCCCAGCCTGGCCACCATGAGCCAAGGAAACCAACGGGGCAGCAGCTGGAATGGTAACCAAGTCACTTTCCAGGGAGAGATTGACGTTGGTCCCTGTGACTTCCTCTCAGTGATCTACTCACCACCAGCCGGCACTGTTGGCACACCATTGGCAGGAGTTCAGGCCACTGCTGTGGTGACAGGATCTAAGTTCACCAGAAGGTCATAATGGTTCAGATACCACGTTGGGGACTATGGATGATGTTCATGGCCAGTGTCGTTGGGGCTGCCCTCTTGGCTGTTCAGCTCTTCCCAGGACTTAGGCACTAAACCATGACTGTCCAACCAGTCAAGGGCGCTGGGGCTGTTCCATCGGTCCCACCAGGCACGACCACGCCTCCTGATGCCATCAGCCTAGGGATCCCTGATTGGCTGACCGACCTGCCAGGGGTTGCAGAAGCAGACAAGATAGGCAGCGTTATCACAGCAGCAGTAGCTGCTTTGTTTGACTACAGGATGTGGCGGAGCCTTGGCTGGCTTTGGCTTGGACTCTGGCTGATGATCTTCGCCCTGGGGCTCTGGCTGAAACAGCCGATTGAAGCTGGCATCGGGACCACACTGGGCGCAGCGCTGAAGGCACCCTGATGGCTACCACCAAGGCGATAGTCAACAGTTCAGGGCAAACGCCTCACACGTCTTCTGTGGGTTCCGCGGTGCGTGCAGCTGGCCCACTGGCAGCCAACAGCCTGGGGAGGGGCAGCAAGAGTTTTCACACTCCTGTAGGTGAGGCACCCTTACTACCAGTAACTTTGTTCATGATCGGTGCCTATATCGCTTGGTTCGGGATCCACTACTTCAAGTCTGATGTGGCGTGGCCATCAGATCCTGTCAAGAGTCTGCTTACTGGCAAGGGACTACCAGCAGCAACCAAGACAGGTGAACAGGCCACCAACACAGCCCTGGATGCTGCCTTCACCACAGCAGCACCCAGCACCACATCAGCCCCTATTGGGACTCAGAGCACTGCCTATTCAGGGACCACAGCCGCGCCGGTTGGGACAACGTTCAATCATGCCCAGCTCGAGACACTTTGGGTCAGCTCTGGTGGCTCACAGGGCACAGCCAATAGGGCAGCAGCCCAGGCACAGGCAGAGTCAGGCGGTAACAGCACAGCTACCAGTGGCAACCCTGATGGTGGCACCAATGTGGGGCTCTGGCAGCTGGATACTCCAGGAGGCAAAGGGGCAGGCCACACCATTGAACAGCTCAAAGATCCCACCACTAATGCCCAGGTTGCTATCATGGGATCCAGCAACGGTACGGACTGGTCAGCATGGGCCACTGCTTACGGCAACCCGCCTGCGTACCTGAAGTTCATGGCCTAACGATGCCCTTCAGGAGTGAGAGACAACGGAGATATCTTTGGGCCAGGCACCAGAAGATAGCCAGAAGATGGGCTGATGAATATGGGTCAAAGATCAGGAAGAAGAAACGATGAACAAATTTTACGCATTCACCGTAGGATTTAACGTTGGCACCATCCTGATAGTACTCATGACCTTGAATGTTGACATCATTGAAGATTCAACAGAGCCGATCATCATTGAAGATCCAGGATTTACACGCTGGGATGTGGTGAAACAGGCAACTCAGATGACCAGGGCGGCTGCGGACGATGCTACCTAACGCTGAAATTGTTGGCGGGACCATCCTAAGAATTCCAGCCATTCAGAGCCCTAACTTCAATCTGGTATCAATGATTGGCTGGGAGATATTACAGACAGGTCAGGCTTACTTCTTTGGTATCGTCACATCAGGGGCATTCCAGGGCACTAACTTTGTTATCAACAGCGGTGGGGCATTCTTCTATAACGGCACGCCCGCATTGGGCAATCTCATTGCTGCTATCACACCAACAGCCGGGGGTGATACGTTCGGCAATACTGTTGGGTCGGGTTTCACTATTACTGAACCTGGTGGAAGTCTCTTTAATACTAAAGGTTCGCAACTGTTTAATGGCGGTGTGATAGCACCATTCACTGTCAATTCAGGTGGGGCCTCAGAGCAGGAACAATTGTATCTATTTGGGCCATCAGTATTATCATCACATGATTCAGTTGGGATATTTCTCACGTCAACCAGCAAGGACCTAAGCATTCCAGCATCAGGACAGTTAGTTTATGAAGACACTAGTAGTGTCAACCATATTGAGCTGACCTGGGGGCCAGGTGGGGTAACGTTCCCTAACGGCCCAGGGGTGAATATGGGCACACCAGCCTTAGCAACGGCAACGGGCACACCAACCGTAGGGGGCACTGAGACTAGAGATGCTGTCCTGGGTAATTATGTCTTCACAGCTCTGGCAGGACACCGATATGAAGCCAGACTTGATGGGCAGGTCAACAATGGTTCAGTGTTGGCTGACCTGTACGCGGTCAATATCCGCAATGGTGGCAGTTCGACCCCAACAGCTGCTTCACCCTGCGTGGCCAGCAGCCAGGCCTATATCAAGGCTGTGGGCTCAGCTGACAGGGACTCAGTGCCAGTACGTGACACCTTCAAACCAGCAGCCGGCACAGTAACGTTAAGTGTCTTCTGTATCAGGATCATCGGAACAGGTGTCTACACGCCAGTATCAGCGCAGTTCCTACCTAACGGGAGAGAGCTATACGTGGTGGACCTGGGGCTCGCATGACAGCCTCTAACTTGACCACCATTCTGCTAGCCATGATAGCCATACTGCCGGCCTGTATTGCTGCCTATGTTGGGATCCAGAACAGCAAGAAGCTACAGACCAACAGTGGGAAGACTATCGGGGCTCACATCGAGACAATCCATGAAGAGATAGCACAGCTACACAGCAAGATTGAAGCACTGGAATCTAAGCATCCCGAAGAAGAGTAACGTCGATGGTGCCATTCTTGATGGTCATGTTCAGCTTCGTGAATGACACTCCACCATAGGCACAATTGTGCTGTTCATAATAGATCGTGCCAGGGACCCAATAATCAAAGGTGAATTGTGTTGGGAATCGCTTATGGGTGGGATCTGTGAACGCATCAATAGACTGATAGTGGGGTGTTCTGATATGAAGTGGCCTGAACGGGATCAGAATACGATGGCATTCAGTCATGAACAGAATTGGATCTGTTACGTGTTCAAAGATATCTTTGGCCTCGATAGCGTCAATACTTGAGTCATCTTAGGCATCAGTTCAAAGCTGTCTAGTACAGGCTTCCAATATTGGTTGGCAACGGTGTCAGCATCATAGCTAGCAGCAAACTTAGCAGCTTCAGATCTCCACTTGGCTGTCACAGCTGCTGATCGTTGATAAGCCTGTTCATAGCGTTTCGCAATATCGTCAACATTTGGCCTGGTCCACCAGGCATGATGAACAGGGTTCCAGAATGGTTGCCCTTTGACCTGCCAGGCTGGCTGGCTCAGCTCAGTCATGGCTGAGCCCTTGGTAACGATGACAGGAGTCCCACAGGCTTGAGCCTCAATCAGGGGCACACCGAATGCTTCTGCGTAGCTGCACAGGCTGAGCATGTCCAGGCTGCCATACCAGGCAGCCATCATCTCAGGGACCATCAGGCCACTCTTCTGTGCATATTCATCAGACATCATCACAGCATCAGTTATGCCCATGTCTCGAGCGAGTTCCATCAGGTTGAAGCCAACAGGACTATGGGCTGTGCTGTGCACCATGAGCAAAGTGTCTTTATGATGTTTATGGAATTTTGCGAAGGCTGCGAACTGTTCAGGCCAAGCCTTACGCAGTGCATCATGATTGGCTGCACAGATTCCGATGATGAACCGATCATCGACTCCCAGCTCCTGTCGGAGTTTGGAACGGTCTTCAGGTGGACTGAACACAGCCCTGTCTACAGCATGTGGAACATAGGCAGCATCACCATAACCAGCATCCTGAAGCTGCTTCTGGCCAAATCTGCTCATAGCAATGGGTGTGGCCTGGGAAGCTGCTAGGGCCTGCCTATCGCCCCGCCCTAGTGGAGTGCAATCGTTGGGCAGCCAGGCAGCAACATTCAGCCCTGCCAGGTCCTGGGCACAGGGCAACAATTTCCAGAAATCCATCAAGGTCAGCACCAGATCAGAGCCCCAGGTCAGAGCATGAGGAACTAGGACATCAACTCCATACTCTTGCTGACCAGCCGGAAAGACGGTGCAGCCTTCCCACTTGATAGGGGCACCTGAGAGTCCATAGAAGGCTGATACGGCTACTTCATGACCCATCGCTGTCAGCCGCGGGATCAACAGTCTGGTCTGCTGGCCATAGCCACTTGGGACCATTGGACCGTTGCTATGAATCAGAATTTTCACTGGTTGGACTCCCTTTGATTGAACGGTCAAATTTGATTGAACGGTCAAATTTCTCGATCATATGGTTCAGGTCAGCATCGGCCTGGTAAGCACGCCCTTCAGCCTCTTGAAGATCCTGGATGTAATCCTTGGCCATCGACCTGGCAGCATGGCCGATCATGGCGAGCTCGGATGGGGTAAACGGGCTATTGGATCCCATTCTCTCCACATGAGCTGCCAGAGAGTTTTCAGAACGGACACACGTCCAGATGGCCACACAGCTGATAACTAGTGACACCAGGACCAGGACCAGAGTGGCTAGCTCCATGTTTTGCCCCCATCGGTGCTGTAGACCGTTCCGGTCTTTACCCCATTGCCAGTGACCAGGAGAGCTTCCAGTGGAGGGAGAGCCGGCGGGGGCATCCAGCCGTCCAGGGTGACAGACAGATCCGTGTTGGCTTCCTGAAGTGTCAGAGATGATCCAGGCATGATCGTGGCAGGATTGCTGGTTGGGCTGGCCCATTGAACAGCAGCAACCTGCATCCCATATTGGATGGTGCCCAGCTGGGCAATGGCCTGTATCTGACTTAGATTCCAGTCAGCCAGCCAGACATAAGCATGACCATGCCACCATGTAGGCCCCGAAGCATTCAGGGCTGTCTCAGTAGCAGCCAGG
>Ga0302320_10016944_pt1 | contig 14835 bp, 8 predicted proteins | sample Bog_T0_3_FD_202130 | JGI IMG/M metagenome (GOLD analysis project Ga0302320, IMG submission 202130) | Peat permafrost microbial communities from Stordalen Mire near Abisko, Sweden - Bog_T0_3 | ecosystem: Environmental > Terrestrial > Soil > Wetlands > Peat | place: Sweden: Abisko, Stordalen Mire...
CACACAGATTCAAGGTTTGCTAACTACAGAATTCCTCAAGGTTTGCTCGCCCCGCGACACACGACAGCGCAAGTTCTAAAGTCAGAGGGTGTGAGACAAAATTCTTCAATCGTCGGTTTTTGCCTATTTTTCCGCGAATTGGTATCTAGACGACGAGGCGCTTAGGTTCCTTGACCCGGTTCGGTCGTCCCTTCAGGACGAATTCACTTTTGCCGCGTTACCAGACACTGGCGTGTCTGGCTAATATCCGGAGCCCTTCCAGGGCCTCGCCCATCGCCTCCCAGACCTCATACACCGCATCAGAAGATTGGACCGAGTTCGCCAACCAGCAATCCGACGAAGAGATGACAATCGGCGCCTCTGGTAGCGGAATCACGTCTGCGGAATGCCGCCGCCGGTGTCACTGACGCTGAAACAGACATATCGTCCGGGCACCGCACGCATGACCGGCTTTTTACCACGAATTTCCTCACGGATAAACCAGCCGGTAGTATTCGTTAAAATTGGATTTGTTGATGCTGATATTGGTCGCATCGATCAGCGGCGAGCCAGCCACCGTGCCCCAATCGTTGGAGTTACCGCTCAAGCCGCGATTCAGGTTGTTGGTCTGGACCAGGAGCCGCCACCCCGTGTGGTCGGCCGGCCACCACAGATTCAGATTATTGCCGACCACGGAGAAATTAATGTTCGTTGGCACCTGACTGACCGGTATGACGGCGATGGATCCGTTCACGGCCAAGTTGTTGGCCCAGGTCAATCCGCTGCCCGGGGGCGGCGTAATCGCCAACGAGGCCCCGCCCGTCATTGCCTGGCTGAACAGCTTGAACGTGTCACCTTGAATCAATGCCGGGCCCTGATTGTTGACGGTCAGCGTGCCGGTGCCAATATTGGCAGGGTTTCCGCTGACAGAAACGTAGTCGTTGGACTGGGTGAGTGACTTGTTGATTTTAAAATACAGATTTCCGGCCAAGGTCAGGTTGTTATTGAGGTTCAGCGTTCCCACCGTAACGCCCGGCGACAGCGTGGAGCCCGCAGCCACGGTCACAGCTCCGTTGATGTTGCCGGTCCCTCCAAGCGTGGCTCCGTTCGTGACGCTGACGTTACCGGCGCCAATCGAGCCGGTGACCAGCAGTTTTCCATTGCTGACGAGCGTCGGACCAACATAGGTGCTGGTGCCGCTCAAAGTCAGCGTACCCGCGCCGCGTTTGGTCAACCCGCCGCCGCCATTGTTTAACAGCGCCTGGCCAATCGTGATGGCAAAGCCGCCGTCGTCAATCACGGCCCCTCCGGCTTTTACGTTTGCTGTGGTCAATCCGGTCATGAAAGCGCTGGACGCCCCACTGGCCAGGAGCGTGCCGCCATTGAAGTTGAATGTGGATGTGCCTGCCGTCAGGGTGGTCACCACGGTCGGCGCGGTGATGTTGCCGCCGTTAAGATTGACCGTGCCGACTGTGGATGCGCTGCCATCTCCGTTGCAAAGCACGAGGCCGCCGGCCGCGGTGAGTTGTCCGCTGCCCGAAACGGTCAGCGAGCCCACGCCCGCCTCGCCAATCAGGACGGTTCGGGCGGCGTTGGTCTGGGAAACACTGCCCGCGGAAATATTGAGGTTGCCTGCATCATTGGCGATCCGGCCCACCGAAAGATAGCCCGAGAATATGGCGCTGCCGCCGCTGACATTCAAAGTGCCCGCGCCGTATCCGCCAATCCAGGCATTGCCGAGATTTTTGATGTTCAGCGTGCCGCCATAAAGATTGTAAGTGCCCACTCCCAAGGTGCTGGCGGAGCTACGCCCCCCAATCACAAAAATACCGTCGTTGGGGCTGAGCGTGGTCACCGAACCATTGGTTTGGTTCACCGTGCCTTTGGCGGTGGAACCGGCGGCATTCGCGGAACCCACGTAAATTGCGTTGACCGTCAGCAGGGCGTTGCCGGCCAGGTTCACCGTTCCGCTGCTGCTCCCCACGTCACCCGCGTTGAAATCGCCACCATCGGTCAGGCTCGCGTTGTCCTGAATCGTCAGCGTTGCCGTACCGCTGTCACCGACATCAAAATAAGTGTCCGGCGAGAGGATGGAGGAATTGTTGGCCAGCAACACCGTGCTTTGGGAGCCGGCGCTTTCGCCGAACAGAAAACCCGTGTCGCCCGCGCCCGTGTCCGTGACCGTCGAGTTGCCATAGAGGGCCACCTTTTGGTAGGCGTTATTGCCCGCCAGACCGCCGTCCCAACCGCAGGACCAGTGCGCCACGTTCAGATTTGCATTCGTTAACGTCACGGCATAAACATTGCCAATGGCGCCGCCCCCGCGGCCGATGGCAAAGTAGTTGTTGGTGACATTGACCGTGGTGTTCGAAATCACCAGCATGGCGCCGCTGGTCGCGCTGTTGCCCACCCAGAATTCGCCCTCGCCGCTGATCGTCGTGGGCGCCGCCAGCACCGCCGAGCCTTGCTGGATTTGCGAGGGCCCCCCAAAAGAGTTGGTATTGGCCACGGTCCACGTGCCGGAACCCTGTTTCAGAAACGCCACATTGGTGATGCTGCCTTTGCCGGTGAAAGCATAGTTTAGGGCATTGTTGCTGACCGTCAACGAGCCCGGACTGACGTTCGTGGTCACGTTGACCACCGTCGCGCCCGCGGCGGTGTCATTGAAGGTCAGCGTGGCGGAATCCCAATAGCCTTCCGGGAGGATGCCAGCCGCCAGCCAGTTGGTGGTCGCGTTCATGTCCCAGGTTCCCGTGGCAATCCCATTGGTCATCCCGCTCCAGACCAGCCCGAGCGGGTTAAAGGCGGGCAGGGTCTGCACCTCCGCGCTGCTCAACGCCCGGCCATAGACTCGGGCGTCAAAAATCGTCCCTTGAAAATATTCCGCCGCGCCCGGCAAATCGGCGCCAATCGTCAGCGGCTCGTTGTCCACCCCAAACTGGAGCGCCACCGTGGGCTGGTACGAGTCGAGCTGCCCGTTGATATAAAATCGCACCGTCGTGCCATCGTACGTCACCGCCACCCGCTGCCATTGATTGGTCGTGAGCTTTGCCGTGGAATTCCAAGAGCCGCCCCCCACACCGCCGCTTGGCGCGCCGAAGTTGGCCGTGAAACGCAAAGAGCCGTCGCCCCAGATTTGCAGGGCGTACGGTTCGGTGTTCGTGCCCTTGCAGAGAATGCCCGCCCAGTCGTTGAAACTCCGCGGATTTATCCAGGCCGACAAGGTCAGCGCGTTTTGGACATCATTGCCGATGGCCGCGCCGCAATTCACGTAGCTGTTGCTGCCGTTGAAATGCAGCCCGGGCTGCATCCAGACCGGCGACCCCACCAGACTTCCCGGCAGGGCAACAATCAGGTTGCTGGTGATGGTGCCGCTGGCTTCAGTCAGCGGAAATTGCGCGTCCAGAAAATTGGTGGAGTCGGAAATCCACGAGCCGATCGGCACCGGCGAGCCGTACACGGGCTGGTTGTTGGCATTCCACGCCAGGCGCTGGATGTGCAACTGACGGTAGCCGCCGCAGCCCTGACCGCTGAGATCGTTCGCATGGTAAATGTTCCAATACTGGCCGCTGGCGTCCATGAATATCCCGTTGTGCCCCGGCCCATAGTCACCGGTTTGCTGGCTGAGCACCGGCCCGGACTTGGTCCACTCGCTCGGATCCATCAAGTTGGTGCCCGTCAAGGTCAGCAGGCCCAGACAATAACTGTCCGTCCAGCAGCCGCTGGCGGAATAATCAATAAAAGTTTGGCCGTTGTGCGTGAAGCCGTACGGACCCTCGTTTACGGAGGGTGGCGAGCCGACCGTTTCCCAAGCCATGGTTGGCTGCGAAATCATCACCGGCGTGGCGCTCAACGTGTACGGATTGCTCATCGGCGCGATATAGATGTTTTGCGTGCCCGAGGGGCTGCCGGAAAAGATAAAATAAAGCTGGCCATTGGTGGCGGCAAACACGCTGCCGTCGATGTTCCAAAAACCGGTAAACAGCGCGCCAAGAATTGTGTATGGCCCGCTGGCATTGGTGCCCTGGCTCTGGGCAACATAATTCAAATGATTGGCGCCAGCGGGATCCGCCGCGAGACTGTAATAAAGATACCAGCGGTTGCTGAAAAAATGGATTTCCGGCGCCCAAACGTTCGAACAGCCGGGTGACAGGATGATTTGGTTCGCCGCCGTGACCAGTCCGCCCATGGTTGCCGACTGATACAGGTGAATATTGCAGCCATCGCTTTGCACCAGATTGAAGGTGCCGTCTTTGAAAGCCACCTCCGGATCCTGGCCCTGCATCATGGGATCGGAAAAGGTGGCGGCGCGCAGTATGCCCGGAGGCAGCAGCAACAAACTCAATAAAAGCAACCGGACGATTGCTCGGCTTTGATAATGGCACATTCGGCATAACATAACCCAACGGCACAATTCCTCCAGTGGCATAAACTGGCCACATTTCGGCCAGAGGCCGTCAAAAAATCCGCGCTTAAACCGTACTCCGAAGCGGCAGCGGCCACTCAATTGGGTGGCGGAGGCCACTGGCCTGTACTGAGCGGCGACTCGCCGCTCGGAACGGAGCGTGCGCCCGAACTATTTCGGACGGCTGTCTTCATGGCCAACGCCGGTTCCGTTCCGTCCGGCGGGTCGCCGGACAGTACAGGCGGGTCGCTCGTGCCGCCCCACTCTACTTCGGAGTTCGGGCTTAAACCAGCTTGATTCGGCTGGCTTTTAATTGTTTTTTCAATCTTTCTCCCGGGGTGCGAAGGCACGCGCCGCCAGGTGTCATATTTTTTGGCCCGATCGGGTCAATGCCGATTGGCCCGGCCGGCAACCACCCGTCCGCGCATCCACAGTGGTCGCCAAATCCTGGTGTAATCTATCACTGTGTTATTATGCTGAGCCAGGGGTGCGGCGCCTGGCAGGAATGCCTGACGCCACGGAGACTAATAGTGATGAAACATGCTGGCCAGCAGGAGCAGTTCGGGATGGGTCGCCGATAGTTTGGGCAGCACCACCCGGATGCGCGAACGGTAGGCCGCGAGCTTTTCGGCGAGGGGCCGCAGATTCTCGACTTTGTCCCAATGCAGCTTGTTCAAATCCAGCACCAGCCGGTTCTTGCTCCGCGACAGGGAATCGCGCAGGCGCTGCGCCAGAGCTTCCGCGTCCTTGGATGAAAGTGCGCCTTCGAGCCGCATCCAGACTTGCTGCTTGGCATGTTGCAGCTCGACTTGAATGGAGAAGTTCCGGACCGGATGCTTTTTCTGAAATCCTTCCCACAGCTCAAACGCGCTCCAGCGCTGCTCAGGCAGGCGGTACGTGGTCCGCTGCAATTTCGGGTGCTGAAACAGATCGAACTTCAAGGTGAATCCCGTCCATAGCGCCGCGCCCACGGCCAGGACGGATTTGGATTTCTGCGCGAAGGTCGGCTGCCCCAGTTCCGCGTGAATGCGCTGCGCCAGTTCACCGATCCAATTCCGCACGGCCGCATTCGGACCCAGCAATCGGCCCGCGAGAAACACCGGATATGCAATGCGCAATTCCTGCGCGTAGTATTCCGCCTTCTGGCGCAACACGGGATTCGGCGAATCCTTGAGTGTCAGGTAGCCAAGGAAACGGGTTTCCAGCACGCGATAGATGCTGGGGCCGAGCCGCTGGAAGTCCTGCTCGAAACACCAGTTCTGGAGGTCCTCGATCTGCGCGGGCGAGAGCGTGGGATGCTTGATCATCGTGCGGAAACCGTCCGCGCGGCGATAAAACAAATCCTTGTCGGTCGTGTACACGTCTTGCAGCAAATTCTCCTTGATGATGCGCTCGTAAAACGGCGTGCCGGGCACCGGGCCGTAAATCAAGAACTGCGCCAGCGAAGGCTTGAGTTTCATCAGCCCGTCCAGCTCCTGCGCGACAATTTCCGGCGTCTGATAATCGAAGCCGACGATCATGGAAGTCAGCACGGTGATGCCATGCGCGCGGAATTCGGTGAGAATTTCGTCCACCGGACGGCCCTGCTGCTTGGCATAATTCGACCGCGTCCCTTCGTAGCCGATCCAAAATCCGTCAATGCCCATCTCCAAAATCTCCTCGACGGTGAACTGGCTGATGGCCTTGATGCTGGAGAACGCAAAGATGGACGGACGCTTGCCGCCCGCCAGCACACATTCGCGGAATTCCTGCGCGCGCTTTTTGTTCAGCAGAAAATCCTCGTCGAGGATCAGAAACACCAGGCTCGGATCGAGATCGAAATAGCGTTCCACCACGTTGTAAATGTCGCGCCCGGTCGGCAGCAGCTTGATGTGTTTGCGGGAAAAGAAATGCGAGGTGCAGCAGAAGTCGCAGCCGTTCGGACAACCGAGGCCGGCGAAGATTTTGCCCGTGCCGGACACTTTCCACCCGAAGACTTTCAGCCAGCTCACGATCAGGGGGTGTTTGTAAGGCATCGGAATTTCCGGTTCGCCCAGCAGCCGGCGGAAATAGCCCACGCCCTCTTCGCGGCAGATGAAGTCCGCAAACGGCATGAGCACCTCGTCCTTCAGCACTGTGCCGTAGCCGCCGAGAACGATCTTGCTGTGCGGCGCGTATTGGCGGATCAAGGCGACCGTCTCCTTCATCTTGTGCATCACGGCCATGATGAAGGTGATACCCACGTAATCGTAGCCCTTCTTCAATTCCTCGATCAGCTCCTTCTTCGACGGGTATTGGAGCACAACGGCCGGCGTGTCGAGATTTTCGGCGATGTAATCCAGCCCGAAATGGACATTGACCGTGCGCGGGCTGAAAATGCCCTGCGCGCGCGTGACCTGGCGATACAGCAGTTCATAACCGACGGAAGCTGCGTCCCCAAATTGCGGGCCCATGGGACGGCAGACACTGGTCAATAAGACTTTTTTGATCATAGATTTTAACCGACAGCTTTCCAGGCAGAATGAAATCGCGGCTCGGAGGCTCGAAATGAGGCGAGGTAGGACGGTTGCAACTCAGCCATTAATAAGAAACACCCAAAACGACGCGAAGTCAAGAAATGTTGAAGATTCACTTCCGGCGCGGCTTGGTTTTATCGTCTGACCTGCCGCCGCGCGCCAAAAGCAATTGTTGCCAGAAAACGGGCGCCGTTGGGCCAAAAGGGTGTTGCCCGCTGTTCTCAAGGGAAAAGGATTTAAGCAGGTCGCGGAGTGGCATCGCCCAGGGTGGCACGGACCACCTTCAAGAGGTAATCATGCTCGATGGGTTTCTGGAAATAGGCCACCGCCCCCGCCGCCGTCGCGCGTTCCTTGGTTTTCGGCTCTTCGCTCCCGGTAATCACAATGACAGGAATTTTCCGGGCCGAGTCCAGCCGGTGAAACCATTCCATGATCCGGAAGCCATCCCACGGCACCCCGCCCACGTCCGTTGGAAAACTGATGTCCAGCAGGATGAGATCGGGATTTTCCTTGCGGGCCAGCGCCACCGCATCGGAACCATCCATGGCGGCGATGACCTGATAACCGGCTCCCTGCAATTTTAAAGTGATGGTCTTGATGACAATTTCGTTGTCATCCACCACCAGAATTTTTTTTGCAGGCACGCCGGACGGGTTTGTATTCATAGTTGGTTACCCGCTTAGATCACGTCAGATCCGCAGATTTCAATTGTGTTTGCAAAGCTTGGAATTAATAGCAAACGGCCTGCCAACCACCAAGTAATTTCGCGGATTTTCGTGGGATCGTGATTCGACAGATACGCGGCCGCCTCAGGCACGGCGCGGGCCCAAAACGGGCGGAGGCTGGATTCAGCCTCCGCTTGGATATGTCATCTTTTGGTCCACATCTGTCCCGTTTCTCGAATGGCGAATCTGGCGGGTGCATCGCCCTATCACGCTTCAGCCCAGATATTTCATAGTGAGATCGAATTGGCGACCAAGCGCCGCGTGGGGGCGCGCGGCCTACAAGTGGGAAAAGAGCCCCTATAGGCCCCGCGCCCACGCGCGGCCGGCCGGGGTGTGAAATTTGCACGAAAGCGCTTCAACCCTTTAGCGCTTCATGCCTCGCACCGGTTTGAATTGCGCTTGAAAGTTCCCCGCCGCCGTTTAGCCTGCGCGATATGATTTGGAAATGTTTCGTTTTCGCCGCACTACTGAGCGCGCTGACCGGATGCAGCACCGTGGAAAAAATCTGGCATCGCCCGCCCGCTGACCCGCTGGCGGCTTTTCAGCAGCGGGCCGCCAAATATCACTCCGTGGTCACCCTCCCGGACTTTGAGACCACCCCGGAGGCGGTCAAAGCCACCGTGGACCAGACCATTGCCGAGGGCAACTCCGCGCTCGACGGCATTGGCCAGCTTCGGGCCAGCGAGGTGAATTTCCACAACACCATCCGCCAGCTCGATGACATCGCCTACCTGATCCAGGGCGCGTCCGACCGCCTGGGGCTGATTGAGCAGACCAGCACGAACGCGGCGGTGCGCGACGCGGCGACCGCCGCCATCAAGAAGCTGTCCGACTGGTCGGTCGGCACGGACTATCGGGACGACGTCTATGCCGCGGTGAAGGCCTACGCCGACACCCAGCCGGCGCTGGAGGGCGAGGACAAAAAGCTGTTTGACGAAACCCTGCGCGATTACCGCCGGGCGGGGCTGGAATTGCCCAAAGACCAGCGCGAGGCCGTGGAAAAACTGCGCAAGGAATTGACCGCGCTGGAAACGGATTTTGAGGACAATGTCACGAAAGCCACCAAGGTGTTGAAGTTCACCAAGGCCGAACTGGAGGGTGTGCCGGAGGCGTTTCTGTCGCAGCAGGGCATCAAGACCGGTGACGACGAATATACGCTCAAGGCCAACATCACGTTCCACTATATCATGGTCGAGGACAACGCCAGGCGGGAGGAAACGCGCCGGCGCATGATCGAGGCGCAGTACAATCTCGCGCGCGCGGAAAACCTGCCGCTGCTGCAAAAAATCCTGGTCCGGCGCGACGAGGTGGCCCACCGCCTCGGCTACGCCAGTTTCGCCGATTATGCCACCGAGACGCGCATGGTAAAAAACGCCGCCACCGCCATCACGTTTTTGCAGAATCTGAAAACCGGGTTGCAGCCAAAATTTGACGCGGAACTGGAGGAATTCCGCCAGCTTAAAGTCAAGGAAACCGGCGACTTGAACGCGAAAATTTACGTTTGGGACTGGCGCTATTACGCCAACCAGCTCAAAAAAACGAAATACAACGTGGACGCGGAGCAGTTGCGCGTGTATTTCCCGTACCAGCGGGTGCTGGACGGCATGTTCGCGATTTACCAGCGCATCTTTGGCCTGAAATTCGAGCGCGTCGAAGCTCCGTACAAATGGATCGGTGATTTGCAATTGTACACGGTTTCCGACCGGAAAACCGGCGAACCGCTCGGCTTGTTTTATCTCGACATGTATCCGCGCGAAGGCAAATACAACCATTTCGCGCAATTTGGCATCACCGAGGGCAAATTGCTGCCGGATGGACGTTACCAGCGTCCGGTCTGCGCGCTGGTGTGCAACTTTCCGCCGCCGCAGCCGGACAAGCCTTCGCTGCTGTCACATGACGAAGTGGAAACAGTGTTTCACGAATTCGGCCACGCCATGCACACGATTCTGACGCGCGCCAAATATTCGCGTTTCTCCGGCACCAGCGTGCCGCAGGACTTTGTGGAAGCGCCGTCGCAAATGCTGGAAAACTGGGCGTGGGACAAAAAAGTATTGGACAGTTTTGCCGCCGACTACCGCGACCCCGGCAAGAAAATACCCCGGGAAATCCTGAATCAGCTCAAGGCCTCGCGTCTGGCGACCATGGGCATGTTTTATCGCCGCCAGCTTTCGTTTGGCCTCATGGACCTGGCGTTGCACACGCAAATCCATGCCACGAACGCGGAGGAGGTTTTGCCGCTCTCGAACCAGGTCTTGAGTGACGTGTCGCTCCCCGTGCCGCCGGACACGGCATTCGTGGCGTATTTCGGCCACATCATCGGCTATGGCGCGGGCTATTATGGGTATGCTTGGGCGGACGCCATCGCGGCGGACATGGCCACCGTCTTTGAAAACTCGCCGGGCGGCTACTTCGACAAAAAGGCGGGGATGCGGATGCGCAACGAGATTTATGCGGTCGGCGACTCGCGCGACATCAACGTTTCGATCGAGAAATTCCTGGGCCGTCCGCGTTCGCTAGAACCGTTCTTGAAGAAAATCGGGGTGAATTCCACGCCTCCATGAAATGGCCTCCGAGGGAAGGATCGAACTGAAGTGACGGTTCACGATTTGCGAGCGTGCGTGCATTTCACGCAGCTTGCAATTCGTAAATCGTAAATCGTAAATCGTAAATGAGAGGTCCGTTTATTTTGCCGCCGGTGCGGCGGCCAGCGCCTTGAGACTCTTGAGCGTATCCGCCCCCACAATGCCATCAATATCGAGCAGCGTTTTGACCGCTGCCTTCACCTTGGCAATACCGATGATGTAGTCCGTGCAAATCTGCCCGCCAAAATTCGGGGTCTCCTCGATGTCCGCCTCGGCAATGTTGATGACTTCTTCCACGCCGTCCACCACCAGACCCATCTGCGTGGCTTTGCCATCGGGCAGCTTGACCTGCGCCACGATGATGCAGGTCTGTTCCGTGTTTGCGGCGTTGGCAAATTCAAAGCGCACCCGCAAATCCATCACCGGAATGATCTTGCCGCGGAGGTTGATGACCCCGCGAATGAAGGCCGGCATCTGCGGCACCGCGGTGATGGTGGTGAGGCGAATGATTTCGCGCACCTTCAGCACATCAATGCCGTAGGATTCGGTCTGCAATGTGAAGGTCAGATATTTGCCGGTCAACCGCCCGGCAGCTTTCGTCTCAGTGCTCATAGTTTGTTTATTGGCCAGCATCCGATTCGCTTGAATGTAAAATCAGCATCGCCTGGTCGCCCGCAGCGGCGCGGCAACCGGACCATCGCAACCCGGCCTGCGCTTTTAATCGGCTGAACCGCAACTAAGTTAAGTGATATTTTGGGCATCCTGCCGCTTTGACCGCCTGAATCAGCCTGTATCCGGCGGTGGAAATTATGAATGCCGCCCCCTCCAAGGCTGAACCGGCGCCGTGCGCCGCGTTGCAAAAAGCTTTTGTTGCAACCTTCTTTCGCCATAATGCGTCCATATTCAAATCAATGAAAATGACACGTTTATTTATTGTGACTGCGGCGGGCGCGACCCTGGCCACGGCCTTGTTCACAGGCTGCCACTCCACCGGTGGTTGCGGCATGGCGTGCTGCGCGGACCAAAGCAAAGCGGAAAACAACACGCTGACCAAACAGGAAAAGGCGGATGGCTGGAAACTGCTCTGGGACGGCAAGACCACCGACGGCTGGCGCAGCCCCAAGTCGGATATCTTTCCGAGCAAGAGCTGGGTCATTGAAAATGGCGAGTTCAGGGTGGTTTCCAGCGGCAACGCCGAGGCGCAGGCCGGCGGCGACATCATCACTCGTGAGCGCTATGCCAATTTTGACTTGAGCGCGGATTTCAAGTTCACCACCGGCTGCAACAGCGGCATCAAGATTTTTGTGCAGCCCAATATTTCGCCCGTGGACAAGGTGACGGGCAAGCCCACCGGCAAGGGATCGGCCATCGGCCTGGAATACCAGATTCTCGATGATGCGAATCATCCCGACGCGAAACTCGGGCGCGACGGCGACCGCAAACTCGGCGCGCTTTATGATTTGTTTCCGTGCGATCCCGCCAAGCCCGTGAATCCGGCGGGCGAATGGAACCACGCCCGCATTCTTTCCCGGGGCACTCACGTGGAGCACTGGCTCAATGGCCGCAAAATCCTCGAATACGACCGCGGTTCGACGGCATTCCGCGAAGCGGTGGCGAAAAGCAAATTCAAGAACATTCCCGATTTTGGCGAATGGGCCGACGGCCATATTCTCCTCCAGGAACATGGCAGCGAGGTTTCGTTCCGCAACATAAAGATTCGAGTATTGCCTCCAAATTGACCTGCCTATTATGAAATCCAACCTGCTTCCAAAATCCACGGCCGCCGCCATGCGTCGTCGTTCATTCCTCAAAGGTGTCCTGACCGCCAGCGCCGCCTCCGTGTTGGCGCCGCGTCTCTTGCTGGGGGCCTCCCCCGGCGGCAAGCTCAACCTCGCGTGCTGTGGCATTGGCAATCGCGGGGCGGATGACGTCAAGGAGTTCCATAAGCTCGAAAAGGCGGGGTTGGTGAACATCGTGGCGCTGTGCGACACCGAAATGGGCGCGAAGCACACGCTGGAAGTGCTCAAAATATACCCGGATGTCCCGCGCTTCCAGGATTTCCGCCAAATGTTCGACAAGCTGGGCAAGGACATTGACGCCGTGAGCGTGGCCGTTCCCGATTTCTCACATTTTGCCATCGCCATGCTGGCGATGTCCCTGGGCAAGCACGTGTACAGTGAAAAACCCATGGGCCACAGTTTTCGGCAAATCGAGTTGATGATGCAGGCCGAAAAGAAATACCAGGTGGCCGCGCAAATGGGCAACCAGGGCCATTCCGAGGCGAATTACTTCCAATTCAAGGCTTGGGTGGATGCTGGCATCATCAAAAACGTCACCAAAATCACCGCGTTCATGAACAGCTCCCGCCGCTGGCACGGAATGAAAGTGTCGGGCCTGCTGCCGGAACAACCCATCCCGCCGACGCTCGATTGGGAGGTCTGGCTGACGACGGCCGAATATCATAAATACAACCAGGGCTACATTAACGGCGACTGGCGTTCTTGGTTCGATTTCGGCAACGGCGCGCTGGGCGACTGGGGCGCGCATATCTTCGATACGGCGCACGAATTTCTGCAATTGGGCCTGCCCACCGAGGTGGAAGCGGTCAAGCTGGACGGGTACAGCCCGTTCATTTTCCCGCAAGCCTCCACGCTGGCGTTCCGCTTCCCCGCGCGCGGCACGCAGCCTCCCTGCGAACTCACTTGGTATGACGGCCAGAACAACCTGCCGCCGCTGCCAGATGACATGGGGGACTCCGTGGTGGATCCCAACATCCCGCCGCCCACCAGCGGGCAGATTGACACCAAGAAACGTGCGCCCGGCAAAGTCATTTATGGGGAAGGCCTGACGTTCAAGGGCGGTTCGCATGCTTCCACCCTGCAAATCATTCCTCAATCCAAAGCCCGGGAGATGGCCTCCAAGCTGCCGCCGGTGCCCAAGAGTCCTTCCAACCATTGGAAAAACTTTCTGCTGTCGGCCATGGGCAGGGAAAAATGCCGTTCATCGTTCGCCGTGGCCGGGCCGCTGTGCCAGGCGATGGCCTTGGGTGTCATCGCGCAACGGGTCAACGCCAAGCTCACTTTTGATCCAGTGACCCGGCAAATCACCAACCACAAGGTGGCCAACGGCCTGCTCGCCGGCGTCACGCCGCGGAAGGACTGGGAGAAGTACTACCAGCTGTAGTTGATGGAGATGATCCAATCGCGACGATCCTTCCTCAAAACCTCGCTCCGCGGGGCCGCCGCGCTGGCGGTGCTGCCGGATATCATCCCGGCGCGGCTGCTCGGCGCCAACGCGCCCAATAAAAAAATCCAAGTGGCCCAAATCGGCTGCGGGCGCATGGGCCGCAGCGACCTGGGCAATGTCTTGAACGAATCGCAGGCGCGCGTGGTGGCGGTCTGCGATCTGGATGCGCATCGCCTGGCTGCGGGCAAAAAGATGGCGGAGGAGTATTACCAGGAACAGGGCGAGCAGGGCGTGAACGTCAAGACTTATCACGACTATCGCGACGCGCTGGCCGCGCCGGACATTGACGCGGTGGTCGTCACGGTGCCCGATCATTCGCACGCGCGCCTGGCCATTGCCGCGGCCATTGCGGGCAAGCACATTTACGTCCAGAAACCCGTCACTTACAACATCGCCGAGGCCATCGGCCTGCGGCGGGCGGTGGAGGCCTCCCGGATTATTTTGCAGACCGGATCGCAGCAGCGTTCCGAACGTCCGTGGCGCAGCTTCCGCGCGGCGAGCGAAGCGGTGCGCAACGGGCGCCTCGGGCAGTTGCGGACCATCAAAATTGGCCTTGGGGTGGACCATCCTTGCGGCCATGCGCCCGCGCCGATGGCGGTGCCGGCCAACCTGGATTTTGAACACTGGCTGGGCTCCGCGCCAGAGCAGCCTTACATGGAACGCCGCGTGCATCCCCAGGGCAGCCTCGAAGGCCGGCCCGGCTGGATCACCACGGAAGATTTCGGCCTGGGCATGATCACCAATTGGGGCGCGCATCACGTGGACATCGCCCACTGGGCCATGGGCCAGGAGCTGGGCGGGCCGCTGACCATCGAATCCCAGGCCCGGTTCATGCAGCACGATGCCTGGACCGTGCACACGACATATCATGTGGAAATGCTGTATCCCAAGCAGGTGCAGGTCATCCTCGACCACAAGTTTCCCACTGGAATCCGCTTCGAAGGCGACGAAGGCTGGGTCTTTTGCACTCGCGGGGAAGAAAGCAACGACACGCAGGCGCCGTTGCGCGCCAGCGATCCGAAAATTCTTTTGCCGCCCGGCGCCGGCGGCGTGCGCTGGATGCCGAGCCGCACGCAGCATGGCAACTGGCTCGAAAGCATTGCGGCCAACCGCCAGCCCATTGCGCCCATCCAGCAATCCGCCCGCAGCCTGGAGGCCTGCGCCGCCGCGTGGATCGGCATGAAACTGAAGCGCAAGTTGACTTGGGACGCCGCCACGGAAATGTTCACGGGCGATGAAGCCGCAAATGCCTTGCGCAGCCGCAAGGCGCGCAAACCGGAGTACGATTTTGAACTGGCGCTGAAGACCGCGGGTATTGCCTGAACACTTTTTCCCTTTCCATCGGCGCGGCTTTCACTAGATTGCCGTCATGTCCGAGATCGCCAAATTCGTCAATCGGGGTG
>Ga0302320_10016945_pt1 | contig 14833 bp, 15 predicted proteins | sample Bog_T0_3_FD_202130 | JGI IMG/M metagenome (GOLD analysis project Ga0302320, IMG submission 202130) | Peat permafrost microbial communities from Stordalen Mire near Abisko, Sweden - Bog_T0_3 | ecosystem: Environmental > Terrestrial > Soil > Wetlands > Peat | place: Sweden: Abisko, Stordalen Mire...
GAGCCCTCCCATCGCCGCGACCCAACCGGTCGCGCGGCCCATCGTTTCGACGACCATGACCCGGTGGTGCGAGGCTGCGGTCGTATAGAGCCGGTCGAGAGATTCGGCGACGATGCTGACCGCGGTGTCAAAGCCAATGCAGTAGTCGGTGCCGACTAAATCGTTGTCGAGGGTTTTGGGTACTCCGACGACGGCGCCGCCACGTTCGGCGAGCCAGTGCGCGATGCGCTGGGTGCCGTCACCGCCAATTGCCACGAGGGCGTCGAGATGTTGGTCCAAGGCGTGCAGCACGCGATCGCGACCGCCTTTGGGATCATCGAGGTTGTAACGCGCGGTGCCGAGTACGGTGCCGCCCGTTCCCACGATGCCCGCCAATTCCTCGGGGGCGAGCGTTCGACCTGAATAGTCGCCCGCGAGTCCGGCCCACCCGTTCGCGATGCCGACGAGTTCGTGACCGTCGCGACACGCCATCAGGCCAATTCCGCGAATGGCCGCGTTGAGGCCCGGCGCGTCGCCCCCCGCGGTGAGAACACCTATTCGCATTAATGCCTGCCTCGGACAAATTTGTTACAAAGGCCACTTTAGGCCGTATTTCCAGTGAATTTACCGTCGTGGACACCATCGGCTTTTGGGTGAACCTGAACGTCCATACTTTTGGTGATGGAGCACGCCATGCCTGAATCCGAACAACGACCCGACGTCGCTGACGTGAGTTGCGCGAGTCGTTTCTCGACGTTTGACGAATGTCCGCTGTGCGGGGGTGCGCTCGGCGCGGAGCACGCCCATTTCCGTTGTGCCACGTGCGGATGGCGCGACAGCTGTTGCGACTGAAGTTCCGCCATATCTGCGCGTAGAACTTCCTAAGAATTTCACTTTGAACCTTCGTGCCGGTCACTTTCCGTTCACTTTCCCTTCCTAGGTTGCTCATTGGCAAAGAGATTCGCGTACGGCGCAGGTCGTCCGCAATTCCGCTGGCCACTCACGAATCACTTTCTTTAGGAGGAAAGTTCAGAATGAATAAGACACTCAGGTCAATGGCGGCGGCAGCGCTGACCGTTGCTGGCCTGCTCACGGTGGTCAGTTTGCCCGCCGGTGCTGCGGCCAAGGCAAAGGCGCACATCTGCTACGAATTGACCGCAACGGGACTCAGTTCCAAAAGAGTCACTACTCCCGGCTGCCCAAAGGGCTTCACCTTATCGAAGCCAAGTCTCCAAGGTACGGGTCTTAAGGGCGACATCGACCTCAACGTACCCAGCACTGTGTCGCTCGCTATCAATGGTTCGTCCTTCGACGCTCCGTTGGTCGGTGCCACGACGAGCGGGTCAACTGCGTACTCGGCGGGCGGCAAGGTCTCGTTCAGCGCGTATCCGGCCGCAGGTTCGGGTACCGGTCGTACCGACATCACGAACGGATCGGTGAACATTGGCTTTACCGACGTGCCAATGTCCGCTGCTGCGGGCACGTTGCCCACAGGAGCGACCGAGGCGAACTACGCGCAGGTCCCCTACGCGCTCGGCGGTGCCGTTGTTGGTTACAACCTTGGCGCAGGCTTGGACAATCTGAAGCTCACGGCGGCGGAAATCGCTGACATCTACAACGGCACGATCACCGAGTGGTCCGACCCGCAAATCGTCGCCACCAATGGCGGTGCGAGCAGCAGTGTAGGTAAGGCATTGACGAATCTCGGTACCAACAACGAGTCGCGCGACACCATCAAGGTGCTCTACCGAAACGCAGGTTCAGGAACCACTGAGGCGTTCACGTACTTCCTCTACCAAGCGGGCAACTCCGGCATCGCGCCGAACGGTGGTTCACCAATGGAAGGTTCAGGCGGCGCATGGAAGGCCACGAACATCGACGGTGTCGCTAACAACGCCGCAATGGCGCAGGGCATCGTGAACACGCTCGGGTCGATTGGCTACGTTGAGTACAGCTACGTCTTGATTCCTGGAAACGACGCAATTCAAGTCGCGCAACTCCAGGACAAGAACGGCCAGTGGCTTGAGCCTTCGCTCACCAACATCGCCGCGGCCGCTGCTGCAGCGGGTACGAGCGTCACACCGGACAACTTCGCGATCACCGACGAGCCGGGCAACGACGTGTGGCCCTTCGCTACATACAGCTGGGCCGTTGTTCCAAAGGCGCAGACGAACGAGGGCACGTGTGAGGCAATCACCAAGTACCTCGACTGGGAGTCGCACTACGCCCAGAAGACCATTGCGCCGGGCGAAGGTTACGTGCCACTTCCCGCGCCGGTACAGGCGTACGCCCGCGCACAGCTGCAGACCGTAACGGCCAGCGGCACCGTCTGTGTGAATCAGGCTTCGTAGGGAACTAGCAGAAAGAGCTCGAGGAAAAATCCGATTTATTTATGAGTGAAATTCTGAATGAATCAATCGTCGAGCTCGAGTTACAGGGCGACCACGTGGCGGGGGAGTTTGACACCCCCGCCACGTCGCGCACCTGGTATCACTATGTGCTCATCGCCGGGGCGGTCATCTTCGCGGCGGTGAGTGTGGGGTTTGTTGGAACGATCTTCTGGAGTTCGCTCCCCACCTGGTTGCATCACACGAGCACCCTCTTGACTGGTTCGGCGTGGTCGTCGCCAATAGGGCCATTCGGTGGTCTCGCGATGATCGTCGGCACCTTAGAGACATCGCTCATCGCGTTGGTAATCGCGGTGATCATTGGTCTGGGAACCTCGATTGCGATCGTGTACATGATCCCGGCGAGGTTTCGCAACATCGTGGCGACCTTGGTGGAGTTGCTCGCCGCGATACCGAGCATTGTGTACGGCCTCTGGGGCCTCTTGATCCTTGCGCCGTGGATGGAGAAAACGGTGAACCCCTGGCTGAACTCGTGGCCGTTCGCCCATGAGATATTCGGAAATTCCGGCCAGGAATTCGGCACGTCGCTGCTGCTCGCTTCAATCGTGCTCGGCATAATGATTCTGCCCACGTTCGTGGCCATTAGTCGTGAAGTCATCTCGGTCGTGCCTCAAGACCTCGTCGAGGCGAGCCTTTCGCTCGGTGCGACTCGTTGGCAGGTCATTCGAAAGGTCGTTCTGCCGACCGCACGCATTGGTCTCTTCGGCGCCACCTTTCTTGCGCTCGCTCGCGCGACCGGCGAGACGGTGGCGGTGGCACTTGTCGCGGGCGGAGTGGCCAACGTGCAATTCCATCTTCTTTACCCGGGGACGTCAATCGCGGCATGGATTGCATCGGAATTCGGCGAATCGCAGGGTAACGAGATCGCTGCGCTCATGGCCTTGGGCGTGCTCTTGATGGCGTTGAACTTCGCTCTGTCGCTCGTCAGCAGGTGGCTGGTGCGCCGTCAACGAAAGGTCTTGGCGCTCGTATGAACGACTTGAGCGAACTCCACGAGGCCAGTACGCCGAGCAGTCGCATGCGCGACGAGATTCGCCGCACCTCTGACGCGTCACGGGCACGACGCATGACGGTCTCGAGAATCATGATTTTGTTGTGCGGGCTGGCACTCGCAGTGTCCGCCGTGCCACTGGTCGCCCTTATCTACGAGTTGCTTCGTCTGGGCGTGCCGGTCATCGACAAGACATTCTTTACCACGCTCCCCGCGACTCCCACCCTCATTGCGCCCAATGCGACCGGTGGTGTGTCGAACGCGATTATCGGCACGTTGGTGCTCACGCTGTACGCGTCCATAATGGCCATTCCGCTTGGCGTTCTCGTGGGTGTTTACCTGTCGGAGTCAGATTCGAAGCTTGCGGCGGCCCTTCGCGTTATTTCACAGACCATGGCGGGTGCGCCGTCGATCCTTATGGGTCTGTTCGCCTTCTCTTTCATCGTGCATGATCTGAACGTCGGCTTCTCCGCGATTGCGGGAGCGTTCGCATTGGCGGTATTGATGATGCCCGTAATAATCATTTCGACTGAGATCGCTGTTCGCGGCGTGCCTAATACTCTGCGCGAAGCCGGCCTCGCCCTCGGCGCGAAGCCCCACAAGGTATCGCTTCGAATCGTCTTGCCCGCTGCGATTTCGGGCATCGTCACCGGATCAATTCTCGCCGTGTCACGCGCGGTGGGCGAAACCGCACCGGTGCTACTCACCATTGGTGGCGGATTCATAAATTCGTGGAAGCCTCTCGATCCCGTCTCGGCATTGCCGCTGACGATCTTTGAGAACGCCAAGTCCGAATGGCCGAGCCAGCGCGCCCAAGTGTGGGGCATTGCGCTGGTATTGGTCGCGTTCGTCTTCGTACTGAGTCTCAGTGCTCGCATTTGGGCCGCAAGAAAGCAAAGGGTAAATAACTAATGGAGAAAATAATGTCCGAAACGCAAGCAACCACGTCGCAACCCGCGCCCTCGCGTGATCCTGGTCAATCCGCGATGCAGCTTAAGAACGTAGCGGTTGCTTTTAACGGGCGTGTCGCTGTTCGCGACGCGACGTTCGACGTCGCCAAGAATCGTGTGACCAGTCTTATCGGGCCTTCGGGATCGGGCAAGACAACGTTGTTGCGCGCGCTCAATCGACTGCACGACCTCACACCGGGCGCGAAGGTATCGGGTCAGATTCTGCTCGAAGGCACCGACATCTATCGAGGTGACCTTACCGTCACCGAGTTGCGAACGAGAGTCGGCATGGTGTTCCAGCGCCCCAATCCTTTTCCGACGATGTCCATTTATGAGAACGTCGTCTCTGGACTTCGATTCAATGGCATAAAGAAGAAATCAATTCTTGACGAGGCGGCCGAGACGTCGCTGCGGTCCGCGGCGCTGTGGGAGAGCGTCGAGTCGCGTCTTAAGGTGGCGGCGTCGAACCTTTCCGGTGGCGAGCAACAGCGTCTGTGCATCGCGCGAGCGCTCGCCATGGACCCCGAGATTCTGTTGATGGACGAGCCCACGTCGGCGCTGGACCCAATTGCGACGCTCAGGATCGAAGAGCTCATGACCACGCTGAAAGAGCGCGTCACGATCATCATCGTGACCCACAACATGCAACAAGCGGCGCGTATCTCGGACGATTGCGCCTTTTTGTTGATGGGCGAGGACCGTGCGGGTGAGTTGATTGAGTTCGACACCACCGAAAAGATCTTCAACAACCCTAACGACTCACGCACGCTCGACTACACGCTGGGTCGATTCGGCTGATTTGAGCCTGGCGAGGACGTGGCAAACTTCCTTCAAGAATAATTCTTGGGGGAGTTTATGGGCGAAGAACTGTGGCAGTCGTCAGCGGCGTCGTTGGCGGCAAAGATTCGCGACGGTGAGGTGAGTGCCCGCGAGGTCGCCGAGTCGCACTTGGAGCGGATCGCGAGCGTCAATGGACAGCTCAACGCGATTGTCGAAGTTCGTGCCGATGAAGTGCGCGCCGAAGCTGACGCCGCTGACGCTGCGCAAAGGAGTGGGGCCCCGCTCGGTGCGCTGCACGGCGTTCCTTTCACGGTCAAGATCAATATCGACGTCGCGGGCTACACGACGAACGAGGGAACGCTCGCCCTCAAGGACCTTCTCGCCTCGAACGACGCGCCGAACGTGGTGCGGATGCGCGAAGCCGGCGCGGTGATGCTCGGGCGAACCAATATGCCCGACCTGGGACTACGGGTGAACACCGAATCGGCGCTCTATGGCTCGACACACAACCCGTGGCGACGTGGCTACACCGCGGGCGGCTCCTCGGGCGGCGAGGCGAGCGCCATCGCGTCAGGGATGAGTCCGATGGGACTCGGTAACGACATCGGCGGCTCGTTACGCAACCCCGCCTACGCGTGCGGAATCGCTTCGATCAAGCCGTCGCGAGGTCGCGTGGCCATGGTCAACGACTCGGCGCTCATTGAGATGCCGCTCGTGAGCCAGATCATGCTGAGCCAGGGTGTGCTCGCGCGCCACGTCAGCGACGTGCGAACGGGACTCGAAGTGATCATGGGGGCAGACCCGCGCGACCCGCTCACGGTCTCGGCACCATTGCGCGGCGCACCGATGCCGCGCAAGGTCGCGCTGGTACCTACGCCCCCCGGCGGCAGCACCGACCCCGATATCGCCGAAGGCGTACGAGTTGCCGGGCGCGCACTTGAAGCCGCGGGTTACGACGTCGAAGAGATTGAGCCCCCCATGATCCTCGAGTCCTATCTGTCATGGAGCGAGTTGATCGTCACGAGCTTGAAGGTCGATGAGGAGTTGTTGCGCGCGGTCCTTGGCGAAGACGGCCAGAAGTTTTTGGACTACACGAACGTTGACTTCGCGCCCGCGACGCCCACGTCGCTCGCGCGAATGCACCAACAGCGCTTCGCGGTCGCGCGGGCGTGGCGCAAATTCATGTCGCAGTATCCGCTCGTGGTGGGCCCGACGTGGACCCAGCCGCCCTTTGTCCACGGTTATGACATTTCGAGTCCAGAGGCGGCGATGAACGTGGTGGAGGGTTTTCGTTTTGTCCTGCCCGCGAACTTGCTCGGGCTTCCCGCGGCGTGCGTGCCCACGGGCGTGGCCAACGGTTTTGCGACGGGCGCGCAGATCATCGGTGACCTCTTTCGCGAGGACCTTTGCCTCGACGCCGCCGAGATCGTCGAAGCGAGCGTCGGCGTACTCACGCCCATTGACCCGCGGCCCTAGGTGCCGGTCGTCGTTCGTCCGCTACGTCGCGACGACCTTGGCGCCGCGGTCGCGATTCTCCAAGCGGGATCACTCAGCCCCGAAGTTGAGCAACCAGAGAACCTCGACGCGTACTGGCGCGCCGTTCTCGCGATACGCGACGAACGCGGTGACGTGTTGGTCGCTGAGCGTGACGGCGAGGTGGCGGGCGTCTGTCAACTCATTGTCTTCACGCACCTCCAACACGCCGGGGGTTCGTGCGCGGAACTCGAGAGCGTGCACGTGCGACGTGACTTCCGTGGTCAGGGCATTGGTGCGCAACTGCTCGCACACGCCGAGCAGCTCGCTCGTGGCGCGAGTTGTTACCGCATTCAACTCACGAGCCGCAACGTACGCGTCGACGCGCATCGCTTCTATGAGGCCAACGGGTTCATCCTGACCAGCCAGGGATTCAAAAAGTCACTGCTTGACTGATACTTCGCGCAGCGAACCATCGTCGACGTCGAACACGAAGCCGCGCACTTCGGTGTCGAGCAAAAAGATGCTCGAGCGAAGCTTCTGCACGGTGTCGCGAACGTCGTGGTCGACGTTCTTGAACGCGCCGAGCCGGAAGGGAGGCCGCGCGCCGTACTCTCGCTCGAGCTCGACCTGGAGCGTCTCTTCCTCGAAGGCTTCGAGTCCACACCTGGAGTGATGGATCACCATCACCGATCGAGTTCCCAAGAGGCGCTGGCTCAGCAACAGCGAGCGCACGGCGTCGTCGGTCGCGATGCCCCCGGCGTTTCGAATGAGGTGCACTTGACCGAGGTCGAGCCCGAGTGCACCGAAGAGGTCCAGTCGTGAGTCCATGCACGTCAGGACCGCGAGGTGCAATTGCGGTTCGGTCGGGAGTTCTCGGTGTCCGTGGCGCGCGACGTACGCGCGGTTGTTGGCCAAAAGGTCGTCGATGGTGCTCACGACGTCATCCTATTGAAAGCGCTGTGTCCGACGTCGTCAAAGTGCCTCGCTACAGTGAGCAGAGGAGGTGACCATGGAGAGCATGAACACTATTCGAGAAGAGTTGCGTCAACCGGCACTTGATCTTCACGATCTCATACCCGACGTCATGCGGGGCCACGCCGAGATGTCCGCGGCGGCGGTGCGCGAAGGCGAAGTGACGAGCGCGACGAAGGAACTGATCGCGGTCGCGATCGCGATCACCCGCGAGTGTGACGGGTGCATCGTCGCGCACACTCGAGGCGCCCTCCGCCAAGGCGTGACGCGCCAGCAACTCGCCGAGGCGATTGGCGTCGCGATCTCGATGAACGGCGGACCAGCGACCGTGTGGGGTCCGCGGGCGTTGCGCGCTTTTGACGAAGCGGTCGCCGCGAGGACGTAATCGCGTCTAGAAGCTGTAGGGAAGTCGCTTGACGCCGTTCACGAAACTCGAGGCGAGTTGCGCGGGAGCGCCCGTCGCGTGCACCGAGGGAGCGAGGTCGAATAACTTGCGCCACATGACGTCGATTTCGCGACGCGCCAGGTGGGATCCCAGGCAAAAGTGGGGACCCGGCGCACCGAAGCCGAAGTGATCGTTCGGTGTGCGACCAACGTCGAAAGTGGTCGGATTCTCAAACACTGATTCGTCGCGATTGGCGGAGTTGTAGAACAAGAGGACCTTGTCGCCGGCCTTAAGGTCGTAGCCCGAGATCGTGTAGTCAACCGCCAACGTGCGCCGCATCCAGTTCACGGGTGAGGCGAAACGAACGATCTCGTCGACCGCCGTCTTCGAAAGACCGTCGAGGTCCTCGATCCAGCGCTGTTTCTGGTCGGGGTGATCGCTGAAGGCCAGCAGCGAGTGCGCGAGAGCCGTGCGCGTGGTCTCGTTGCCCGCCGCGACGAGCAACACGAAGAACGACGCCAACTCCTGCTCGGTGAGTTTTTCCGACTCGATCTCGGCGTGCACGAGCGAACTCGTGATGTCCTCGACGGGGTGGTCGATACGATACTTGCCGAGTTCATTCATGATCCCCGTCAGTGTCGCTCCAGCTTCGAGGACGGCAAGGATTTGATCGGCTTCTTCGGGCACGACGTCAGGGTCACCCATTGCCAAGATGACGTTCGACGCCTGGCGCACCGTGTCGTAGTCGCTCTTGGGAATACCCATCATCGTGCAGATGATCTCGAGCGGAAAAGGCATCGCGATGTCTTGGACGAAGTCGCCGGTGCCTGACGCCATGGCGCGCCTGACGGTCTCGTCGGCCACGCGATCAATCGAGTCTTCAATCGCGCGCACGTTGCGCGGATTGAACGCGTTGGACACGATGCGCCGTAGTCGCACGTGCTTGGGGTTGTCCGTGGAGATCATGCCCGAGAAGTACTCGACCATTTCGGTGGGCAGGTCCATTGTCGAGACGGCGCCCGGTCCGGAAAGGAAGACCTCGGGGTTGCGCGAGACCTCGGCGATGTCACGGTGAAGCACGAGGGCGTAGTACCCGTCGCCGGGGGGGAGCTCGATCACGCTGCCCGTCGGTACGAAGTCGACGTACTTCGAGACGGGTCTTTCGCGCCGTAGGGTGGCGAAGGCGTCGTAGCGATCGGACAGGGGGAGTTTCCAAAACTCCATATCCGAGAGGTCAATGTCATCGGGGTGCCAGGTACGTGCGGACATGAGCAAATCGTAGCCACGCAACCACCTCGGTCACGGGAAGGTGATTTCACGGCAGAATGGATGGATGCCAGAACTCTCCGACCAAGAACGAGCCAGCCGTCTGCGGGCACTGAACGCACTGCTCGAGCTCATGCGACCCGCCGTCCAAGCCGACGGCGGTGATTTGGTGCTCGTGCGCGCCGACGTCGAAACAGGCGTGGTCGAGGTCCAACTCCAAGGCGCCTGCTCAAGTTGCGCGATCTCCTCGGACACCCTCCAGGGCGGCGTCACGCGGATTCTGACGGACCGACTTCCCTGGGTCACCGAGGTGCTTGGTGGGGTCGATGACGAGATTGACGTCGAGGACTCGATGTCGCTCGGGGTGGGCGGCTACGTGCCGCGCTATCGTCCTCTGTAGTTCGCGCAACTTTCACTCTTTCGTCACGGTGACGCCGTAACCTGCTATTATTTAGTTAGGTGAACTAATGGAAGAAGCGACTATCGAGACGAGCGCGGAGACCGCCGCACGGCTGCGGCGCGTCGTGACTCGTCTCAATCGAAAGCTCCGCGCGTCCGCGCTCGGTGGCGTGTCACCGGCCCAGGCTTCGATGCTCGCGTCCATCGCGAAACTTGAAAGTCCCTCGCTGGGGGACTTGGCGATCGAAGAACAGATTCAACCCCCCTCGGTGACACGGCTCGTAAAGGACATGCAACTGGCGGGTCTCATCGCGATGTCCCCGCACCCTGAGGATCGGCGCAGTACGCGCGTGACGCTGACGGCCACTGGTCGAAAGGAGCTCGATACCATTCGAAAGAAGAAGGCCGAGTTCATCGAGAGGAAGTTGCTGACCCTCTCACTTGACGATCAGCGCCGCGTGCGAGAAGCAGCGGCACTACTCGAGAAGTTCTTGGACCCACAATGAGCGCGGCGCAGCGAATCTCTTCGAAGACCTTCGCCGCACTCTCGGTGCGCAACTTCCGTCTGTACTTCTTCGGCCAGTTGATCTCGGTGTCGGGTACCTGGATGCAGTCAGTCGCCCAAGGTTGGCTCGTGTTGCAGTTGACCGGGTCGTCGGTGGACCTCGGGTTCGTCGTTGCCTTGCAGTACGTACCAATGCTCTTTTTCGGTTCCTACGGTGGGCTCGTGGCGGACCGTCACGAGAAGCGGCGCATCCTCTACTGCACGCAGGTTTCGGCGGGTCTGCTCGCGCTGCTGCTCGGCGTGCTCGTCACGACTCATCACGCCACCTTCGCCACGGTGCTGGTGCTCGCCGCGTTACTCGGCGTCGTGAATCTCTTTGACAATCCCGCGCGCCAGTCCTTCGTCCAAGAGATGGTGGGCCGCGACTTGATCGTGAACGCGGTCAGTCTCAACAGCGTGCTGATGAACGCGGGGCGACTCATTGGTCCGGGCATCGCCGCGGGATTCATCGCGGTCGTAGGAACGGCCGATTGTTTCTACGCCAACGCGGCGTCGTTTCTCGCCGTGCTGATCGCGCTGCTGATGATGCGCAAACGAGACTTCGTGCCCATGAAAACCGTCGAACGAGAAAAGGGCCAGTTGCGTCTCGGACTTCGTTACGTGCGTGACAACCCCTTGTTGCGCCACGTGATCATCGCGGTGGCGATCGTCGGTACCTTCGCCTATAACTTCACGGTCACGTTGCCTTTGCTCTCGCGAATCACCTTTCACCAGCACTCGGCCGCCGACTACGGCGTCTTGATGGCCGCCATGGGAGCGGGTGCGGTCATTGGTGGCCTCGTGATCGCACATCGCTCGCGACCGACGCCCAAGATGCTCGCCTTCCTCGTGCTGGGTTTCGGATTCTTCATGACGCTCGTCGCGCTCGCACCCAGCGTGCGTTTAGCGGAGATCGCTCTCGTGCCCACCGGAGCGTTCTCCATCGCCCTCATCGCGACCGCGAACGCCACCTTGCAACTCAACTCGAGCCAACAGATGCGCGGGCGGGTGATGGCGCTGTTCGCCATTGCGTTCCTCGGCACCACGCCCATTGGCGCGCCTCTCGTGGGCGTCATCGTCTCGTGGACGAATCCGCGCGTGGGTATTGGCGTTGGCTCGGGACTCGCGCTTTTGACCGGTCTTTGGCTCGTGGTGTCCTATCGGCGCGACGTGAGGAACTTCGTCGCGCTCGAGGCCGTGCAATCGGCTCAGACCGTTTGAGGTTTCGGTTCCTTCGGTAGTCCGAGCGCACGCTCGCCAATGATGTTGCGCTGGATCTCGGCGGTACCGCCCCAGATCGTCTCAGAGCGCGAGAAGAAGAAGAGTGCCTGGGTGTCCGAAACGGGATAGTCCGCGCGTCCTCGTCCCATGCCCGGCAGCGCGCTCGTCCCTTCGCCCTTGCCCGTGAGGATCTGTCCCTCCATGCCCAGGATGTCGATCGCGAGGTCCATGCTCGCGCGGTGCGCCTCGGACCAGAACATCTTGTTGCACGCTCCCAGCAGCGCCGCGTCGTGGGTATTACGCAATGAATCGGTGAGCGAGCGGTAGCCGTTGATTTGCATGATCTTGATCTTCTGCCAGGCGCGCACGAGCTGGTCGCGCACCAACACGTCCTCGTTCTTGTGCAGGCGCGTGGCGTCCTTGACGAGTTGTTCCCATTCCTTCTGGAAGCGTCGGTACCCCGTCGTGGAGGACGAACCTCGCTCGAAACCGAGGGTCGTCATCGCGACCTTCCAGCCGTTGTTGACGCCGCCCACGACGTTGTCCTTGGGGCAGCGCGCGTTGGTGAAAAAGACCTCGTTGAACTCGGCCGAGCCATCAACCTGGGTGATGGGTCGCACGTCGACGCCCTCTTGGCGCATTGGCACGAGCAGATAACTAATGCCGGCGTGCTGGGGAGCGTTCGGGTCGGTACGGCACATCAAAAAGACGTAGTCGGCAATTTGGGCCTGGGTCGTCCAGACCTTTTGTCCGTTGATGACCCACTCGTCGCCGTCGAGCACGGCGGTCGTCTTGAGGCTCGCGAGGTCGCTGCCCGAATTGGGTTCGGAAAATCCTTGGCACCACGCGATCGTGCCCTGCAAGATGCCCGGGATGAATTCCTTCTTCTGTTCCTCGGTGCCCCACTGGAGAATCGTTGGTCCGACCAGCGTGTCGCCAAAGAAGTCCGCTCGCATGGGAGCGCCCGCCTTGGCGAACTCTTCGTTGAGTACGACTTGTTCGAGCAGCGAGAGCCCCTTGCCGCCGTATTCAACGGGCCATCCCGCGCAGATCCACCCACCCGCGAAGAGCTTCTTGGTCCAAGTGCGGTTGAACTCCGCGCGTTCGGCGTCGCTCAGACGAAATCCTGGATCGAACCAGCCCTGGGGCAGGTTCTCTTCGAGCCAGGCTCGTATTTGGGCACGAAATGACTCGGCTTCGGGAGGGTACGTGAGGTCCATATCGCCAAATCGTACTCAACTCAAACGACGCGTTTTCAGCCGAATTTGTGCGGTCTGGTTAATTCGGCGAGAATGAAGGACTTTTCTGATCGTGAAAGTTGACGAGTGTCCCGCTCCCTTGCCCAGACCATTGCCGAGACGAAGGCGTCGTGGGCCCGTTCTCGAGCGATCACGACGCCCGCGCGCGTGCCCGCGCGACCCGCCGAACCCGGCAAGCTACGCATCGCTTTCTTGATCTACCGTGGTAATCCGCGCTGCGGGGGACAGGGCGTCTACACGCGCCACCTCGCGCGCGAGTTGATGAACCTCGGCCACAGTGTCGAGGTCTTCTCGGGTCCGCCCTGGCCCGAACTCGACGAGGGCGTGGGTTTTACCCCGGTGCGAGGTCTCGACCTCTACCGTGACCCCGACCCGTTTCGCATGCCCGCGCCCTCTGAGTTCACCTCGCTCGCCGACGTCGCCGAGTTCGCGGTGATGCTGAGTGGGGGATTCGGTGAGCCGTTGGCGTACTCACGTCGTGTGGCCAAGTTGCTCAAGGGTCGCCGCAGTGACTTTGACATCATCCACGACAACCAGTGCATGGGTCCGGGCATCTTGGCGCTGCACCGAAAGGGCTGGCCGCTGCTCGAGACGCTGCACCATCCCATCACCGTCGACCGGTCGATCGCCCTCGATCACGCCGAAACGCCTTGGAAGCGCTACACCACGCGTCGCTGGTTCGGTTTCTTGCGTATGCAGGTGCGCGTGGTCAAGCAGCTGCCCGCAGTGCTCACCGTCTCGCACAACTCGAAGATCGACATCAACGCGCAGATGAAGGTGCCCCTCGATCGGTTGACCGTCGTGCCCGTGGGAGTCGACGCGACGGTCTTTCGCCCCTACGACGACGTCGTGAAGAAAAAGGGCCGCCTGATGGTCACGTCGAGTTCGGACGTGCCAATGAAGGGTCTCGTGCCTTTGCTCGAGGCGATCGCCAAACTACGTGTCGAGCGTGACATCGATCTGATCGTCATCGGCCAACCGCGCCCCGACGGTCGCGTCGCGCGCGCGATCGAGCGCCTCGCACTCGGCGACATCGTCACCACCATCACGGGGGTGAGCGACGATGCCCTCGCGCGACTTTACGGCGAGGCCGAGGTCGCGATCGTGCCGAGTCTCTACGAAGGTTTCTCACTGCCGGCGATCGAGGCGATGAGTTGTGGGGTCCCGGTCGTGGCGACGACCGGCGGGGCGCTGCCCGAAGTGGTGGGCGTGAGCGGTGAGACGGGCCTGCTCGTCGAACCCAATAATCCCGAGGCGCTGGTCGACGCCATTCGCACGCTGCTCGACGACGCGGTGCTGCGCGAGCGACTCGGCGCCAATGGGCGAGAACGGGTCATCGAGCGCTTCACGTGGCAGGTCACCGCGCGCGGAACCGCCGCCTGTTACGAGACGATCCTCGCGCACCAACCGCTACCCGACGCCATGCACTTCGACTGATGCTCACCGCCAATTACGACCTGTTGGGACTTCGCGACGGCGACGCCATGCTCGACCTCGGTTGCGGGTTCGGTCGCCACGCCTTTGAGGCGGCACGTCGTGGCGCGAACGTGGTGGCTCTTGACGCCGGGCGTGACGAAGTCGAAGGTGTCGCCAACATGTTCGCCGCGATGCGCCACGCGGGCGAGTTGGTCACCCACAACCCGCACACCGCGTGCGTGCAGGGTGACGCCTTGCACCTGCCGTTTCCTGAGGCCAGTTTCGACCGCGTCATCGCGTCCGAGGTACTCGAGCACATCCCTCACGACATCGAGGCAATGGGCGAACTCGCGCGCGTATTGCGCCCAGGGGGCACGATCGCAGTGACCGTGCCGCGCTTCGGGCCCGAACTACTCAACTGGGCGCTGTCGGACGAATACCACAACGTGCCCGGTGGGCACATCCGGATCTACCGACGTCGGATACTCGAGCAGCGCCTCTCGTCGGTCGGGCTTCGCGTCACTGGACACCACTACGCGCACGGACTGCACAGTCCCTATTGGTGGCTCAAGTGTCTCGTAGGCACCACCAACGAGGACAATTGGTACGTCCGTCAGTACCACCGACTCCTGGTCTGGGACATCATGAAGGCGCCACTCGTGACGCGCGTCGCCGAACGTCTGCTCGCGCCCCTCATAGGCAAGTCGATCATTGTCTACGCACAAAAATCGTGAGCACCGCGACGTTGCCCGAAGTACCGGGGCTACTGAGCGCTGACGAACTTGCG
>Ga0302320_10016946_pt1 | contig 14832 bp, 12 predicted proteins | sample Bog_T0_3_FD_202130 | JGI IMG/M metagenome (GOLD analysis project Ga0302320, IMG submission 202130) | Peat permafrost microbial communities from Stordalen Mire near Abisko, Sweden - Bog_T0_3 | ecosystem: Environmental > Terrestrial > Soil > Wetlands > Peat | place: Sweden: Abisko, Stordalen Mire...
GAGTTGCTTGTTGCTGATCAGTAGTCTGAGCTCTAAAACGCTGTGATGTCAAAATTTGACGAACTAAATCAAAACTGGGTTTTTCCATTAAAGACTTTTTATGATTTTAAAAATAAAAAGCAAAAATCCCTGGAAAAAAAAAATAAATAGAGAAATAAATAATAACGACCAAGAATAAACCAAGAAAAGATTTTTTGTGAATTAAAAAATCTCGAAGAAAATTTGTAAAAACTAAAAAAACTCATAGAAAAAGAAAGAGAACTTTAAAATAAAGGAGTTTGAAGAAATAAAAATATGAGCAGACTTCAGCCAGCCTTTTCTGCTAACAACGCGAGAGGCGAAGTTATTTATGACGTTAGTCAAGGTCAATATGCAAATGATCATCACGTTGCGAATCGCCATAGTGTAGAGGCTGGAAGCCAGCCTTATATCGTTAATCCTAGAAATGTTCCTAACGTTGACGCTTTTGGAATTGCTCAACAGCAAGACAGGAATTATTGGAAGAGCAAGACTCGGGTTGCTGATCCACGAGCCCAAGTAGTTCCCACTCCTCTAGTCAATCCTAACCCTCAAGTTCGTCCTAATCAACAGATTAATCCTAATGCCCATGGAGTTCCTTTTGTCGATGATCGTAACTATTGGCAAGGACGCACGGTCGTTCAATCTGATGATGCGGTCGTCAATGGAGATATTTCGATTGGAGCTGATCCTCAAAACGTTCCCAACTTTCAGAATCGTTTTCAGCGAAAGAATGCTCGAGCTGATGCCCAGCCTTTCGATGCTAGCATTCTTCCTCAACATCTTGGTCAAAACAATGCTCGCCGTCAGTTGCGAGGACCTACTCCAGACAATACTTCTTATTGGCGCTCTAAGCAAGTAGTAACCGGTGAGTATGACGATCAATATGACGACAACTACGAGGTTCAAGGCACTCAGACTATTCAATCGACAATTAACGCCCGAAACCAAGAAGTGTCTAAGCTCGACTATTTGAGAAATCAGCAAGAACAGACTAATGAGGCTCGTCAGGCAGTCTATGAGAATGTTATCGGCCATACCCGTGTTATTGCAAAGGCTCCTCAGCGCCGAGTCTTCGTTCGAGATGCCGCTCCTACTACTGCAGTTCCAGTGTCCTGGAAACCTACTGGAAATGATGGTACTGACAACACTGGCAAGTGCAAAGTAACCAATCTCGTTATTCCTAATGTTCCAGCTAATCAGCAGTGCTGGGAATTTCAACATACCAATCCAGCTCCTGGTCCTTGGACCTTGACTTGCGTCTTTAAGACTGCCGGAACTGTGACCTGCACTGGAACTCAAGCTACTAGCACTTCTCCCGTTATTTTCCATTGCAATACTCCCATTGGAGATCTATGCACTTCAGCTTCCTGTCCTAGCGGTACTAGTACGTCCGTTCTTACGTGCAATGGTTGCTGTCCCAATGCCTGCCCGGCTGGAAAGTTCCCAGATTGTGCAAATGTGTGTGGAGGTCCTAGCATTAAGGATTGCAAGGGAGTTTGCTATGATCCTACTAAAGGAGCTCCCGCAAACGTAGTAGACTGTACCGGAACCTGTGGAGGCAAGGCAGAATTAGATTGCGCAGGTGTTTGTAATGGCAAGTCCGAGCTCGATTGCAAAGGGGTATGTTATGATCCTACCAAGGGCAACCCAGTTAACGTCCTAGATTGCAAGGGAGTTTGCAATGGGCCTAACGTTCCCGATTGCAAGGGTATTTGTGGTGGAGGAAACGTATTAGATTGCAAAGGAGTGTGTGGCGGAACCTCCTTTCCCGATTGCAAAGGTGTCTGCGCAGGAACATCCTCCTACGACTGTTTTGGAAATTGTATGGGACCAGGACGCTTCGATTGCACAGGATTGTGTTACGATTCCAGCAAGGGTGGACCAGCCAACGTTCGTGATTGCCATGGAACGTGCGGCCCAGTTGGAAAAGTTCCAGCAAACTTCAAGGATTGCTCAGGTGCTTGTCTCGAACAGACTTGCTTTCCCGCGGCATCTGGATTTCAGCGATCCCAGTTTCAAGTTAACGCTGCCCACAAGAAGCAACAACACCAGCAACAACCGGCTCAACCTCCAAAGAAGACTACCTTCAAGAAGAAGAACGCTTAAGGCTTTTCATTCTAAATTGAATTAGAAAAACAAAAATAAAAAGATTTAACTACTGTTATAGTAGTTAAAAATAAATGTAACCTGAAAACCTATACTGACTTACAGCAAAAATGAACTTTTATTTTTCGAAAAATAAAATCAAAACATCTTCCTCAATTGATATCAACTCCCTCTACAAGATGAAGAACTACAACATTATGCCGAAAGAAACCTTCGAGGCCCTTACTCAGAAGGATCCTAAGTTTATTCTGAAGTACATGATGGAGTTTGCCGAAGCCAGCCGCCACAATCCCGATCTCACTTTGGTTGTACCTTTTTCTTCAATTCCAAAAGATCCTATTCTTACGACTGATGTTGCAGTCAAAGATTTTGGTTGGTTGTTCGTTGGAGAAGGAAAATGTAGATTTGCTCCACTACCTGACGACAAAGTTATGCTTAAGAAAATGAAAATGTACCTTCAACAATCTGACTTTTCTTTTGATGGTTACGTTGCTGCTGGAAGTTCAGTAGTTCTGGCCTGCGGTTCTAAACAGTTGGATTTTGGGTCTCCATCTCCTCATGATATCGACATGTTCCCATTCTACGATCCCACTCAAGTTAGAGAAGTAACTATTCAAGATCAAATTATGGATGTTTATCGAAGATTCTTGGGAGAAATGGACGAGATTTGCGAAAAGCTTAAGGGGGAAGGGGAAGAAGAGGAGGATGAGGATTATAAAAAGAAGATGACATCGATAACCAGAAGAACTGAATATTGCACGACGATTTGGTCTCCGGCGTGGGCTGGAGGATCTACTATAATTGATGAAATCCAAATGATCCATCGAGCTTATAGTTCAGCAGTAGCAACAGTCGTTGGCTTTGATCAAATGGCATGCAAGGCCTTCTTCGATGGGGAAATGGCCTACTTTACGATTGATGCCGCTCTTTGCCTTTATTTCGGTATTAATCCGATTGATTGGCGACGAGAAAGCCCTAATCATCTAAGACGAGCACAAAAATATTATGAGTATGGTTTCGCCCCAATTTTTCCGGGGCTTCCTTTTTCTCTCGGAGGAGAACTAATGAGTGGTCAACACTCAAACTTAATAGGTAAAAGTATAAAATGTTATCTCCTCCCAAGCTGTTTTCTAATGGCTAAAATCGATCACTATAGAAAGAATGGAGATGACGAAAAACCCCATCTAATCTTTATTTTCGATCGTAGCTGGAATGAAACGTTAGAACCAACTAATGAAGGAGATCACGAACCGGTAAAGCGTCTAGAATATCGGAGAGATGGACTGGAAGGAGGAGGTGAAAAAGAATCAGACTATGATATGGAAGGTCCATATGTTCATGAAGATATGGCTTATGCCTATAGAGGATTGTCGATGCTGATTAAAGATAAGCCTGACTTTGTCCCGGTCTTTTCTCTGATGTCAAACGATATCATTGACAAGTGTAATATTATTCCAATTAGGCATATTCTTGAGAAGGTCTACCCTGGAGAATACTCTAAGTTCTATTTTGGTAATAACGATGTTTACAATACTTATTTAAACCTTGTTAGGTTAAAGCTTAAGAATCATGGTAGAGGAAATGTCTCATTCAAGATCCTCAAAGGTAAAGACAAGAAGCAATCAGAAGAACTCGAAAGACAATTAGAAGAGCTAATCAACAACAGGTCTCTTGAGTTAGAGGAAAAGGCTAATAAACACTTGGCAACGATGAAGGGTCAAGTTAGATTTATAACTAACAATCCTGGAGCTCAATTTACTTCATCTTTCCATCCGATCACCAGAAGAAATGCTAGAGAATATTGGGGAAGAAATTATCAACATTATAATTGTTCAGATTTTATTAAGGCTAAGTTTACCATTCTGTTAATGAAGAGGTTTCGTGATTGTGTTTGGAAACGTGTTGATAACAACGTAATTAAGATCATTTTCAGATACTTGTATAGCTATCATTTTATGGCTTTGGTAGCTCAATCTGAAAATAGATCTACTATCGATAGAAGAATAAGTGAAATTTGTAGTCATAAGCTTCTTCCCTGGATTACACCTGAACCATGCAATTGTCCAACAAAAATTGTAAAACTGGAAAAGATAGCCGACGATATTCAAGCTGCATTTGTTATGGAAGATCCTTTTGTAATTCTAAATGACTTTGATGGAGGAGAAATTGATGATCTCCACGAAGAAGATGTCGACAATCAAAACTTTGAAGGGGACGACGCTACAGAATAAGTCATCCGGTTAATAATAAAAATGATATCAAGTTTTAAAACTTGATATCAAACTAAATTTTTTTACCTAATTGATAATTAATTGTTTTTACTTATTGGTCATTTTTGTTGGCAAATCTAACAGGTTTCTTAGTAATTATCTTTTTATGATTGGACACTTCTTGTCGAAACTCATGAGCTTTATGATGGTGGTGTTTCTTATGTTCCTCTTCTCTGGATTCTGAACTACTACTCTCATGTCTGCTTTCTTTTTCTTTCCTCTTGTTGCAATTACATTTTCCTTGACCCTTAGGAATACAGCATCCACAGATGTCATAGTAAGATGTTTCTTGGCCTTGAAGAACGCACTTATTGGAACAATCTCTTACGTGAGGTGGAGGACCAGATGCAAGATAACATTGGCCATTGCAATCTAATAAATGTTTCGGTTGATCACCAAATTTAGTACAAGCACCAGCGCAGTCAATCGTTGCTCGACCGTTGCAGTCACCATTACAATCTAATGAGGCTCCTTTTCCTGGTGCAACGCATTGGCCAGCACAATCAATAGCATAATCTGATCCACAGACCCCATTGCAACCTGGGATTGCTCCCGCTCCTCCTTTACTACATTTTCCGGAACAATCAGGAAGATAAGTCGGTTGATCGGTATAAACGTTGTAGCAGACCCCTCCGCAATCTAACTCGTATGTTGGATTTTGACCGACTGGAGTACAAACTCCTTTACAGTCGAGGGTTGCTCCGGGTTTGCCATTCAATATACAATTTCCCATGCAATCTACATAACCTTTTGGTGCACCAGTAGCGACATTATAACAATTACCAAAACAATCATGAACGTTAGCAGCCTGTTTTCCTGGAGCAACACACTGGCCTGCACAATCTGGAAAAGATCCAGCGACACAACCCTGAGTAGATGGTTGAACATATTTGTTGATTGAGGGGGGTCTTTGTTTGGATTTTTGTTGAGGACTTTCTTCGGGAGTTCTCTCGGGTGAAGGTTCGACGTAGGTAACGATATTATCGTTCTTGTTGCGAAGTTGTCCCAGTACATAGATCCCATCATTATCTAAATAGCCTTGAGCTAAAATCGGCAAATCATCTTGCGGAGATGGGTCGGAAGTTGGAAGAAGTTCATCATTTGAATCATGAATATCATCCTCATCTCCGCTTCGATCGGCAAAGGTATAAAACCCTTTATTATTTTGCGTAACCCTTTGCCGATAATTGTTATTTAATTCTCTTTCTCTGGTATTAATACCAGTTTGATAAGCATGAGGATTGTTATCTTTATCTAAGTTCCATCTTTCTACGTGATAAGGAGTCACGTATTCAAAATTAGGATCTAATTCCTGTCCTACTCTTTCATGCCTTCTGGTTGTTCGATGGGTTTGAACAGGAGGATGGAAATTCTGATGAAGACTTTGAATATTACTATTATCGCTATTCAATCCTATTCTAGAATTGTCAATATTGTAAGGTTGTTGATAAGAAACAGTATTTCTAGATCGTAGTTCATTATTTGGGTTCCTAATATAGGAATGATCGAAATAATCTTTGTTATCGCCATTTGAGCTATTCACTCTTTGATTTCTTCTAATAACTTCGACTCGGTGTCGATCACTAACGTCATTCCTATAGTTATGCGTTTCTGAGTTTCTCATTATTTTTTCTATTTTAACTTTTATTTCATTAACAATTTTTAATTTGTTTATTTCTCAATTAAATTTTTGTTTCAATTTATTGATTTTAATTTTTATTTGTTGTCACAATATTTACTTCCCATGATCCTCGAACATCCCGTCAGGAATTTTAATCCTAGAGTTTCTTTAATTGATGCTGACCACGACTTTTTAAAAGTCGAAAGTAGGGTATACTTTTTAGGGATCATTAAATTAAAATCATCACCTAACAATGCTTGTCCAAAATAATTATAAGCTTCAGAATTCCCTCCAGGAAAATGCATACAACATGGTAAAGCATTAGTCTCAATTTGTCGTACTCTTAAACCTCTCTTGGTTTTAATAAAATCAAAGAAATCCGACTCGATTCTTTCGTCATCATCATAATCTCCCATTGGAAAATTATACACAACATTAGCAACTAATTGACAGTTAGTATCAAGTTTAAACACTTCGGGATGAGCCAACCAGTTCATTAAATGGCCATATTGATCATCTTCTTGATCTAAATTGGCGCAAAGCACATTTAATAAAGGAGTTCTAAATCCTCTAATCATATTTTCTGAAAATATGATTAATATTATACTTTTTATTTTCCATTCCAATTAATCTCGGGACATGGAACTATGAAAAGTGTTGTTTTATTGGGATCGATAGTTAAATTCTTAGCATAATGTTCATAAGTGAATATAAAAGGTTTTGTAGGATTTCCAGCCTTTATTAATTCGTCTAATATTCCTTCTAAATTATCTATCATTGTATAAGGAATACGAAGCATAGAGATTCCGTGATTTATCGAATGTTGATCTTTTATCATATCTCTCAACATCCTAGTTTCCAGAGAATCTTTTACTGTATTCCATCTTCCTTGTCCAAAGTGATGGTCACCGTCAAACTCTAAATGTACATTTAAAATATTTTCACCGTTGGGATCAGAAATATCTCCAAAATCATAATGTAATGGTTTTTATATCTTAAATCGGGGTATGATTTTTCTGTTTTAAATATTTTACCGCGGCTCGCTAAAATTTTTTCTATTTTTTCATTACCCTTAGATGTTCCATGTGCGCATTTAGGGCACCTAGAACCTGCCATATGAATATTCGGTGCTTGAGAAAAAGGTCCATGCTTTTTGCAAACGATCTGTATGGGAATTTCAATATTAAAATTTTCAGAAGTAATTTTTGGATATTCATAATCAGTTCCGTGTTTTTCTGTGGCTCTTCTTAAAAATTCTTCATATGTTACTTTCAATACTCTAGCACATTTTGCGCATCCCTGATTCATCGATGTTCTCGAATTTATTGTTGCATCCCAAATATGACCACATATTTCATTTGTTTTTTCATTTGTTACTTTTTTACATTTCCAATTTACTCTTAATCCGGAGCCATATGTAACTTTAGTCAAATCCGTTCCATCATTAACTTCATTAATTAAATATGGAAATCGTTTAGCAGCACTGTTATTATTAAGATAACACTGTTTACAGTTATATTTTCCAGAATTTGACAGTGCGGATGGGGTTGTTGATTTTTCTAAACCGCAAATGTTACATGTCACGTGTACAGTTTTTATCGAACCAGATAAAAAATCGTTAGGTGTCAGATGCTTATTTTTCTTAATATCCCAAACATCTAGAATATTTGAACAATTTCCTGTTAACGATGTATGAGGACATAACCAAGAACCATTTACCCGACGACCAATATTATTTTGCTTGCAACTACATACCATTTTATTGTTTTAATTTTAAGAAATTAAAATCATGGAAATCGGTTTTTATCATTAAAATTTTAATGATACTAATACTTATTTCCTAAAATTCGTGAACATCCAGTGAGAAATTTTAATCCTAAATTATCTTTGATATTGGAAACCCAAGATTTCTTTATCGTAGAAAGAAAGGTATATTTCTGATCTTCTAACATATTAAATCTAGATCCTAATAATCTTGGCCCAAAATAGTTATAAGCTTCAAAATTCTTTCCAGGGAAATGCATAACGCATGGCATTGCTCCGCTTTCTATTTGTATTACTCGTCTTCCGTCTCGTGTTTCTATAAATTTTAAAAAATCGCTGTCGATTCTTTCATCGTCCTCATAATCCATCATAGGAAAGTTATAAACAACATTAGCAACCAATCTGCAATGAATATCGAGTTTGAAAACTTCGGGATGAGCAAGCCAATTAACTAGATATCCATGCTGATCATCTGCTTGATCTAAGTTAGCACAAAGAAGATTCAAAAGAGGAGTTCTAAATCCCATAACAAAACCCCCATTAGGAACGATGAATCGACTGTTGGGATTTCGAGCTTTACAGTAATTCATCACCGTAGCTTTCAGAGAATAATTACTTAACATTGGACCTGTACTACAGGCATGTTCAGCCCCGACAACAACATCACTACCGTAACTCCTGAAGTTTTCTATTAATTCTTCTGGTCTTCCAATAAAGAAAACGTCATTTGCATCAGTTAAAACGAAAATTTTCTCTTTGGTCTCATTAGCCAATTTTTCTATGTATTTTCTTGTTCTCCATGGCCATCCTCCCCATTTTTCTCCTTCACCTATAACTTCGTGATCGTAACCTAGCCTCTGTAAAGAATTTTTCCAATTATCCAGTAATGGTCCAGGATTGGTATTAACGGCATAAACCTTTACTTTCCATTTTCTGTCACCGGTGGCTTTAGGAAACAGGCACAAGTTAGTATATTCATCAATATCGTTTGGTTTAATTCCTGCTTCAAATTGGGTAACATCCATCTTATCTTTTCGTTTAATTTCTAATTATTTTGTTTTTATAATGATAGTGATAAATTAAAACCGATTTTAAAAGTTTTTCAAAATAAAAAGAAAAATGGCAACCAGGCACATCTCAAATTACGTTAAGAAGCGTTTTAGAGCGCATAGAAATTTGTTGAGGATATTGGGGAAACAGGGAGCTCAATATCCCTTAAGAAATCCACCCCTTCCCAACGAAGAAGATTTGGATCTTCTTACTACCTACGATCCACAAAATGAAGCAGAATTTAGAATAGCATGGCGAGAAAAACAAAATGATAACAATCGAACAGTAGTTTTCGAGAGGGATGCCCAGTCAGTTTGGTTTCATGCTCATCCGGACGATGAATTTAATGACTATATAATTCTGATTGTCTTTCTGGTTCCAGAATCGGGAGGAGATAAGATCATTAACAAAGTTCTTGATTTATATTTAAAGCCTCATATGTTACAGTTAGGCTACCAAGAAGGATCTTTAGTTGTTAATGATAATCTTCAAGTTATTATTCAGTCTGATGCTCCTCTTGATGGCCAAGCTAGAAATCAATTAATCGATTTTAATCTTTTATTGAGAAGGGGAATAAGACACTTTACAACCGATGAGCTTCAATTCGATCCAACTGATCATATTATGCAACCACGAGCAGTTACAAAAGCCAGTGAAGAAGAGATAGAAAGATTCGTTGAACAACAAAAAGGCTTTATGATTGGAAGTACCAGACTCGCTGGCAATTTGGAAGAAAGAATCCAAGAGGCTGAAACCGATGATGAAGTTGAAGAAATAAATGACGAAGCCACAAAAGAAATTATAGAGAAAATTCCAACTATTAATTCGAGCGATCCTTTGGTAAAGTGGAATGGCTTTCGAGTAAATGATATTCTTAAGATTTATCGAAGAATCGGCCAAACTGAATTTACTTTTCGCAGAGTAATTTTCAATTCTACCACTATCTAATTACTATTCTGTCTTTTTCCTAAATTGTTATTTCAACATTGAAATAACAAAATTCTTTTAAACAAACATAGAAATAAACAAAAGAAAGAAAAAATAAATAAAAAATCAGAATAATTAAAGATAGAAGATGGATTCTCAATTATTAAAATTAGAAGTTAATAGTGTTAAAACCCAAGAAAAAGCCCAGAGTGGGGGAGAAATTATCTTTAGTCGTCCAAATGCTCCAGGATCTCTACCTAAAGTTACAGGAGTGAATGTTTTGAGTAATCCTGTTGGAATTACTTTAGATAATATGAGAGATAAACTTAAATCGATGGGGCTCGATATTAAATACATTATGTTGAGTAGGTTTGCCGATGGGAATAAACTTATTTTTCTTTATTGTATGACATTGCATGGACAATACGTACTAATAGAATCTCCACCAGAAGTAAAAGTAAATTATGGAGATATTGAGTTAATGACTCAAAGAATAGGAATAATTCAAACTAGTATATTGGACACCTTTAAAGAAGAGTTAAAAGGAATTTATACTGGCTATGCGTTAATTAATACTTCAGGTCTTCATTATGTTAAAAAGGGACAACAAGATCCAATTATTTACGAATTTGAAAACGAATCGGTGGACAGGATGTTGGAACTCGAGGAATATCATTTTACTATTCTTCCGGCCGTTCCTTTTGTTAATCTTATAGAACCAGCAAGACTTAACACCATTGAAGCTTTTATTAACGTAATTGATAAGGATGAAGTAGCTAAAGAATTTATTGATCGAGCAGGATTAACGATATTATTGACAATGACCGGACCATTTACCTTTTTCCTGCCTCGGAAAGAAAAATTAATTACTATGAAAAAGTTATCAAATGATAAATTAAGGGCTACACTCTTGGCCCATATTGTTCTTGGGAGAATCGATACTGACGGAGATAATTTAAATAATGGAAGATCAATCGGAAGGGAAGAAATAAAAATTCAAGCAATTGCCCAAAATGAAATTGTGATTGTTAAAAATAATGGAAAAATTGAGTCGGTAGGTTCAGGTAATAAAAAGAGTAAGATTTTATCAACGGTGAGAAAGTATAATGGTATAATCCATATTATCGACACAATCTTTTATCCACTTAGCGAGAATTTTAAAATACCAGAAAAAAGTGACTTGGACGATGTAGTAACTATCTTTGATATAAATCGTAGCACAATGGAAATAAGAAGAGCACAATACGATATCAACCGCTATAACCATGAACAAGTCTTAACAGTACTAAAATTTATTAAAGATGCGACAATTAAACTCTACGATGTTATAAACCAAAAAACAAAAGTTAATGGTGATAAGTTATTAGCTGATTCAAATGAATTAGTAGAATTATTTTATAGTAGAGATATTCCTTGTGGTGACCAATGTGTTAAACTTGATCAATTAGCAAAGATTGTCAAAGAAGAAAACATCGAATTTGAAACTCTATTAAGAATGTCTAATATTTTAGGAGGATTTAAAGTTCCGATTGAACACCTATATCAAAAACTATTAAAAATTGATCAAAGAATTCATGTTAAGAATCTTATCAACACTGGCACTGGAATAGTAAATAATAACGACGATGACGATGAAATTGAAGATGATTAATTTAACACCCACGAAATTAGTATAAAAATAAAGTTTTGGATTTAAATAAATCCAAAATGAAAAGGTTTAAAATGAATGGCATGAAAGAGGTAAAACTAATTCACTATAAGGATTACGCTAGTGGTGTAACATATTGTCGTTATGATATTCCTGAAGGAATCGATCCCAATAGGGGATCGAAATTATTACCAAACACTCCTCTTCTAATTCAAGTTATAACAATTGGTGACTATAATTCTGCTTTGAAACTCATTACAGAATTTGATGCTGATGTTAATGTCACCTCGAACGAAATATCTCAAATTGGAGGAAATAAGCCATCTAATCATACACCCTTAACTACTCTAATAGGTACGCTCAAAGAAATTAGTAATCAACATACAAACTCAATGTTAGAGATGTTTTTACCTAGAGTTGATACTGCTATAAAAGTTTTAAATTTATTGTTGGAGAAAGGCGCTAACGTTAATCATCAAGATTGTATGGGATTTACTGCTTTGCATTTGTTAATTAATAATAACAAGATCGAAGCTAGTACAAAATTATCGATATTAGAACTCCTCTTAAAGTATGGAGCAGATAACCAACTCTCTATGCCAAAGTATGGCACTCCAAAAGATCTTGCGAAATTGATAGAATTAGATACCATCCAACCTGAAATCTACGCTAAATTGTAAAGAGTTTCCAAATATAACTTTTATAGCCTTGCTAAAAATAAAGTTTTTAATTTTAGAAATTAAAAATAAAAACAAAGAAGGATGAACGACAAAGTTAGAGCGAATGAAGTTAAAGCGGATGAAGTTAGAGACAGTGTAGTTAAAACTGTTTCGTTTCATGTTTTCTTTGATGAGCACGATCGAACTGCAGGAAATGGTCTAATGGGAAATAAAGTAACAATGAAGGTTACCCTAACAGGAAATAAATATCAAATCCAAGGTTTCATCTGTTTCTTCTTTGGTCTTTATGGAAGTCAAGGCTTATCAACAGAAGAGATGTCAGATTATAATATGTTAGATTATCATCGTGGGCATTTTGAAGATGATATCAACACGTGTGACTTAGCAGCAATGGGTGAGAGATATGTAATTCGTCTCATAAAAGAATCTGAAATTGAAGAGCAACTTCAATTTTTTACTTGCTTTTTAGAGGATTTTGTTTCTGGAATGGCGGCAGTTCCTTTTGAAATCGACCTACGAAAAGGATTATATAACGAAGAAGGAAATGGGGACAAATATATTCTCCATCCTTCTAATGTTGAACTCAAGAATACCAATTGGAAAGATTATCCTTATATCGATCTTAATGACCCAACAGTCTATGAGAATTATGAGAACCATACTTATGCAGAAGACGAGCTCGATGCTTTCGAGGGAGCTCCAAAGCTAGAAAAAATAAACATAACAAAAGTTAAACCAATGACGGTAATGATAGAAAGATGCAATTATATAATACCTCGTATTACAATAGAAGATTATTTGGATGCTGTTGAAGCAGGAATATCTATTCACGCAGTTGTTAAAACATTAGATGTTACTCATTGGGGAAAGCGTGATTGGAATGATATTCATACAATTGCACTAACTCATATCTGTCATCAATTGCAAATTACTAAACTTCGTCTTCTATTTAAAGATCCTGTATATTATAGAAGACACGGAACAGCATTCTTTAATCTACTTGAAAAGTGTCAAAATCCTAATATCTATCCATTTTTATCAAAACTTAGAAAAATAGAAATAGAGTTTAATGGAACTTTGCCTCCGCTTTGGCGTCTCCTTCGATATTCGAAGGTTAGAAAAATAACTTGGATTCTTTTCATGAGCCGAGCCACTAAAGAAAGAATCCTCGATTATGCTGATGAAGCTTTAAATCATATGAGTCATGATCGTGGTGTTTGGATTTACGAAAATTATAATTTAAGGGAACTTAAATTTAGAGTTCCATGGCTAGATGATCCTATCAATTATGACCCTAGGGAAGGTCCCTTTAACGTTACTGAAGTTGGAAATTCTATTTTAGAGATTTTAGAACGTAATCAAAGGGGATTCAAGAACTGTGTCGATGCCATGATTGTTCTCCTTGGGTTAAGGATAAGAAAAGAGTATAGTAATTATAAGGATGTCTTAAACTTGATAATTTCTTATGTTTGGAGTACTAAATCAACAATAGGATGGATTAAACAAAAATGAAACAAAAAGATTTTGAATTTGATAATTCAAAAATGAAAAGAGAAAGAGACGAAGGAAATAATAAAGGAGAAGAAAACGACAGAGGTGAAGAAAAGGATAAAGGTGGAAAGGATAAAGAAGACGGACTAGATCCATTTATAAAGGTTATATCACACCATAAGGTTGTTAAAAAGATAATAGAATTTGATGACGGTACAGTTTATGATGAAGATAGTATTAATAATAAAGCACGATTAATTTATCCTGATGATCGAATACTAGAGTTCGACATTTCTGATAAGCCTCTTGATGAACCATCTAGCAAAACAGAACAATCTACTGGAATAAAATTTGAACAGTTAGAAGGAGGTACCTTGAGATCTTCTAATGGCGATTTTTATATAGGTGAACATTTAAATAATGTTCCTCACGGACTCGGAACATTGGCATATTCTAACGGAGATATTTATAGTGGAAGTTTTGTTCACGGTAAGAAGGATGGTATTGGAAAAATTAAATTCGTCGCTCGTGAAAATATGAAAATAGATACTTATGAAGGGGATTTTCGAAGTGATGACGCAACTGGCTACGGAAAAATGGTCTTTATCGGAGGAGATATTTATGAAGGCAATGTAGTCAAATATCACCAGCATGGTAAAGGAAAAGAAATAGTGGATGGAAGAGTAATTTATGAAGGAGATCATTTAAACGGCAAAATGACTGGTCAAGGAAAGGCTAATTATAAAAATGGAGATAGTTATGATGGATATATGAAAGAAGGACTTGTTGAAGGATTAGGAACTTACAGATATAATAACGGAGTGATATACGTTGGATTTATGTCCAAAAATAAAAAGAACGGTTTTGGTAAAACAATATATTGTGATAATAGTAGTCATGAAGGAAATTATATTAATGGTCTAAAACATGGAGAAGGGAAAGAGATATACGAAGATGGAAGCATCTATATAGGTAACTTTTTAAACGATAAAAGACATGGAATAGGAAAACTCTTATATAAAGAAGGGTCCAAATATGAAGGTCATTATTTTAATGGCCTTCGCCATGGTGAAGGTAAATACACGTTCGAAGACGGAACATTTTTACTAGGAAATTATGTTAATGGTTATTTTCAAGATCCCATAAATAAATAGTGGTTATTTTTATTTACAAACATTAAGTTTGTAAATTTTAGATAAGTAGGTTTTAGATAAGTAGGTTTTAATTATATCATCCGTTATTATTGTTATTTTG
>Ga0302320_10016948_pt1 | contig 14831 bp, 10 predicted proteins | sample Bog_T0_3_FD_202130 | JGI IMG/M metagenome (GOLD analysis project Ga0302320, IMG submission 202130) | Peat permafrost microbial communities from Stordalen Mire near Abisko, Sweden - Bog_T0_3 | ecosystem: Environmental > Terrestrial > Soil > Wetlands > Peat | place: Sweden: Abisko, Stordalen Mire...
ACAATGCCGGCGGGGGGGCGGGCGGTGCCCCCCCCCCGCCGTAGCACTCGAAGCAGCAGTTCTTTCTGTTAATCTGACGAGTCGGTAATTCTCAGCAAGGAGCCAGCATGGCCGAACGTACACCGGGTTTATACGCAACGATTGTTACCAATCAGGGCACCGTCGTCTGCCGCCTTTATGAAAAGGAAGCACCCAAGACGGTTGCAAATTTCGTGGAACTCGCCGAGGGCAAACGCGACTGGAAAGACAGCGTGAGCGGCAAGAAAGGCCCCGGTCCACTTTACGACGGGACCGTCATCCACCGCGTTATCCCCGACTTCATGATCCAGGCCGGCGATCCCAGCGGCACCGGAATGGGCGGACCGGGCTACAAGTTTGAAGATGAAACCAAGGGCTCACCCTTCAAGTTCGACGCGCCTGGCAAGCTTGCCATGGCCAACGCCGGACCCAATACGAACGGGTCGCAATTCTTCATCACCGTGGCGCCCACGCCCTGGCTTACGGGCAATCACACCATCTTCGGCGAAGTGGTCGAGGGACATGACGTGCCGGTCGAGATCAGCAAGCTGCCACGTAATCACCAGGATCGCCCGAAGAGCGAAGTGGTGCTCCAGACCATCACCATCGAGCGCGTGTAGCGTCTCTGCGCGCACTGCGGACAAACAAAACCCCGGGGCCGAGGCCTCGGGGTTTGCGTTGCAATCAACCCGAATCAGAGACCGATTACGGTGATCAGTTCCTTCACGGAGTCAGCGCTCTTGTTCAGGGCAGCCTGCTCATCGGCCGTGAGCTTGATCTCGATAATCTGCTCCAGTCCATTGCTCCCCAGTTTCACCGGCACACCGACAAACAGACCGGTGATGCCGTACTCGCCTTCCAGGTGAACGGCGCAGGGCAGAATCTTCTTCTTGTCCTTCAGGATCGCTTCCACCATCTCCACCGCCGAGGCCGAAGGAGCGTAGAAAGCGCTGCCGGTCTTCAGGTACTTGACGATCTCAGCGCCGCCATCGCGGGTACGCTGCACCAGCGCCGCGAGCTTCGCGGGCTCGATCAACTCGGTGATCGGAATGCCGGCAACGGTGGAATAACGCGGCAGCGGAACCATGGTGTCGCCGTGGCCGCCCAGCACGAACGCAGTGACGTTCTCCACGCTGACGTTGAGTTCGGCGGCGATGAAGGTGCGGAAGCGCGCCGAGTCCAGCACGCCCGCCATGCCGATGACGCGGTTGCGCGAGAATCCGCTCAGTTTGAAAGCCGCCTGCGCCATCGCGTCCAGCGGATTGCTGACTACGATGATGATGCAGTTGGGCGAGAACTTTACGACCTTGCTCACCACGTCCTGCATGATCTTGTAGTTGGTATTGAGCAGATCGTCGCGGCTCATTCCCGGCTTGCGCGGAATCCCCGCGGTGATGATAACGATGTCGGAGTTTGCCGTATCGGCATAGTCATTGGTGCCTAGAATTGCGCTGTCGCGCTTTTCCACCGGCATGGCCTGCAACAGATCGAGCGCCTTGCCTTGCGGGACTCCCTCCATGATGTCGATGAGAACGACATCGGCCAGTTCCTTCGAAGCAATCCAATGGGCCGCTGTGGCCCCCACATTGCCTGCTCCAACGATAGAAACCTTCTTGCGCATTTTGTTCCTTTCAAGCCACTAAGGGCATCGCGATAGAAGTACGGTATAAAGACTTCGCGCTGAATCGGACACGACTTCAGGACGCATCCGAATTATCGCGCACTCGTAGCGGTGGCCGCCATATTCTCGATAACCGCCGAGGCAAATTCGCTGGTGCCCAACTTGGTCGCTCCATCCATCAGGCGCGCAAAGTCGTACGTCACGCGCTTTTGTTCGATGGTCTGCTCCATGCTGTCTTCCACCAGTTTTGCTGCCTCTGCCCACCCCATGAACTCCAGCATCATGACGGCCGAGAGAATGACCGAGCCGGGATTGATGACGTCCTTGTCGGCATACTTGGGAGCCGTGCCGTGGGTGGCCTCAAAGATGGCGTGCTCGGCCCCGACGTTTGCGCCGGGCGCAATTCCCAGTCCTCCCACCTGCGCCGCACATGCGTCGGAGATGTAGTCGCCGTTCAGGTTCGGCGTGGCCAGCACCGAATACTCATCGGCGCGGGTCACAATCTGCTGGAAAATCGAATCCGCAATACGATCGTTGATCAGCAGCTTGGTCTTCCACTGGCCTTTGCCATGCGTCGCGGAGATTGCATCCAGCACCCCGCGGACCTCGGCATAGATGCCCTGGCGGAAATCCTCGGGGGCATGCTCCATTCCGGGCTCAATCATGGCCGCATTCTCCTCCACGGTCAGCGCCGGATTGTCGTCCTTGTTGCCGAGAATCCAGCTCTCGCGCTCGGTCACGGCCTGGGCTCGGAACTCCTGGGTGGCAACCTCGTAGCCCCACTCGCGGAATGCGCCCTCGGTGTACTTCTGGATGTTTCCCTTGTGCACGATGGTTACGCTGGGCCGCTTGTTTTTGAGCGCAAACTCAATGGCCATGCGCACCAGACGCTTGGTTCCTGTAATCGAAATCGGCTTGATGCCGATGCCGGAGTCGGCGCGAATGTGCTTCTTGGTGCCCGCCAGCATGTCGTTGTTGAGAAAATCGATGAGCTTCTTGACCGCGGGAGTTCCCTCTTTCCACTCGATGCCGGCGTACACATCCTCCGTGTTCTCGCGGAAGATTACGATGTTCATGCGATCGGGACGCTTCACCGGCGAAGGAATGCCACTGTAGTACTTTACCGGCCGGACGCAGCAGTACAGATCGAGAATCTGGCGCAGCGCCACGTTCAGCGAACGGATGCCGCCGCCGATGGGCGTGGTCAGCGGTCCCTTGATGCCGATGCGCAGGTCGCGAAAGGCGTCCACCGTCTGGTCCGGAAGCCAACTACCGTAAATCTCCTTCGCCTTCTCGCCGGCAAACACCTCGTACCAGGCGATGCTCCGCTTGCCGCCGTAGGCGCGCTCGACCGCCGCGTCCACAACCCGCACGGCAGCCTTCCAGATGTCGCGCCCCGTGCCATCGCCCTCGATGAACGGAATGATCGGACGATCCGGAACGATAAACTTCCCGTTTAGAAACTCAATCACACGGCCATCGGCCGGAAGCGGAACTCCATTGTAAGAAGCCGCCATTCAATCCTCCTGTGAGTTAGCCATGGGAATTGACCGGGATCGTTGTTGATCCTCCCGGCGTGCCAAGTGGACCCTGACGACAGCACCCCACGTTGCTGCCAACAGTGACTCAGTCCTTACATCGTCTTTCGAATGTATGGTTGCTGAACAGTCGAGACTACCACCGGAAGAGCCGCTCTTCAATCCCTGAAAAAGGAATCGAAAATCGAGCGTACGCGCAGCATCTCCGCCCGCAATGCACCATCCAGATCGGAGCATTGCAGGATCTTCTCCACGATGGCCCGCAGACCGTCACTCTCCGGTAGCCACTTCCGGGAACGGCCTTCCACCACCCGAACCGCGTGATCCACGCGCCGGAATAGATTGCCGGCCTGCAGCAGATCCCTGGCCTGTTCTGGGGAGAGCAGTTCCCTTTCCAGCAGCGCTTCCAGCCGCTCGGGAAGCTGCTTTCCCGCCGCCAGCAGGGCGGCGCGAGACTCCAGCATTCCCAGCAGAAAATCAAGGTCATACAGCCCTCCGGGGCCGGTCTTGAAGCTGTCCGCGCCGCCGGAATCCGCAATGCGTTTACGCATGGAGCGCAGCTCCGGAACGAAGCGGGGCGAAGCCGCAACGCATTGGCGCAGCCTCAGCAGCGGCTCGCACGCCTCCGCGGCAAGACGCTCGGCTCCGGCAATCAGCCGCAGCTTACCGAACGCCAGCATCTCCCAGGCCTCGGCCTCGCTCTCGAAGTACTGCGCAAGCTGGCGCGAGGACGCCACCAGCTCGCCCTCGCTGCCGCGTGGCCGGAGCCTGGTGTCCACCACGATCACCGACCCCTCCCGCGTGTATCCCGACAGCATGCCAACCAGGGAATGCGCGCAGCGCTCGGCGGCCTCCGAACTGCACTCCGCGGTGCGCAAGAAGAGCAGGTCCGCGTCGGAGACCGCGTCGAGCTCGCAGGTCCCCAGTCGTCCGACAGCGAAGACCGCAAAACCATCCGGCGCGTCCACGCCACCCAGCGCCCGGCGCAATATCTGGTCGAGGCTCTGCGAGTGCGCGCGCAGCATCTCCCACACCGGTCGCCCTTCCAGGAACGAACGTCCCAGCAAACGAAGGATCGAGTGCCGCGATTCAATTCGCAACTGGTCGGAGATCGAGGTCCCCGCTGCGGATTCACCGGGGCCGAACAGCGCAACGATGTCCTCCGGATGGCAGGCCAGGATCGCCGTCGCCAGCGCGCTCTGGGCAAATACCGGAAGCGCGGATTCGATCCACTTCACGTTTGCAAGAGCGCTGCCGACGCGCTGCTCTCCGGTGGATGAGGCCGCCAGAAAGCGCCGGAGATTCTGCAGCGCGGGGTCGCCGACTTCGGCGGCCAGCGCGCGCGCCAACCCCTCCGACCGTGCCGCCAGCTCGCGGGTGAGGCGCTCGGCTCCGGGCGCACCCAATCCTAGCGAAACCGCTGTAACCTCCCCGCCCTGCTCCCCCGACCCCAGGCTGAGCACGCGCGCGCACAGGTCGCTGGCGGCCTGCATGATGCGCTGCAACTCAGGGGCGCTTCCGGGCGCGCCGTCTCCCAGCGAGCGGAACAGCGCCGCCTGTTCGCGCGCCGCATCCGGCAGGCGATGCGCCTGCATCCCCTGCCGGCATTGCAGACGATGCTCGATGGCGCGCAGCAATCCGTAGGTCGCGCACAGTTCGCGAAACTCTGCGTCGCCGATGTGCGCCTTGTCGTGCAACTTCTGCAGCGCCACCAGGGTTCCACTGGAGCGCAGCCAGGGCTCGCCTCCGCCGTGTACCCGCTGCAGACACTGGACGACGAACTCAATCTCGCGCAGCCCGCCTGCCCCATTTTTCACGTCCAGCCCGGCGTGACCCCGGCGTACCATGCCGTCTCGAATCCGCTCAAGCGAATGGGCCGCGGTCTGGATGGCGGACAGGCTCAGCGCCTCGCAATAAATCAGCTCCTGCGCCTGCTCCACGAACTCCCGCGCCAGCTTGCGGTCGCCGGCGCTGGGGCGCAGCTTCAGTAACGCCTGCAACTCCCAGTCCCGTGCCACGCCGCGGTAATAGCGCAGCGCCTGGGCGCAGCCAACCACCACTTCTCCGCTGGCTCCCTGCGGACGAAGCCGCAGATCCACCCGGAACACGTGGCCGTCCGCGCTCACCGTGGAAAGAACGGCGGTCAACTCCTGGGCCAGACGGGTGAAGAACTCCCGCGCCGAAATTGAGATGGTCCCCGCGTCCTCGGCGTCGTCGCAAAGGTATAACAGGTCGATGTCCGAGCTGTAGTTCAGTTCGTTGCCGCCCAGCTTTCCCAGCGACAGCACGGAAAAACGCGCCGGATAGACGCGTCCCCGGCTGGAGCGAAGCTGCGGCCAACCCTGGTAGCGCGCTCGCAGTTTACTCTCGCAATGCCACAGCGCCCGCTCGATCATCACATCGGACAACGCGGAAATCTCTTCGGTGATCTCGGTCAGCGATGCCAGCCCCAGCAACTCGCGGGAAAAAATCCTGACGTACTCGCGCCGCTTGAAGCGCGCCAGCAGCACCGGCAGCGCCTCGTCGTGCGAACGCAGGCGAAAGCGCGCAAACTGCTCCCGGAAGTCGTCCGCGCACCGAGCCGCCTCCAGTCCCATCGGACGCGCGAAGAGTTGCAACAGGTCAGGATTCTGCAGCAGGGTTTGACTCAGCCACGGGCTGGAACCAAACAAGGCCACCACGGCGCGCAGCGCTTGCGAACTGGCTTCAAACGCCGCCGCGGCTTCGGCGGGATGCTGCTGCAGGAGCACTTCCATCCGCAGCACCGCCTCGTCCAGGCTCCCCGCCTCGGCAAGAAACTGGGGCAGTTGCAATACCGCTCTCGCAGGCAGCAGCGCGAGGATTCTTGCATAGCGCGCTTCCGAGCCCGTCTCGGAGAAGACAAGAGCGGCAGCACTTCCGTGCATATTCGATTCGGGCCCGGTCACGTGTTCGCCTCAGTGAAAGCTTGCCCGCAGCATAGCATGCAACCGGGAACAGCCGAAGAGCGGACTTCAATCAGGCGAACGCTCGGACTGAAGGAAACCCAGGCAACTGCCGATATTTTTTCCGTATCGTGCGCAATCCGCGGAACGCCGACGCCAGGAAGGCCAATGATCTCTCTGAAGAAATATCTTGATGAAGCTCATGCTGGTCCCAGCCAGCATGGCAAGACGAATGCGGCTGAACTCCTCCCTGCAACCATCGCCGCGTATCGCTCCGCCCTGCGGGAGATGGGGAACTGCAGCCTGGACGCCTGCCCCGCCCTCGGAGAAGGACTGAAACAAGGCTTGGACAAGCTCGGAGAAAATCTCGCGTCGGACATCTCGCGCGAGGCAGTCGAAACTACCGGCAAAAACGTTCAGGAACAGTTGCGGGATTGGGGCCGGCGCACCGCCCGGCACTTCCAGAAGCAGACCGGCGAGGTGAAGGAAATCCTCATCGTGATGGCCCGTACCGCCGAATCGGTCGGCGAGCGCGATCAGCGTTGCGCGAAACAGATCCACGAGGTCACAGCCCGCCTGCGCAGGATCGCGAACCTCGAAGACCTAACCCAGATCCGCGCGTCCATCGAAAAGAGTGCGGGCGAACTGAAGACCTCCATCGACAAGATGGCCGCGGAGGGCAAAGCTGCGATTGAACAGCTTCGCGTGGAAGTCTCCAGTTACCAGGCCAAACTTGAAGAAGCGGAAAGCGTCGCTTCGCGCGATTCGCTGACGGGACTGCGCACCCGCCTTTGGGTCGAAACTCAGATCGAGCGCCTGATCCAACTCAGGCTTCCGCTCTGCGTGGCCATCCTCGACATGGACGATTTCAAACAGGTGAACGACAAATATGGACATGTGACAGGCGATGACTTGCTGAAGCAATTTGCCGCTGAACTGAAGTCCGCATGCCGCTCGTCGGACATCACCGGGCGCTGGGGTGGGGATGAATTCATCATTCTGCTGGATTGCGCCCTGGCCGAGGCGAGAGCGCAAACCGACCGTCTCAGGCAATGGGTGTGCGGAGATTACACCGTGCAGGTACCGACCGGTCCCGTGAAGCTCAGAGTAGATGCTTCCATCGGCCTGGCGGAACACATCCCGAACGAGACGGTCAGGGAACTCATCGCCCGGGCCGATGCCGACATGTACGAGCACAAGGCCGCATCGCGCGCCCACGGCGGCAGAAACTAAATCCGCTCGTAGCGTGATAGATAGATAAATTCTATATGTCGTAATACATCGTAAATTCGTACGGGTGCGGACGCACGCGCAGCGCATTCACTTCCTTCTCCCGCTTGTAGGCGATGTAGGTTTCCAATAAATCCTCGGTGAACACATCACCCTTCAGCAGGAACTGGTAATCGACCGAAAGCGCATCCAGAGCGGCCTCGAGCGATGCGGGAATCGAAGGCACCCTCTGCAGTTCCTCCGGACCGAGATCATAGATGTCCTTATCGAGCGGCAACCCGGGATCGATGCGGTTCTCGATGCCATCGAGCCCGGCCATCAGCATTGCCGAAAACGCAATATAGGGATTGCAACTGGGATCGGGGGGGCGATACTCGACGCGCTTGGCCTCGGGAGTAGATGAGTACATGGGTATCCGGCACGCTGCCGAGCGGTTGCGGCGGGAATACGCGAGGTTGATCGGCGCCTCCAGTCCGACGGAGAGCCGCTTGTAGCTGTTGGTTGTGGGCGCAGTCAGCGCCGCCAGCGCCGGCCCGTGCTTGATGAGCCCGCCGATGTACCACAGGGCCAACTCGGAGAGCCCGGCATAACCATCGCCAAAGAACAGCGGCTTGCCGTCCTTCCACAAGGATTGGTGCGTGTGCATGCTGTTGCCGTTGTCCTGGAAGAGCGGCTTGGGCATAAACGTTGCCGTCTTGCCGTGCTGGCGGGCCACGTTGCGCACAATGTATTTGTACAGCATCATGGCGTCGGCGGAGCGCAGCAGCGAGGTGTAGTGCAGGTCGAGTTCGCTCTGTCCGCCGCTGGCCACTTCATGGTGATGGCACTCGACGTCGAGGCCGCACTCCTGCATGGTCAGCAGGATTTCGGTCCGCAGATCCTGGTGATGATCGGTCGGAGGTACCGGAAAATAGCCTTCGCGATAGCGGGGACGGTAGCCGAGATTGTTTTCGCGGCGTCCCGAGTTCCACCGGCCCTCGTCGGCGTCAATGAAATAGAAACCATGATTGGCGCCCTGGTCAAAGCTGACGTTGTCGAATACAAAAAACTCCGCCTCCGCGCCAAACATCGCCTCATCGCCCACTCCGGAAGAGGCTAGATACATTTCAGCCTTGGTGGCAATGTAGCGCGGGTCCCGGTCATAGCGCTGACGGGTCACGGGGTCGATGATGTCTGCGATCATCCCCAGGGTCGGAACCTCGGTGAATGGGTCCATCACAAATGTCGAGGCGTCGGGAATGAGTAGCATGTCGCTCTCATGAATGGCGGCCCAGCCCCGGATCGAGGAGCCGTCTATGCCGAATCCGTCTCGAAAAGAATCCAGTGTCAACTTGGCAATGGGATAGGAAATATGGTGCCAAAGGCCATGGAGGTCGCTGAATCGAAGGTCAACCATCTGAACGCCCTGCTGCTGGGCAAACTCTAGAACGGTAGGAGCACTGACATCAACGGGCGAGCGCATGAACTTGTTTCCTCTTCCGTGCCATCAGAGGCACGAGGCGATCATATAACGACTCAGGCACAGTTTTTGCTGGACGAAGCCAGAGAAAAAACAGACCATTGAGTCCAGACTGTTCTCCATACCTTGTACACCGTGAGCGCTGCCGGTGTCTAAGACTATGGAGGAGTGTCGTTTGCAGGAAATCGAAACTTCTTATGGGACGTATAATCATCGTTTATGCCGCGTTGCTCATGACACTGTGCGCGTTCGCGGCTGCGGCGACGCCGGTGCGGGGAAAATATACCAATCCTGGGCTTGGCTATGAAGTGAACCTGCCGCCGGGAGTTGTCTGCATGAAGCCCGAGCCCGATCACGGCTGCGGTTTCAACATTTCGATGCGCTTCACCGAATCGGAGTGGAAGACCGATTCGCTTCCGGCGCGTTACATGTGGGTGAGTGGCGAAAGGAACACCGGCGGAGAAAATACGTTGGAACGCGCCGTGCAGCGGGCTTCGACGGTGGGAACGGCTGGGCGCGCCGGCGCATCGGTTTTGCGGCGGAAGTCTTACATGGCGGGCGGTCTGCCGGCTTCCGAGATCGACATTTCCTACAACGGCGAGGAAGGCGAGGCGCTGGAGAAAGTGGTTATCCTCTATCGTGAACGCAAAGGCGCGCCGAATGTGATTTACACTTTTGGTCTGCATACACCACGCAAGAATGAAGACGACGATGTTCGGCTGTTCCACGAATTTGTTTCGGGATTTCGAGTGAAATAAATATGGACTTCGACCAGCTAGAAACCTTCCTGGAAGTGGCGCGCAACCTGAGTTTCTCGCGCGCTGCCGAACGGCGGTTCCGTACCCAGCCCGCGATTTCCGCGCAGATCCGTGCGATGGAGGAAGAGGTAGGAGCGAAACTGCTGGATCGCACCGGTGGCAAGGTTTCCATCACCGCCGCGGGAAAAGTTTTTCTCGGCTACGTGGAGAGCGCACTGGAGGCGCGCCGCGCCGCCATGCGCGCGGTGTCGGAAGCCGATCGCGTGCCCGGCGGAGAGATTGTGGTGGCGGCCAACGAAGGCAGTTGCCTGCACATTCTTCCCGAGGTGTTTGCCGAATTCAAGCGCAACTATCCCGACGTGGGGATCACCGTGAAGCGCTCGGAGACGCGCGAAACGCTGGAGGCGGTGATCGACAATTCCGCCGACTTCGGGGTTGCCGCCATGCCGGTGACCGACAAGCGAATCACCGCAGTTACCATCCACAAAGACGAACTGATCCTGATCACGCCCGTCGGACATCCACTGTCAAAATACAAGGAAGTCAAGATCTCGCAGATTGGCGACTACCCGCTGCTGCTGCCGAAAATGGGGCGCACGCGGGACAGCATCGACCGCATGTTTGACGATCGCAACATGAAGCCCAACGTGAGTATGGAGTTGGATTCAAGCGAGTTGCTCAAGCGGTTTGTGTCGGCCGGAGTGGGAATCGGGTTCTGTCCCAACTCAACCGCGCTCGGCGATTTGCGGCTGGGAATCACGGCGATCGTAAAGCTTGCCGACGCGCAGATTCGCCGCGACATGGCGCTGGTGTTTCGCAAGGACAAGGCTCTGAGCCGCGCGTCATTGGCATTTATCGATATTGCAGTAAGGTTAAAATCTCCACAAAGCGCGCGCAAATAGCGATGTGCAGCGCCCGCGCATTGCGCCTCGGGGCAGAATCATTTAATTTCATTGTGCCGCTGGGGATTTCCCGGCGCTGTTTGCTTTCGCATAGGAGTCATAAGAATTGGCCAAAGACATGGTCCCCAAGCGCATCTTCCTCACCAAGGGCGTGGGGAAGCACAAAGAGCGATTGACATCATTTGAGCTCGCGCTGCGCGATGCGGGAATCGCCGCGCAAAACCTGGTACGCGTCTCTTCGATTTTTCCACCGAACTGCAAGCTGCTGAAACGCGCGCAGGGACTGCAGTATCTGAGTCCGGGCGAGGTCGTGTTCGCCGTGGTGGCGGAGAATTCGACGCGCGAGCCGCATCGCCTGGTGGCCGCCAGCATTGGGCTGGCGATGCCGGCCGACAGCAAAACGTACGGCTATTTGAGCGAGCATCACAGCTTCGGGGAGACCGACCAGATTGCGGGCGACTACGCGGAAGAGCTGGCGGCGGAGATGCTGGCGACGACCTTGAACGTGGACTTCGATCCGGATAAAAGCTGGGACGAGAAAAAAGAAGTTTATCGCTTGTCGAATAAAATCGTGCGGACGACGAATATCACGCAAAGCGCGATTGGCGACAAAAGCGGACTTTGGACGACAACCATCGCGGCGGCGATCCTGATCTTCGATTAGTCAATGTTTATGCGGGTAGCGAGGCCCTGGAGACGATCCGGGGCCTTTTTGCGGCTGGAGGCGGAGGCGGCCCGGGCTGGAGCGACGATATACCTGAACGGCAATGGTTTTGGAGGCGAATGTTACTGAGTGGTTAATCCTTTTGTAAGGTTCGAAAGGATTGGCGCCGGAGGTACTGATTTTTGAGTTGGGCGTTACTACTCGGTAAACTTCTCCGAGTGGAGCGTCACGCTGATCCCACATTCGCGTCGAAGAGCGCGACGCGGATGTGGGCCACCCTGGATTTTTTCTCGGACATTTCCAACTCTACGAATTTATTTCGGCGTCGCGGTTTGGCTTGGTATGATTCGAGCCGACTTCCCAAGATGTGAATTCGATCTGTGAGCTGCTTCGTGCAGGTCCCTGGTGCGGAATCCCCCTCTGCGCCGCGCGCGATGGCAAAGACGCAGATGCGAGGATTGGTCCGGCTCGGAGGAGCTTTCCGTCATGCTGCCTGGAATTCATTCACGACATACCGCCGATATATTTGGGTTTCGCTTCCCTGCCCGGCTGGGCGTTTTCGTCTGGCTCTTGCTGCTGGGGTGTACCTCGCAACTCTGGGCGCAAGTGACTTCGACCGCGTCTTCGGTCAACTTTGGGACGGTCGCGGTGGGAGCAGCGATCGGCAAGACGCAGAGCGTGTCGTTCACGGTTCCGTCCGGCATCACGCTGGGCGGCATCTCGGCGGTGACGCTGGGTGTGACGAAACTTGATTTCACGGTGACGCCGGGCGGAAGCTGCGCCGTTGGAAGTACGGGCAGGACCTGCACGGTGCAGGTTACGTTTGTGCCGGTGGCGGCTGGCCTGCGGATGGGCGCGGTGGTGCTGACGAACCAGCAGGGCGCAACGCTGATCGCGGTGCCGGTGTACGGTGTGGGGAGCGGGCCGCTGGTGGCGTTTGGACCGGGGATGATGACGACGGTGGCAGGAAACGGGGTCTGCACCACTCGGTCGGAGGGATGCTACAGCGGCGACGGCGGCGCGGCGACCAGCGCGCAGCTGAACATTCCCGATGCCGTCGCCCTGGATTACGCGGGCAATCTCTACATCGCGGATGCCTACAACAACGTAGTTCGCAAGGTGACGCCGGCCGGGGTGATTACAACCGTGGCCGGGAACTTCAAGGCCGGGTACGGCTACAGCGGCGACAATGGTCCGGCGACCAGCGCGCAACTGTACGGTCCCGGTGGTCTCGCCCTGGATGGCGCGGGCAATCTCTATATCGCCGATACCTGGAACCACGTAATTCGCAAGGTGACGCCGGGCGGGGTGATCACAACGGTGGCCGGAAACTACGCGGCCGGGCATGGCTACAGCGGCGACGGCGGTCCGGCGACCAGCGCGCAACTGAACACTCCCAATGGGCTGGCGGTGGATGGCGCGGGCAATCTTTACATCGCGGATTCGTTCAACTTCGTGGTTCGCAAGGTGACGCCGGGAGGGGTGATCACGACCGTGGCGGGCGGAGGCGACTCCTGCTCCACGGCGAATGACAGCTGGGGCGACGGCTGCGCTGCCACCAGTGTCCATCTCGGCATTCCCTATGGCGTTGCGGTGGACGCTACGGGCGACTTTTACTTTTCCGACTATTTCTGGGGCATTGTCCACGAGGTGACGGCGGACGGCATGATGACGCGGATCGCCGGCGATGGGCAAACCAACAATCTCAGCGGGGACGGCGGACTGGGCATCAACGCGCAATTGCTCTATCCCACGGACCTGGCGCTGGACGCAGCCGGCAACCTTTACATTGCAGACACGAACGACCAGGCGATCCGCAAGGTAACGCCCGGGGGAACGATCACGACGGTGGCGGGGACTTTCGGAATTTATGGTCGTTTGGAGAATGGGACGGCGCCAAGCGAGTACCTCAACTATCCCTATGGCGTGAAGGTGGATGGCTCCGGCAATTTGTACGTTGCCGACTCGTTTAACTATGTCGTACGCAAGGTGGATGTTGCCGATGCTCCCGCGCTGCGCTTTACCAACACAAGCGCCGGGCAAGTGAGCGCGGCGCAGGATGTGACCGTGCTGAACCTGGGCAACGCGGCGCTGGGGATCGGCCAGATCAGTACGGCGACGCACTTCACCCTGGGCGGTGCCGACACGACGTGCAGCGCCAGCGGGCAGCAACTGGAGGCCGCGGCAAGTTGCGTGCTCGGTATCGAGTTCAGCCCAACCGTGGACGGGGCGATCAGCGGGAGCGTAGTGCTGACCGACAATACGGGGAACGTCAGCGGGGCGATGCAGAGCATCGGCTTGCAGGGCAATACGATCATCCAGCAGACGCAGACGATCACCTTCCCGAATCCCGGCCCGCTGACCTATGGCATGGGCCCGGTCACACTGCAGGCGACGGCGTCCTCCGGGCTGGCGGTGACCTATACGGTGGAGGGCGGCCCGGCAACTGTGAGCGGCAGCGCGCTGACGATTTACGGCGTGGGGACTGTGGGCGTGAAGGCCGAGCAGGCCGGCAACCTGAACGTCGCGGCTGCCCCGCCCATCTCCATCACCTTCCAGATAAATCCGGCGGGGCTGGTAGTGGTGGCCAACAACCAGGTAGCTGCGGTGGGGGCGGCGATTCCGGCGCTGAGCGGCACGCTGACGGGGGTGGTGGGAAGCGACGGGATCACGGCGAGCTACTCGACCACGGCGGTGAAAGGCTCGGCGGCGGGCAGCTATGCGATTACCGCGACGCTGCATGATCCGAACTACCTACTGAATTACTATTCCGTGACCAACACGAGCGGGGTGCTGACGATCTACGACATTTCGTCGGGGCCTGCACCGTGGCTGTCGGCGAATAGTGCGGCCGCGGGCGGAGCGGGGTTTACGCTGACGGTGGGCGGTCCGAAGTTTGCGGCGAACTCGGTGGTGTTGTGGAACGGGGCGGTGCGCAAGACCACTTACGTGAGCAGCACGGAGTTGACGGCGGCGATCAGCGCGGCCGACATTGCGCAGTCGGGGATGCGGCTGGTGACGGTGGCCAACGGCGCGCCGAATGCGGGGACCTCCGCGGCGCAGCCCTTTGCGGTGATGGACCTGGCACCGGTGCCGACGATTTCTGGCATGTCGTACTCCCAGGACGCGAACAGTGCCTACTATGTGACCGTGGTCGGCACGGGCTTTACATCTGGCTCGGCGGTCGAGTCGTACGGAGTGTCGAGTTCGAATAGTGATGTCAGTCCATGGCAGATTGGGGCCTTGTTTCCGGCCTATTTCCAGCTGCAGGTCACGGTGAAGAATCCGGCAGGGATTTCGGCGGAGTTCGCGGTGCAGTGAGGCGTGGGGGAAATCGATGGCTGGTTGAGGTGCGGGGGGCCGCGCGGGAGATTTGGGCGGGACGGGGATTCCTCGCTTTGGTCGGAATGACAACTTAGGAGCAGGAGCAAGAGCAACGGCAAGAGCAAATTCGTGGCGGGGGTGGAGGGTGTTGATTCCCACGTTAGGCGCGCAAGAGCGGCGCGTCGAACGTGGGGCACCAGGCAGGAGCAACGGCAAGAGCTAGAACAACAACAAGATCAAGAACAGGGTCAAGAACAGGGTCAAGAACAAGGTCAACTACCCCACCCAAGCAACAGAGGCTTGGATTGATGGGATAAGAACGAAGGCTTCAGCGGACCCGGTATGCTTTGGTTGAGGACCAAACACTCTGGGTCAGGAGAAACCTTCATGAAG
>Ga0302320_10016950_pt1 | contig 14830 bp, 15 predicted proteins | sample Bog_T0_3_FD_202130 | JGI IMG/M metagenome (GOLD analysis project Ga0302320, IMG submission 202130) | Peat permafrost microbial communities from Stordalen Mire near Abisko, Sweden - Bog_T0_3 | ecosystem: Environmental > Terrestrial > Soil > Wetlands > Peat | place: Sweden: Abisko, Stordalen Mire...
TCGTCGTTTGTTTGCGTTCATCGTCAGTCATGGTGGAAATAGAAGAGGTTCCCGTCCAGATCCCTTACGGTGAATTGTCGCAATCCCCAGGATTTCATCTCCAAAGGATCCACAATGTTCGCACCCAACGAGTTCAGCTCCCGTAAGTCGCATCGATGTCGTCGGCGAATATCCAGTGCACCGCAGGTTCGAACGGCGCCTCCCTCTTCCGGAAGAATATCGCCACCTTCGCGCGGGACACGGTCCCGATTCCTTTGTCCGGGTAAAGCCATCCGACCTCAAATCCGAGCGCATCTCCGTAGTGCTGTTGCGCAGGTTCGACGTCGGCCACCGGCAACTCCGGCACTGGCTGGCCAATTGAGCTCATTGTCTCTCGTGTGTCCACAGAGCCTTTTATCCAACAAAAACCTCCCGCCGGTCAAATCAACACAAAACAGGGTAGTGGGTCAGTCTGAAATTGGCCGGGATGTCTTGCTTAGACGATTCCCAATCTCGTCGTTCCTATTGGTCAGCTGGACTTGCACCAGCATTTGCTCCCGGCATGACCATCTTCTCACGCCAATTCTTTCTTCTTGTACGGCCCGCGCTTCTTCGGCTGCTCAACCGGCAAGAGCGCAATCAATTCTTCTACGCTCCAAACGTGATCGGTCAATCCTGCTTCCATCGCCGGGGTAACGCGCAACGTCTGATGGACTCGGCAGAAGTTGTAATAGGCGAAATAAAGCGATATCGCAGCCGCAATACTGGTTCCGGCCAAGGCTCAAGTCAGAAGAACCGTTTTCCTCTTGCCATTTCGCCGTTATAACTTATGTTATAATAAAGAGCAAAAGGGGCTCTCCATGGCCACAACCGCCAAAATCATCGCCATCGGCAATTCGGCAGGCATCATTTTGCCCAAGGACACGCTGGCGCGGCTTAATGTTCAGAAGGGCGATACACTTTACATCACCGAAGGTTCCCAAGGCATTCGCCTGCTTCCCTTCGACACGGAATTCGCTACCCAGATGGAGGCGGCGCGTGAGGTAATGCGCGAAAACCGGGACGTCCTGCAGAGGCTCGCTGAGTGAAGGAGCCCGTGTGGATCAGGCCGGATATCGTCCTTAGGATGCACGAGGAGGTTCTTATGCTCCACGGCGGCCCGGAAGGTGTTCGCGACCTTGGGCCGCTGGAGTCTGGCTTGGCGCGTCCCAGGAATCTATTCGCGTATTCAAAAGAAGACGTTTCAATAGCAAGCCTTGCAGCCGCTTACGCAAAGGGAATTGTTGCCAATCATCCCTTTGTGGATGGCAACAAACGCATCGCATTCACCGTTTCCTTCACCTTTCTGAAGTTGAACGGTCTCAAAGTCACTGCGACCAAAGAGGATCGAGTTCTCACTTTCTGGGGCCTCGCGGCAGGCGACATCTCCGAGCAGCAGCTCGTTCTGTGGTTCGATCGAAACATCGCTCCCGCAGAACCCGCATTCAAGCCCCCGGCCGGTGTATCCGGGGACGCCATGTAAGCGCTCCGATAAAATACATGTTCCCAATTTGCCCATCGCTCTGCTTCACGAAACCAAGACGCCGAGTGTGCTGAATCACACGAACGGTGTCGAATTGAGGCGTAAACTCCCTATATTCGCCTTGGTTGGGAATTATGCCTGTAGACCAGAAAACAAAAACTACCAGCTACGCGCGCGGCCCAGACCGGCCTCTGCTCGACATCACCATCGGCGACCTGCTGCACCGCACTGCCGACCGCTTCGGCGATCGCCTCGCCGTTGCCTCCTGCCACCAGAACAGCCGTCTCACCTGGACCGAGCTCAGCCGGCAGGCGGACAAGGCCGCCCGCGGTCTTTGGTCGCTGGGAATCCGCCGCGGTGATCGCGTCGGCCTCTGGTCAACCAACTGCATTGAGTGGATCGTGATGCACATGGGCTGTGCACGCACCGGCGCCGCTCTCGTCAACGTGAACCCCTCGTACCGCTCCCACGAGCTCCAGTACACGCTCCAGAAATCGCAGATGAAAGCGATCTTCCTCTGGCACAAAGACAAGCGCGGCGATTACGAAGAGATCCTCAGCCGCGCCCGCCACGGCCTCACCATTCCGCTCGCGCACACCATTTACTTCGACTCGCCGCAGTGGCCCTCGCTGCTTGAGTCCGCCGGCGAGCTGCCCGCTCACGTCGCCTCCGACGACATCGCGAACATTCAGTACACATCCGGCACCACTGGCTTGCCCAAGGGCGTCATGCTCACCCACCACAACATCGTCAACAACGGCCAGTTCTTGGCACAAGGGTTTCACTACACTGAGGAGGACAAGATCGTCGTCCCGGTGCCGCTCTTCCACTGTTACGGCTGCGTCATCGGAACCATGTCCGCACTCAACACCGGCGCCGCTATCATCCTGCCCAACTGGACCTTCGACGCCCGCGCCACCCTCAAAGCCATCCACGACGAGCGAGCCACCTCCGTCTACGGCGTCCCCGCCATGTACGTCGCAGAAATGGCTCTGCCTGACTTCGTCACCTACGACCTCACCTGCCTGCGCACGGGCATGATGAGCGGCGCTCCCTGTCCTGTCGAGTTGATGAAGCGCGTCCTCGACGAAATGCACTGTGGCGAGCTGGTCATCGCCTATGGTCAAACCGAAACCTCGCCCGTCGTGACCATGAGCGACGCAGCGGACACCATCGAAATTCGCGTCAAGACCGTCGGCCGCGCCATGCCACAAACCGAAATTCAAATCGTCTCCACCGTCACCGGTGAAACCCTCCCCATTGGCGAACAAGGCGAAGTATGCGCCCGGGGCTACGCCGTCATGAAAGGTTACGACGCCGATCCCGCAGGTACCGCTCTCGTCATCCACCCGGACGGCTGGCTGCACACCGGCGACCTCGGCATCATGCATGAAGACGGCTGCATTCACCTCACCGGCCGCTCCCGCGATGTGATTATTCGCGGCGGAGAAAACATCTACCCCCGCGAGGTCGAAGAGTTCCTATATACCCACCCCAAGATCGACGAAGCGCAAGTCGTCGGCCTCCCCAACGCGCGCCTCGGCGAAATTGTGGCAGCGTGGGTGCGGCTGCGCCCCGGTGTTGAAGCGACGGAGGCTGAGATCCGCGAATTCTGCCAGGGACAGATCGCGTATTACAAAATCCCTGACCACGTTCGCTTCGTCGACGATTTTCCGGCCACGCTCTCCGGCAAGATTCAGAAGTACAAAATCCGCGAATTCGAAATCGAAGCTCGCGGTTTGCAGCACATCTCCAGCGCTGCTACCGCGTAGGCTCCTGCATGCTTGCAGCAATGTGTTGCATGCATCCCCCAGCGAGCAGCTATTGAATCCTTATCGCGTTTCGTCGGTACGAAGCCCCGTCTTGATGCGCTTGTTGTAGTGGCCGGTAAGGGCGTTCCAGCGAATTGTCGCGATCTCTTCAAGCATCTTCATGCCGTCTTTGAGATAGCTCATGCGCGAGCGTTCATCATGTGCCCAGCTCACCGGCACTTCAACCACGCGGAATCCACGCTTGCGTGCGATGAAAAGGATCTCCGGATCGAAACCCCACCGCTCAATGGTCTGCAACTGGAAAACTGTCTGCGCCGCGGCGCGCGTAAACGCCTTGAACCCGCATTGCGTATCGGCAAACGGCAACCCCATCACAGCACGCGTCACCGCGTTGAAGCAGCGTCCAAAAAACCGCCGGTAGAAGGGCTGGCGGTGCGTCTGCCGATTCTTCTCGAGCCACCGCGATCCAATAGCGATATCCGCGCCCTCCGCAATTGCCTCGAAAAGCCGCTCAGCCTCTTCAATCGGCGCAGACAAATCGGAATCCGTAAACATCACAATCTCGCCCAACGCCTGCAAAATGCCGGAGCGCACACTGTAGCCCTTGCCGCGATTGCCAGGGTTCTCCATTAGCCGAACTTCCGGGGCGTTGCGAGCGAATTCGCGAACCAGTGAAGCGGTGGAATCGCGCGAGCCATCGTTCACCACAATGACTTCGGCGTCCCACCCGCGCTCCCGAATGCACGACACCACGGACGCCAGCGTCGCCGGAATGCGGGCGCTCTCGTTGAAAGCCGGAATGACGATGCTGTACTTCGGATTTTGCGCCACGAAAATAACCACCGCTGGACAAGTCCTGGTTTATCCCGGCCTTCCGCCAGAGTTTGACTCTGCACATCATAACGCCCTGGGACCGCGTTCATCCGCGCAATCGATATACCGCCCCATTTTGCGCCAACTCGCTGATGCAGAAGCCTCAATTCTCACAATCCACCGTCTTTTTCGCCCAATCCCAGCCCGAATCCGGTTATGCTGTGAGCGGAGGCCCGTGGACTATGACAAAGGCAGACTTGGTGGAGAAGGTGACCGGTTTAGGAGACCTGACCCGCCGCGACGGTGAGGTCATCGTTGAAACCATCTTCGATTCCGTGATCGGCGCACTGCAAAGCGGCGACAAAATCGAGATTCGTGGCTTCGGTTCGTTTCGCATCCGCCAGCGCAACCCCCGCATTGGCCGCAACCCAAAAACTGGCGACCGGGTAGAAGTTCCCGCCAAAAAGGTCCCCTACTTCAAACCGTCCAAAGAGCTGCGCGACTTGGTCAATCCCAATGAGGCCGCGAGAGCCTCATAAGTTAGATTTCCCATTTTCCCAGATTGATGAGCGTGGCAGCAGCTGATTTTCAAGGGCGGCGGGATCCTAACGCTTGTCAGCATATTCATTCTTGATTCCGATCACGCTCATCATGCGTCCTGCGTGGCCATTCGACGCGCGATGAGAGAAGAACAACCCGGAATCGCAACTCGTGCACCCGCCAATCATTTGAATTGCGCGTGGCTTCAGCCCCGCATCCAGCAGTTGACGGCGGTTCGCCTCTGCCAGGTCCACATGCAGGCTCGGCCCCATGGGTGAATGGCCCGGAGCGCGCTGCGTCAGAAACAGCATGGGGTACTTTGCGCGCACAGGATCGGTATCGTAAACCTCGCGGAACAGCTCACCGGCATATGAGAATTGCGATTCGAAGCTGGAAAGCACCTCATCTCCAACGGCATAGCAGCATACCCCGATGGCCGGACCAATGGCAGCCATAAGGTCTTCAGGGCGCGACCCAAATTCCAACCGCATCCGCCCCACGCCACTCTCGACAATGCGTTTCGCCGTGCCCCTCCAACCTGCGTGGAAAGCCGCTACGGCCCGCTTCTTGCGATCAAAGACCAATACCGGAACGCAATCCGCGGTTTGGACGCCCATCAGCAGGCCCGGTTCATCCGTCATCAAGCCATCCCCTCGCCAAGGCTTATCGCGCGCAGCATCCGTTTGGACCGCGTGGACAAGGACGCTGGAATGAACCTGCCTTAAGGTAATAAGAGGGCTGTCAGCGTTCCCGGTAATCCCCTCCACCAGCAAACGCCGGTTTTGAGCCACGATATCCCGATCGTCCGTAGCAGTAAACCCAAGATTCAACTCGCCCGGCGTATCGTCGGCACAGTAAGCCCTGCTCAAACCACCAGGGCGGGTAGCGAAACCGTGCCACAGCCAGGTCGTCTTTTCCCATCCCCGGGCAGCAAGCCATTGAATCCCATTTCCGGCCACCCTGGGTAGGGGCGCCGGACGCGACAGCTCCTCTTTCATCCAAGGTTTAGCTCCAGCGGCACGGGCCACGGCCCGATGTTTTCCGGGAAGACTGCGAACCAACCCCGCTTCACGCAGAAGTTCGTCCGTCTCGCGAACTGCGGCGTCCGAATGACCTTCTTGATCTTTTTGGATTAGAGGCGATTGCATCCGCTTTGATTCTATCTGGCTTTCGATATGAATCCACGATTAGCGAAAACTCTTAGGAGGAGCAAATGGGCCTGCTTTCCAGCAGGCCCGCTCGAGAGGCATTGGAGGGAGGGGGGTCCAGAGGGGGCATTTGAGAAGAGGTCCAATAGAGGACCTTCAAAGGGAATGGAAACCTTCGTGGTGGGACGTATTCGAGGAAGCCTCTGCTAATTACTAGGTAAGATGCCTCCAAATGAAAAAGGTTGCAGGGTGGTTCGGACGACGGTGGAAATCTTTTACCACAGATTCCTTCGTAACCGCTTGACACCAAGGGTCCCCAAAGGCACAAAACGTAAATAATCGAGTTGCATCCTTAAGTCGAAGTTGACACTCTTGAGAGTGTGAAGCGCTGGTACTACATCGTCCTGACTGGAATCGGTTTACTCGGGGCTGGCTACGTTTACCTCCATCGTGAGGAGCTCGGACTCACTGCCAAATCGGGTTCCGGAGCGGAAGACGAGCTCACCCGCAGCCAGGCGGGTCCTGGCATCCATGCGGCACCCATCAACTGGCAGAAAGTCACGCGCCCGAAAGACGGGTTCAGGGTTGAAATGCCCAGCGATCTCAAGGAGATCCAAATCCCGGCATACAACGAGCGCGGTGGAACTGACCAGGTCAGCATGGTCTTCTCTAACCCCGACGCCGATACCACCTACGCCGTCGTCTGGTCAGAGAATCCCCCGGTTGCCCGCGTCAACGGTCAGGCTCCGGAACGCACCTTGGACATGGCTCGGGACGGCGCTCTGGCTCGCACTCAAACGACGCTGGTGAATGAGTCGCCCAGCAGTCCGCAAGACTTTCCTGCCCGAGACTTCGTGGCTCGCAATGTTGGCGGTGGCATTATGAACTCCCGGCTGATTTACGCTGGCCCGCGCCTCTACATGCTGATCGCCGCGTTTCCCTCCACAAGCGCTCGCAGAGATAGAGACGTGACACGATTCTTCAATTCCTTCTCGATCACGTCGACCGGCAGAATTCCCGCCACCATGCCAGGGGCCCCACCTGCCAGTAAATAGCGCCCGAATGAGTGCCACCCGAAAACGCATTCCCAAAACATTTCAGGAACACACTACTTCTTGGGCTCGTCTTCCTGTTTGACGACGGGACCCTCATCCGGGAATGGCCAATTCTTATCAAGCAACAGTTCCTTTTCGCGCTGCTCTTTGGGTACGCGGTCAATTTTCAAGTTCTCAAAAAAGTGAACGCCGGTCTTACCTGCGGTGGCGATATCGATATCGCCGTCTCCGTCCAGGTCCATCGTCACGAACTGCGTTCCCGCTCCCGCCGTTCCGTTCACTGATACCGGGTAGCGCGTGAACTGGCCGGTCTTGCGATTGATTTTGTAATAGTAGATAACCAGCGGATCATACGAGCCCGGGTCATGACCTGAGTGGCCGCGATAGCGCTTCCCTGCCAGCAACTCCAACTCCCCATCGCCATCCAGATCCACCATCTTCAGCGCGTGCACCTGCGAGAACGATTCATCGATCACATGCTTGTCCCAGCGGCGGCCCGTCCCTTCGTCCTGCTGTTCAAGCCAATAGAGACCGTAGCTGTGCCCCTGGCCGTAGAGGATGTCCATCTTCCCGTCGTTGTTCACGTCGTAGCCGATAATTGGGAACCCAGCGTCCTCCAGCTTCCAATCCGGATGCCATTCCCATTCATCGGCGTTGGCATCCACCTGCCGGAACCAGCCATTGGGTGTGAGGATGTCCGCCTTCCCATCTCCATCCACGTCAGCGACCCCAATGCCATGCCCATCCTGCTCAGCCCCGCCCAGATGATGTACCTTTGGCTGGGGCCCCGAAAAGTCAATCCAGATCACGCCCGAATGGTTGTAATGGGCAAGCACCAGGTCCGGAATGCCGTCGCCGTTGATATCCGCCATCCAGCCACCTTCCGTGTCGTAGCTGTCGGTGATGAAATGGCGTTTCCATTCTTCCCCCAGCTTCTTCGGATTCTCGTACCACCACACCCCGTTCGTCATCCAGCCAACCGTCACCACGTCTGGCGCGCCATCATGATTCACGTCCACCGTCCACTCGCCGGAATCGGAAACAAACTCGTTCAGCGTGCCTGCAGTCCGATACTGGTGACGCTTCCACTCGCCGCCGTTGGGCCCAGGATTCTCATACCAATAAGCCCCGCTCAGCAGGTCCGGTAATCCATCACCGTTCATGTCGAGCGTAGTGATCCCTTCGGCGTGATCCGTGCCTAAACGATGCACAAAAAATGTGGCCTGCGGCACCCCTTCAGGCCCGGGCCCCGGCGAGGTAATTTTCTCGGATTGAGCCCATGCACCAACCCCAGTCGCCAGCAGTGCCAACGCCAGAACCTTCACGGCGTCTTTCATTCTGCGCATTCTCATCGAACGAATCCTTTCGCGCTCATTCTCGTTTGCCGCGGACCACGCCTGCAAGGGTCTTACTTCGGACGAAACTTTTTCTCGATTAAACCTGTAATCAAACTCACCGGCAGAAATCGGACAAGAATCGACGTGAACCAACCACTGAAATAAGGAACAATTGTGCGTTGTCCCCGTGCCAGTGCAGCAATCGCCCGAAAAGCCACCTCCGCCGCAGACTGTCTGCCTCCCGGCATGAATCCTCCGGAGCGCGCAACATCAAAGAATTCGCTTTCCGTTGGCCCCGGGCAGAGCGTCGTGACTTTAACGCCGAAGCGAGCTACCTCCGCAGCCAGGCCAAGTGCAAAGAAACGGTCGAAAGCTTTGGTCGCCGCGTAGGTCGTAAGATACGGCACCGGCTGAAAGCTCGCCGTGGATGCCAGCACCAGCACCCATCCGCACCTGCGTTCCACCATGCGCGGCACAAACAAACGCGACAGCCTCACCATGGCCTCGCAGTTCACGCGCACCTGGCTCAGTTCCTGCTCCACCGGGCTGGGGTAGAAAGCCCCAAACTGACCAAGCCCGGCGTTATTGATGAGGATATCGATGGCCACGCCTTGGTCTTCCGTGGCGTTGTAGATCTGTTGCGGAGCCGCCGGCTCGTTCAAATCCGCGACAATGATACGCACGTCAGTTCCGCGCGCCGCCAATTCCGCGGCTAGGGCTTCGAGACGGTCTTGGCGCCTCGCCGTAAGCACGAGTTTCGCACCGTGCGCGGCCAGTTCCCGCGCCAACGCCACGCCAATGCCAGAGCTGGCGCCGGTAACCAGCGCCCACTTCCCGCTGAAATCTTTCGTGTTTGCCATCGCGGCTTCATCATAGCCCATGGCTCGCCCGCGTGATCCGCTTATCTCAGGATTGGAGGAAAGTGGAGACAGACGGAAATAGCGCGCTGAAGTGCATACCGCATTTCAGCGCGGAGATACTTAGTGGTTTACGTTTCTCGGTCGCCTGGAATTGTGCTGGAACCTAGAATTCGATTGTGAGTTTTTTTGCTACAGCGGCAGCTTTGGGAACAACTGTGAGAGTTCTGCAGTATCCGGGGCACTCCAGACGTTCTGCAGGGCTTTCGGGCCCTGGTCCGCTGACAGGCTTCGTCATCCGTATGACTTTGCCTTCCATGTTTTCGACCGGTTTTTCTTCATCAGCCATCGCATTCTCCTTTGTGTGGTTGAGAATTAAAAGCAAGGCGTTGAGCTTTTGCCCAGACTCTGTTCGACCGTCCGCTCAAGGTAATTCCAGAGCTTTGGATTGCGCTCGCACACCGATAACATAGCTTGAAAAATGAAGCGAAAACGCGCGCGGTTGAATTGGCAATAGTTGTTTCTTCCGGAATAGAATGATCCATCCTGGCCATCTAACTTTTCGTAGCAAAGATCGCAGACTTTCTGTAAGTAGCAAGATTTGCATCCAGGCCAATCCCGGTGGAAGGCCGTGTTCAACTCTTTCATCTTTTCGTAATACCATTGACCCTCATTGACGTTTCCGATGACGAAATTATCGCCTTTGGCGGATTTCAAACAAATTGAAATGTCGCCGTTTGACGACACTGCGCCTTCCTGGTATCCCGTCAAACACCCTTTGGAAAATGGAACCGCATCGGAGTTCAGAAACTTGGATTGACCGATAACCTGGTATTCAAAGAAATCTCCGAAGGTCAGTCCATAAAGTCCCGCTTGCCTTGGAGTTAATCTCCTGGTGATGTCGCGTTCACTCTCCAGGCCATCCATCTCCAGTAAGAGTGTTCTTAACTGCTCCAGTCGTGCAAAGTAGTCAGCATCTTTGGCAAGGTCGTAGTGGGGTTCCTCATCAACGTGAGTAAAGTGTTCCTCTGAGATGATGAGTTTAATCAGCGGGTGACGATAGAATTCGAGGTCCTCGTCCGGAAGCGTTTCTGTAGTGATGACGCCCTTTATCCGTGTATTACTGCGAAAGTATTCGTGATCGTGGTCATAAATACGCTGAAGGTTCGCTAGAATTGTGGCAAAACTTCCTTTGCCATTTCCCTTGAAGCGGCGGTTCTTGTCATGCACATCCGCCCCGCCATCGATGCTGAATTGAATAAATACCTTGTGCAGCGTTAGAAACTCAAGGATTTCTTCGCTGAGAATGGTTCCATTCGATGTGATAGTCACCATGACTTCTGGACCATCCTCCGCAACAATTTGCTTTAAGTATTCAATTCCGCGTTTGATCATCGGGAAATTGACCAACGGTTCGCCGCCGAAAAAGTCGACTCTTATCGATTGCGACTTCTTCGAATGCTCTTTCAGGAATGTCATCGCATTGCGAATCGTTTCCCAGGACATAGCTACCTGGGACAACTTCTCATGTTGATCGTATTGGCCTCCATAGATGCAATACGAGCAGCCAAGATTGCATTTTGTCGTCACGAAGATCGTAAGTCCGCCCATCGACTCAGACAGAACTCGCTCGTATTCCGAGTTCTCATGATTAGGCGCCCGCTCAAAGTTGTAGGGGGTAAACAGGCCTTCCTCCTGGCATCGCAAGACTTCTTGATACGCCGCCTGTACTCGCTCCGCAGTGTGCTGGGTCAGGGATGAAACCAGCGTCGGCAAATCGGCATTAGTCCCTCGCAGCATTTCTAAGACGTCAAACAGGGTTTCATCTATCTTCAGGAAACAAACGTTGCGCGCATCGAACGCATAGAAGTTTCGTTCCGTCTTGAAGAGTTCGACCGGGAGATTGCCGTACAATCCATCGTTTGAAAACGTCAGGTCCGAACGCTGTGTCCCCAGCAGCAGATCGTCAGCGGTACGGCGACGCGGCGACGTTTGCGCGGCCACAGGGAGAATGTTAAACGGGTTTGCAGATCCCGAAACCGCCTGTTCGAGGGTTGTCACTGGAATCTCCTGCACTTTTATTTTGCCGAGTTGCTGGACTATCGCTCATTGGCCGCAAATCCAACGACCGTGTTCGACGCCATATTTCGAATGTCAGGAACTTTAACACAACGTCGAGAGATCCGAACTCAATTTTTTTCGGCTGGGCAGGCGACGCGTTCAGGCTCGTCGATCCAGAAAAGCGAGCACAAAGTGACGGCACTTTCTATCTTTCTTAGGCGCTAGCAAATTGAAAAGGCGCGTTTCTTCGCCGCTTTCAACGCCTTCGAAAACTCAGCGTGTATTCCGAAACTGCGCTCCCGTTTACCGCTTCAGCAGCTTGAATGCATGCGTCCATTGATTACGCAAGAACCCCGGAATGCACCACAGCATCGCCAGCGGCTCAATGGCCCGCGCCGCCTCTGCGTCACCCATGTCCGCGGTCTCCCAGCCGAACTCGTCCAGAATTCCGCTCACCGTCTTCTTCGCACGCGCATCGTTTCCGCAGATAAACATCGTGGGCTTACCTTCGGCATACTTCGGATCGACCATCGATGCGCTGCCCACTGAGTTGAATGCCTTGACGAAATGTGCGTCCGGAAACTCACTCTGAAGTTGCTCCATCAGCGACTTGTTGATATCCGTGTAAAACCTCAAGATGCCTTTCTCCGGCGGGACGTCTTCAGTTGGATTGCACGTGTCCGCGACCAGCTTGCCCTTTAGATTTTCCACGCCCGCCAGCTTCAGTACATCCGCCGCCGCTTTGCCTTTGACGGCCAACACCAGCGCCTCTCCGAATGCGGCTGCTTCCGCGAATGTACCCGTTGAACCCTTGGGATTTGCAGCCAGCCAGTCGGCCAGCTTTTCCGGCGTGCGGCTGCCGACCTTCACAGGGTGCCCATGCTTCAGCAACCCTGTGGCTAACGTTTGAGCTACGCCACCCGAACCAAGAACTCCGATTTTCATACCGCTCTCCTGTGCAGACATTCGCGTCGAGGCCTTGCTTCAATCAGCCCCGCCGCTGAATGTCACGCTTGTGTTTTGCGTTGCTGTTTCGGTAGAACACGCTTCGATTTTCCAACTTGCTGGTTCTTCTCCATGCGCAGTTTCCATGCCGTGCGCAGGGCCCCAGTCAGGACGTCTTTATTGGACGCAGCCAAGCGGATGTGCGTTGCGCCATTCTTTCCCCACCCGCCGGGGATGGCCAGAAAAACCTCCGGCTGCTCCTGAACAAAGGCCGCTTGGTGCTCTGGAGTGAGCATCAGGTTCCCGTACCCCTGCTTAACCGACGCCAGTGTCGCGAAGATTTTTCCTCCCACCCGAAAGTCCGCCGCGCCCATGTGCGAGCCCTCCTCAGCGCCTTCCATGCTGAGTGCGATGCGACGAAAATCTGCCGCGTTCACCGCGCAGCCTCAATCAGCTCGCCATCAAATTCTTCATTCAGCCATTTTGAAAATGCCGAGAATTCCTCGTCGCGTCCCAGAAAGTCCCGCACCATCTGCCGCCCCGGTTTCGACCCACCTTGTTCCAGCACCAATTTCCTATAGCGGCTGCCGGTATCACCACCCAACGGATCCTTCGCGTCGAACTGCCCAAAAAAATCGAGCGCAATCACCTTGTCAAACGCGTAGGTATAGTAATTCGACGAGTAGCCAGTGAGATGGCCGAAGCTCGCATACATGCGATTTCCCTCGAGCCACGTCCACGGCTGCAACCGCTCATAGAGATTTTTCGTCGTCTTATCAAGGTCGAGCCCGGCCGGGTCATGGTCGTGCAGGTCAAGCGAAAGCGTGGTGTAGTAGAGCTGCGAACGTACCCAGTCCGCGCGTCCGAATGCGCCCGCCAGCTTCATCTTCCTGATTGTCTCGGACGAGAGCGTCTCGCCCGTCTGATAGTGCTTTGCGAAAGCCTGCAGCAGCTCTTCATCGCGGAAGAATTCTTCCAGCATCTGCGACGGCACTTCGACAAAGTCGCCCTCCGTCGCAAATCCTGAGACCCCCGCCCACTCCGTCCGCCCTCCAAGAATGGCATGCATCAGGTGGCCAAACTCGTGGAAATAAGTCACGACATCGTTGTATTGCAGCAGCCCCGGATCAGTTTCGTCTCCTCCGGAGAAATTGCAGATCAGCGCCGCTTCGGGAAGTGCCCGCCCGCGCACCCCTGTAACAATAGGCGACGCTGAAAACCACTTGTCCTTGCCTTCGCGCGGGTGCATATCGAGATAGAATCGCCCCACTCGCTCGCCACCATCGAACACATCGAAGACCGAAACAGCCTTATGCCACGCGCTCGCATCCGATCGCCGGAATTCCACCTTGAACAAGCGTGCGGCAGTCTCAAGCACTCCCGCCTCAACCTGCGCATACGGAAAGTAAGGCCGCACCGACTGCGAATCGAAATCATACGCCGACCGGCGAAATTGCTCATACCACCACGCGCGGCTAGTGATGTCGATCGATTTCAGCCCTGGCTGCATTCGCCGCGCGAACTCCAGAATCAGCTCCAGTTCGCGCCCGGCGCCTTCGCGGCTCGACTCATCCAGCTTGGCCAAAAACGCGCGCACATTCGCCGCCGAACCCATCATCTGGTCCGCCGTTGCCAGGTCGGCCCAGCTGCGGAACCCTAGCACATTTGCAATCTCGTGCCGCGTGGCCAACAGGTCCAGCAGGATTTGTTGATTCGTCGGATAGGCGCGCGTGTTGTAGGCCAGGAACATGCGCTCGCGCAGCGCCGCGTTGGAAGCGAACGTCATGATCGGCTGCATGTCCGGCTGATCCGTCGTAATCGTGATACGTCCAGCTTCATTCGCCTGGTGGCGAACCAGGTAGTCCGCCGGCAGTCCATCCATCTCGTCGGGCGACGCCTCAATGCTCTTGCCGCCCTCCTGAATGTTGCGGCTGAATTCGAGCGAAAGCCGCGTCGCCTTTTCATGCAGCGCCTGCAACCGATCGCGCGTACCCTTGTCCTTGTCCACGCCGGCCAGCCGATACCCAAGCAATGTGCGCTGAACGAAATGCTTGGTTGCGGGGCTCGCTCCTTCCAGATCAATCGCCGCAAGCGCGTCGTACACCTCGCGGTTCAAGCTCAACGCACTACCGGCCATCGCCACGCGTTGCGCTTCTTCCTGCGCCTGGTCGCGGACCGCCTTGTCAGACGCCACTGAATTCAAGACGCCCGCCTGCGAACCAGCCAGGCTGAGCTGTTCAATCGCCGTGTCAAAGTGCAGCAGAGAATTCTGCGGAGTGCGCAGTCCCGTCACAGCCAGCAACGCTGACAGCGAAGCTTCATGGGCAGCGAGGCGCGCACCCACCCACGCACTCAGAGCTGCGGCAGACTCAGCGCCGCCCGTTTCCCACACGTGAATGTCTTCGGTTGCAACTACGGCTTCAGGTTTTTCAATGGCCATGGCAGGCAGCTTCCTCCAGGCTTCTAGGTTAAATGCCGGCCCCCGGAAGCCGCACCGGACCCATTCTCTTCTCAAGCCAAGCGCCGACGCTTCCGATGCGCCGCCACAAATCCGGAGAATTTCAACCCGTCTGCGGAGCAATCTTCCCGAACTACGACAACCTGCTCAGTGCAGTTCGCGCCGCATGATAGCCGCACATCCCGTGCACGCCTCCGCCCGGCGGCGTTGACGACGAGCACATAAAAAGATCTCTGCTTCCCGTGGAGTAGTTCCCCCAAGCCGGACGAAAGAAGAATTGCCGCAGCGAGAGTTCGCCCCCGTTTATGTCTCCGCCAACCAAATTGGCATCCATCGCCTCCAG
>Ga0302320_10016952_pt1 | contig 14829 bp, 13 predicted proteins | sample Bog_T0_3_FD_202130 | JGI IMG/M metagenome (GOLD analysis project Ga0302320, IMG submission 202130) | Peat permafrost microbial communities from Stordalen Mire near Abisko, Sweden - Bog_T0_3 | ecosystem: Environmental > Terrestrial > Soil > Wetlands > Peat | place: Sweden: Abisko, Stordalen Mire...
AGGGCATCTCGGTCATCCACTCCAGGTAGGTGCGGGTCACCGCGGTCTCGCTGGAGTCGGGGTGCATCCGCTCCAGTTTCTTGAGGTTGCGTTCGATCTCGGTGAGCGGCTCCTGGGGCACCTTCAGCTTGGCGATCTTGTCCCGGAAGGCCTGGATCTCCTCGGCCAGTTCGCTGCCCTCCCCCAGCTCCTGCTGGATGGCCTTGAGCTGCTGGCGCAGGTAGTACTCCCGCTGGCTCTTGTCCATCTCGCCGCGGGCTTCCATGGTGATCTTCTGCTGCACTTCCAGCAGGTCGATCTCCCGCATCAGCAGTTCGTTGACCCGCTTGAGGCGCTGGATCGGATTGGCGATCTCCAGGACCTCCTGCATCTGCGGCGGCTTGATGTCCAGGTTGGAGGCCACCATGTCCGCCAGCCGCCCGGGGCTGTCCAGGTTGGCGGCGATCACCAGGACCTCCTGGGGCAGGTTCTTGCCCAGGGCCACGGCCTTCTCCAGGGTCTGCTTCACCGAGCGCAGCAGGGCGTCCAGATCGATGTCATGCTCGCCGATCTCGGATTCGGAGATGATTTCCACCTTGGCCTTGAACAGCGAGTCGGTCTCGGTGAAGTACTCCACCCGCACCCGCTGCAGGCCCTGGACCAGGGCCCGCACCCGGCCATCGGGGAGCTTGAGCACCCGCATGATCAGGGCGGCGGTGCCCACGGTATACATGTCTTCGGGCCCGGGATCTTCCATTTCCATCTGCTTCTGCGACAGGAGCAGGATCATGCGGCTTTCCACCAGGGCGGCGTCCACCGCGCGCAGGGATTTCTCCCGGCTCACGGACAGGGGCAGGATCACGTACGGGTAGACCACAACGTCCCGCAAGGGCAGGACGGGAAGGACATCGGGGATTTTCGGCGATTCTTCGATCAGCTGCGGGGGGACGATTTCTTCTGCCACTGGATACCTCTGGGTAACAGTCTAGCGGGATGTGCGTCAACGGGATTTGCGGCGCTTGGGCGGACCCGGCTGCTCCGGGGTCACGCCCGGGAACAGGGGGGTGGACTTGAAGGGCTGGGGCACGGAAAGAAGCGGGTCCTGGCGGAACTGGGGCGGCGGCGGGGCCGGGGGCTCCACCGCCGGGCCCGGAGGCCGGGTCAGCCGGGAGACCGGCGCGGCGGGGGCGGGCATGAGCCCCTCCAGGGCCTTCACGAAATCAGGAAGATCCTTGAAATCCCGGTAGACGCTGGCGAACCGGACGTAGGCCACGGAATCGATCCGCTTCAGCGCATCCATCACCAGTTCCCCCAGGTTGCGGCTGGGCACCTCCCGGTCGGGCAGTTCCATGAGCCTGGCCTGGATGTCCCCCACGGCCTCCTCCAGGGCGCCCAGGGATACCGGCCGTTTCTGGCAGGCGGACATGATGCCCCGGAGCAGCTTCTGCCGGTCGAAGGGTTCCCGGCGGCCGTCCTTCTTGACGATAAGGATGGGCACTTCCTCCAGCCGTTCATAGCTGGTGAAGCGCCGGCCGCACTTGAGGCACTCCCGCCGGCGGCGGATGGTATCGCCCTCCCGTGATTCACGGGAATCCACAACCTTGTCCTCGATGTGGCCACAGAATGGGCAGCGCATGGGTCAAGGTTAGCAGCCGTTGCGGAATAACCTGTGTTCAGGTTGATTCTAGACGACGGCCTAGCCCGATCCCGCCCAGGATGTTCTACGTGGAACGCCCGTCGCCCGCCCCGGCCGCTGAACGTTTTTCGCGAATTCCGTTCAAACGAGAATTTTGCAGAACAAATTCGCAACGATTGATTTCAAAGTAATAATCCTGAAATCCGGGGCAGGGTGCGGTCGATCACGTCCTGCTGTTTCCAGGGGGAAAGGCGGAATGGTGTCCGGGGCGACGTGGTACCCTTTTGATCGTGAACGATTGATCGTCACCTTTACATTAAGAGGTTGCCCTATGCGCTACTTGCCCTCGGCTCCTTCGGAGGATCGTGCCCTTCTTGATGCCATCGGGGTGGGCCGGGCCGAAGATCTCCTGCAGGGGATCCCGGCTCCGTTGCGGCTGGATCGGGAACTGGACCTTCCCGGGCAGCAGTCGGAGCAGGAAGTGCTCCAGCAGATGGCGGCCCTGGCCGCCATGAACACGCAATTCCATTCCCGCTTCCTGGGGGCGGGCGCCTATGACCATTTCGTGCCGGCGGCGGTGGACCAGATGATCAGCCGGCAGGAGTGGTTCACGGCCTACACCCCCTACCAGCCGGAAATCAGCCAGGGCACCCTGCAGCACATCTTCGAGTACCAGACCCTCACCTGCGACCTCACCGGCCTGGAGGTGGCCAACGCCAGCTTGTACGACGGCGCCAGCGCCTGCGTGGAGACCGCGCTCATGGCCGTGCGCCTGCAGAAGAAGCGCAAGACCATCCTCATTTCGGCCGGCCTGCACCCCCACTACCAGGAGGCGCTCTGCACCAACATCACGCCCCACGAGGGCCTGCAGCTGGTGCTGGTGCAGCTCAAGGACGGCGTCACCGACATGGACGACCTGGCCGCCAAGCTCAACGGCGACGTGGCGGCGGTCATGGTGGGCTATCCCAACTTCCTGGGCTGCGTGGAGGACCTCAAGGCCATCAGCGACGCGGCCCACGCCGCCGGCGCCCTGGCGGTGTCGGTCACCCAGGAGGCGCTGGCCTTCGGCTGGCTGGAAGCGCCCGGCAAGCTGGGGGCCGACATGGCCACCGGCGAGGCCATGTCGTTCGGCAACAAGCTGAACTTCGGCGGTCCCTACCTGGGCTTCCTGGCGGTCAAGGACAGCCAGAAGCGGGAAATCCCGGGCCGGGTGGTGGGTCAGACCCGCGATCTGGACGGCCAGGTGGGCTACGTGCTCACCCTCACCGCCCGGGAGCAGCACATCCGCAGGGACAAGGCCACCAGCAACATCTGCTCCAACCAGGGGCTGGTGGCGCTCCGGGCCAACATCTTCCTGCAGCTGGCCGGCCCCGAGGGGCTCAAGGGCCTGGCCCTGCAGAACGTGGCCAAGGCCCAGTACCTCCAGGCCCGCCTGCTGGAACTGCCGGACTTCTCCGCCAAGTTCAGCGCGCCGTTCTTCAACGAGTTCGTCACTTGCTACAAGGGCGACATGAAGACGCTCCAGGCGGAATGCGCCAAGGCCGGCATCCTTCCGGGCCTGGACCTCACGCCCTATGCCGCCGATCTCAAGAACTGCATCCTCTGGTGTGCCACGGAACTGAACAGTCGCGCTCAGATCGAGCAGCTGGTGGAAGTTCTGGCCCGCGTTCCCAGCCTGGTTGGATTAGCGGGCGTTGCAAAATAACTTGTGCAGTTCAAGTTGTTTTGCTACGGCCGCTTAGACCGGGCCACCAACGCGCTATTTAATTCATTCGCCACGAAACGGCTAAGGACATACGAAAAATGACCACCAGAACCCGCGAACCCCTCATCTTCGAACGCTCCGTGGCCGGCAAGGTCGGCATGGACCTGCCCAGGCTCGACGTCCCCGCGGCCCGGGACACCCGCCCCGCCCATCTCAAGCGCGGCGAATTCAAAGCCCTGCCCTCGGTCACCGAGGTGGACGTCATCCGCCACTTCACCCGCCTGTCCCATTGGAACTACGGGGTGGACGACGGCTTCTACCCGCTGGGCTCCTGTACCATGAAGCACAACCCCAGGATCAACGAGAAGGTGGCCGCCCTGCCGGGCTTCGCCGACACCCATCCGCTGGCGCCCGCCGCCCACGTCCAGGGCAACCTGGCCGTGCTCTACACCCTCCAGGAATGGTTGAAGGAGATCACCGGCCTGCCGGCCGTCACCCTGCAGCCCTGCGCCGGCGCCGCCGGCGAGCTCACCGGGGTCATGCTGATCCGCTCCTACCATGTGTCCAAGGGCGCCAAGCGCCGGGTCATCCTGCTGCCCGACAGCGCCCACGGCACCAACCCGGCCACCGCCGCCATGGCGGGCTACGAGGTGGTCGTGGTCGCTTCCCAGGCGGACGGCACCGTCAGCTTCGAGGACGTCACCGGTGCCGACGGCAAGGTGCAGAAGGGCCTCGACACCCTGCTCGCCGAACTGGGCCAGGAGGTGGCCGGCCTCATGCTCACCAATCCCAACACCCTGGGAATCTTCGAATACCGGATCCAGGACATCAGCGAGGCCCTGCACAAGGTGGGGGCCCTGCTGTACATGGACGGGGCCAACATGAACGCCCTGGTCGGCGTGGCCCGTCCCGGCGACTTCGGGGTGGACGTCATGCACCTGAACCTGCACAAGACCTTCTCCACCCCCCACGGCGGCGGCGGTCCGGGCTCCGGCCCGGTGGCCTGCACCATGGAGCTGGAGCCGTTCCTGCCCCGACCCGTCGTGGTGCGGGATACCGCCAAGGTGGGCGAGGGCGGAGTGGCCCAGCACAGCTACCGGCTGGACTGGGACCGGCCGCTGAGCATAGGCAAGGTCCATGCCTTTTTCGGCAACTTCGGCATCGTGGTCCGGGCCATGACTTACTGCTTCAGCCACGGCGGGGACGGCCTCAAGGCCGCCACCCTGCGCGCCATCGTCAACGCCAACTACATCCGGAAGGAACTGGCCGGCGTCTACCATATGGAATACCAGACCCCGACCCTGCACGAAGTCGTCCTGGACGACAGCGAGATGGCCAACGACGTGCACACCCTGGACGTGGCCAAGGGCCTCATCGACCGCGGCTTCCACCCGCCCACCATCTACTTCCCGGCCATCGTCCACGGCGCCCTGATGATCGAGCCCACCGAGAGCGAGAGCAAGGAGGAGATGGACGAGTTCATCGCGGCCATGAAGGACATCGCCCTGCAGGCCGCGGAGAACCCCGAATCCCTGCACCAGGCCCCCGTCCTTGTGGGCATGCGCCGGCTGGACGAGACCATGGCGGCCCGGAAACCCGTGCTCCGCTGGACCTAGCTGGCACATCCCGTTACCCTCAACAGGGTGTCCAGGAGCGTTCATGCCGGGTTGGAAGATGAAGGGATTTGCCGCCTATGGCCTGATTTTGGGCCTGGCGGTGCTGAACGCGGGGTTGCAACTGGCTTGCCACAAGTCCAACAAGCCGGACGATTTCACCGATCCGCCCAGCCTGTCCTACGCGTCAGTCCTCATCCTGCCCACCGCCGGCCAGCCGTTCACCAGCGTCGCGCCTGAGGTTTCGGCCTACTACGTGGACAACGGCGTGGGCAGCACCGAGACCGAAGGGTTCACCTTCTCGGTGACGCCCCCGCTGCCCTCCGGCCTCGCGCTGAATCCCGGGACCGGGATCATCGCCGGGACGCCGGGGGGGGTGAGCGCCCAGGCCCCCTACACCATCTACGCGAACAATGTCCGCCATGACGGGGGCGGCAGCACGCCCTTCAACGTGACCCTCGGGGTGCAGGCCGCGTCGCCCGTGACGCTGGACTACCAGGGCACCGGAGCCGTCTCCACCGCGGTGGGGGCGTCCATGTCCCTGGCGCTGCCGGCGGCCGCGGTGACCGGCGGCACGGCCACGGGGTTCGGGGTGAGTCCGGCCCTGCCCGCTGGGCTGATTCTGAGCCCCTCCACCGGCCTGGTTTCCGGCAGCCCCACCGCGCCCTCCTCCGCCACCCCGTACACGCTCACCGTCACCACCCCCGTGGGCTGCGCCAACGCCACCTTCTGGCTGGTGGTGAGCGCCACCCAGCCTGTCGCGCCCGCGGGCCTGGCCTATGCCGGCAGCCCGTTCGCCGCCACCCAGGGCGTGCTCTTCACCGGTCCCGCGCCGACCTTCGGCAACGCCACCACCGCCCTGGTCTACACGGTCTCGCCCGAGTTGCCCACAGGGCTGGCCCTGGATCCCAACCTCGGCGTGATCTCCGGAACCCCCGCCGCATCCTCCACCCAGAACTCCTATACCGTCACCGCGAGCAATGCCGGCGGCATCAGCAGCGTCGACGTGCTGCTGGCGGTGAACCCGTAGGTGGATCCAGAAACTAGACCGATTCCCTGAACGTCACCTTGTTGATCTCGGCGAAGGTGGTGACCCCCTGCCGGACCTTCTCCACGGCGCTCTCCCGCAGGGTCTGCATGCCGGAGGCCCGGGCGGCGGCCTTGATCTCCCGAACCGAGGCCCGGCGGGTGATGAGCTCGCGGATATCGTCGTTCATGCCCATGAACTCGATGATCGCCTGGCGGCCGCGGAAGCCGGTGCCGTTGCATTCCACGCAACCCATCCGGTCGAACAGGGTGGCGGTTCGGGCCCAGGTCTGGTCCAGGCCGTTCTCCAGCAGTTCGGCCTCGCTGGGCGGGGGCAGGGGCCGCTTGCACTTGACGCACAAGGTGCGGACCAGGCGCTGGGCCAGGATGCAGTTGAGGGCCGACACGAAGTTGTAGACCTCCACCCCCATGTGCTGGAACCGGCTGAGCACGTCCAGGGTGTGGTTGGCGTGCACGGTGGTGAACACCAGGTGGCCGGTGAGGGCGGACTGGATGGCGATCTGGGCGGTTTCCGAGTCGCGGATCTCGCCCACCAGGATCTTGTCCGGGTCGTGGCGCAGGATGGAGCGCAGGCCCACGGCGAAGGTGAGGCCCTTCTTTTCGTTCACCGGGATCTGGGTGACCCCCTCCAGCTGGTACTCCACCGGGTCCTCGATGGTGATGAGCTTGTCCTCGGGGCTGCGGATCTCGCTGAGCACGGCATACAGGGTGGTGGTCTTGCCGCTGCCGGTGGGTCCGGTGACCAGGAACATGCCGTAGGGCTCCCGGGCGAACCGGCGCAGCTTGGTCAGCTCGTTGGGGGAAAACCCCAGGATCTCCAGGTTCAGGCTCTTGAACTCCTCGCTGAGGTTCTCCTTGTCCAGGATGCGGATGACCGAGTCTTCGCCGTGGATGGTGGGCATGATGCTCACCCGGAAATCGATGGCCCGGCCCCGCACCTTGAGCTTGAACCGGCCGTCCTGGGGCTTGCGCTTCTCGGCGATGTCCAGCTCGGACATGACCTTGATGCGGCTGATGATGGGCGAGGCGAAGCGCTTGTCGATGGGGTCCGCCGCCGGGTAGAGGCTGCCGTCGATGCGGTACTTGATCTGGAAGCCGTTGCTGGTGGTCTCCATGTGGATGTCCGAGGCCCGCCGCTGCAGCGCGTTGAAGATGGCCGTGTCCACCAGCCGGATGATGGGCGCCTCCTCCTTGTCGGTGAGGTTCTCCAGGTCCAGCTCCTCCTCCACGTCCTCCTCCCGGAGCACCTGGACCCGCAGCGCCTCCCCGGCCTCGTCCATGACCTTCTGGCCGCTTTCGGATTTCTTCAGCACCACCAGGATCTGGGCCATGGGCGCGGCGGCGAAGCGCAGGGGCCGCTTCAGGTGCATGCGCAGCAGATCCTGGACCACCACGTCCAGGGGGTCGGCCATGGCCAGCCAGAGGTAGCCGTCCCGTTCGTGGACGGGCACAAATCGGTGTTTCAACATCAAATCCAGGGAAACCGCCTGGAACAGGGCAAAATCCACCGGCTCGCGGGTTAAATCCAAGGTCGGGTAAAGGGGCGACTGGCGCGGATCGGCTTTCGGAAGTTCGTCCGCAGGCAGGCTCTGACTGATGTCGGTGGCCAATGTTGAAGAACTGGGGGAGGCTTGTGGGGGATTTTCCGGTATCATGGCTCAATGTTAATGCGTTGGGCGGGCACGTGGTCCAAAAGGTGAACGTTCTCCCTTGAAACCATGTGGAACCGCCGTTGACCACCCCCACGGGTGGGCCGCACAATCTTGACTTTCACCAGATCCCCGCCTGGGAGGCACCATGAGCGGCTACGTCCCCGTCCTACTCCTCATCCTCATCGCCATCGCCCTGCCGGTGGTGATCTGGACCGTCTCCTGGGCGGTCCGGCCCCACTTCCCCAGCGCGGCCAAGTACTCCACCTATGAGTGCGGGATCAAGACCACCGGCGAGGCCCGGGAAAAGTTCTCGGTACGGTATTATCTGATTGCGGTGATGTTCCTCATCTTCGACGTGGAAACCGTGTTCCTGATGCCCTGGGCCATCCAGATGAAGGAGCTGGCCCTCTTCGGTGTGGTGGAGATCGGCATCTTCCTGTTCCTACTTCTGTTCGGCTACGGCTACATCTGGTCCAAAGGAGCCCTTACATGGGAATGATGAATCAGCCTACTGCGCTGGAACATGTGCTCATCACGACCAAGGTTGAAAAGATCATCAACTGGTCCCGAGCCACCAGCGTCTGGCCCATGACCTTCGGTCTGGCCTGCTGCGCCATCGAAATGATGGCCGCCGGGGCCGCCCGGTTCGACTTCGACCGATTCGGCTGCGGCATCTTCCGGGCCACCCCCCGGCAAAGCGACCTCATGATCGTGGCCGGCACCGTCACCTACAAGATGGCCCCCATCATCAAGCAGCTCTACGACCAGATGCCGGAACCCAAGTGGGTGATCGCCCTGGGCAGCTGCGCCACCGCCGGCGGGCCCTTCGACAGCTACCACACCATCCAGGGCGTGGACAAGGTCATCCCCGTGGACATCTACATCCCGGGATGCCCGCCGCGGCCCGAAAGCCTGATCTACGGGTTCTTGAAGCTGCAGGACAAGATCATGTCCGGCAGCCTGGCGGACCGTTACAAGGAAATCTTTGAGGCGGTGGGTTAGCCATGGCGACAGACGACGTTCCAAACGAAGCGGGCCCCTACGTGTACGACATCAAGGCCGCGCCCAACCGCCAGGTTGAGATGCCCAAGACCGTGCCCCTGCCCAGCCTGAAGATCTACCTGGCGGAGCAGGCCGCCGCCGTGGTGGCCGAGGAGGCCAAGTGGCAGAAATCCCTGGCCGATTTTGAAACCGCCAAGGCCAAGGCCGAGGCCGAGGGCAAGCCCGCGCCCAAGCCCCCGGTGCGCCCGGTGCCCAAGCCCGACACCAACGACATGAAGTTCCCCGCCCCGGCGCCGGCCACGGACCCTGACCTGCTCCACCTCCAGGAGGTGCTCGGCCCCAAGGTGGAGGAGATCTTCCAGCAGGCCGGGGAGCTCACCTGCCAGGTGAAGAAGGAATCCATCCTGGAGGCCCTGGCCCTGGTGCGGGACGACGCGGCCCTGGGCTACGAGATGCTGGCCGACGAGACCGCCACCCACTACCCCGCGGCCCAGGGCTTCGCCTTCTCGGTGGTCTACCACCTCACCAGCATCCGGAGGAGCAAGCGCCTGCGCCTGCGCATCCTGATCCCCGAAGGCTTCGAGCCCGAAACCGCCGTGCCGCTCTACCCCACCGCCAACTGGCTGGAGCGGGAGATCTGGGACATGCTGGGGATCCGCTTCCAGCACCACCCGGACATGACCCGCATCCTGTGCCCCGAGGACTGGGAAGGCCATGCCCTGCGCAAGGAATACCCCACCCTCGGCCTGGGCCAGCGGGACATCGACTTCAGGGAAGACCGGAGCGGCGTGCTCATGCGCATCGCGATGGAAAAGGCAGGCAACATGGGGATCAACCTCAACCCCCCCAGGGCGGAATAACGCACCGGATTTAGGAGTTCCTTGTGTTCAAGAACGAGGAAATGGAAATCAACATGGGGCCGCAGCACCCGTCAACCCACGGGGTGCTGCGCCTGAAGCTCAGGCTGGACGGCGAAGTGGTCAAGCACTGCCGGCCGGTGATCGGCTACCTGCACCGCGGGGTGGAGAAGATCTGCGAGAACAAGACGTTCTTCCAGGGCCAGGTGTGGACCGACCGCATGGACTACACCTCCGCGGTGGCCAACAACCTGGGCTGGGCCGAGGCGGTGGAGAAGCTGTTCGGCATCACCGTGCCCCGCCGGGCCCAGTACATCCGGACCATGCTCAACGAGTACAACCGGCTGGCCTCGCACCTCATCTGGCTGGCCACCCACGCCCTGGACATCGGCGCGATGACGGTGTTCCTCTACACCTTCCGGGAGCGCGAGGCGATCCTGGACATGTTCGAGGCCTTCTGCGGCGCCCGGCTCACCACCACGGCCTTCCGCATCGGCGGCCTGCGGGAGGACCTGCCCCCGGGCTTCGAGAAGATGGCCCGGACCTTCCAGGCCCGGTTCCTGGACTGCATCGACGAGTACGAGACCCTGCTCACCGAGAACCGCATCTGGAAGAAGCGCACCATCGGCGTGGGCATGCTCAAGGCCGAGGACGCCATCGCCATGGGCGTCACCGGGCCGGTGCTGCGGGCCGCGGGTGTGCCGTACGACATCCGCAAAGCCTTCCCCTACGCCGCCTATGCGGAGATGGATTTCGAGGTCCCCACCCGTCCCGAGGCTGACACCTACGCCCGGTACCTGGTGCGCCTGGCGGAGATGCGCCAGAGCCACCGGATCATCGACCAGTGCCTGGGCGGGCTGCCCGAAGGCCCGGTCATGGCCAAGCTGCCCAAGATCCTCCGGGCCGAGGTCAACGAGGTCTACCACCCCACCGAATGCCCCAAGGGCGAGCTGGGCTACTACCTGGTGGGCGAAAAGGGCTCCACCAATCCCTACCGGTTCCATGTGCGTGCCCCGGGGTTCATCAACCTCCAGGCCCTGCCCATGATGATCGAAGGCTCCCTGGTGGCGGACGTCATCGCCACCATCGGCACCCTGGACGTGGTTCTCGGCGAGATCGACCGATGACGGCGCAACCCTCAACCCAAGTCTCACCCGGGCGCGAATGACATGCAGACCATGACCCTGTCCCAGACCTGCGTGATGGCCATCCTCCAGGCCATCGCCGTGGTCATCTTCATCTTCATCGTGGTGCCGCTCACCACCTTCGCCGAGCGCAAGGTGCTGGGCTATCTCCAGGATCGCCTGGGTGCCACCCGCATCGCCGGCTCCCGCAACGGCCTCACCGGCTTCCTCAACCGCGGCATGTGGAAGATGGGCAAGGTGCCCTTCCTCTCCATCGTGCGCGGCCTGCCCATGTTCATCGGCGACATCATCAAGCTGCTGGTGAAGGAGGACATCATCCCGGACAAGGCCGACCGGGCCATCTTCATCATCGCCCCGGCCCTGAGCATGGTCGCCTCGGTGGTGGTGTTCGCCGCCATCAGCTTCTACCCCGGCGCCCTGTTCACCTTCCCCCGGTGCGTCCCGGTCATCGGCGGCCTGCCCTTCACCGGCTTCATCACCAACATGAACGTCGGCCTGCTGTTCATCCTGGGCATCGCCTCGGTGGGCGTCTACGGCATCGTGCTGGGCGCCTGGTCCTCCAATTCCAAGTTCCCGCTCCTGGGCGGCCTGCGCTCGGCGGCCCAGATCGTCAGCTACGAAGTTCCCCTCACCTTGAGCCTGATGGTGCCGGTGGTGCTGTCCGGCAGCCTCAACTTCAACGAGATGACCCGGATGGTGGCCACGCAGATGCCCATCTGGGCGGTGCCTCTGCTGTTCGTGGGCTTCTTCGTCTACTTCACCTGCGGCTTCGCCGAGACCAACCGCATGCCGTTCGACATGCCCGAGGCGGAGAACGAACTGGTGGCCGGGTTCCACACGGAGTACTCGGGCATGAAGTTCGGGTTCTTCTACCTGGCGGAGTACATCAACATGATCGTGGTGGCGGCCCTGGCCAGCGCCTTCTTCCTGGGCGGCCCCTTCCTGCTGCCCTTCGGACTGCAGAGCTTCGTGCCCGCCACCTGGCCCCTCATCGGCGGCCCCAACGTCATCTGGTTCCTGCTGAAGATCTTCTTCCTGCTGTTCACCTTCATCTGGGTGCGGGGCACCATTCCCCGCTACCGGTATGATCAAATCATGGCCATCGCGTGGAAGTACTTGATTCCCTTCACGCTTGTGGACGTTGCCCTGGCGGCCGTTGTCCGCTTCACCATGGCCTGAGGGAGAAAGACCTATGACCAACTTCCTCAAGACGCTCATCCCCCAGGACATCGCCAAGGGCCTGTACCTGACCGGCCAGCACTTCATGCGGGTGTTCCGCACCGCCAACCGGCGCAAGGTGCCGCTGCACGTGGTCTCGGAGTACCCCGAGGTGCCGGCCAAGGTGCAGCCGCGCTTCCGCGGCCGGCTGACCCTGCTCAAGGACGAGCAGGGCGAGATCAAGTGCGTGTGCTGCCTGGCCTGCGAAAAGATCTGCCCGACCCAGGTGATCACCATCGAGTCCGGCAAGAAGGAGGGGCGCAAGACCAAGATCCCCCTTCGCTACGACTTCGAGATGGAGCGCTGCATCTTCTGCGAGTTCTGCGTGGAGAGCTGCGGCTTCGACTCCATCATCCTCAACCACCAGTTCGAGCTGGCGGCGTACAATCGGGAAGACTTCTCCATCGGAATGCTGGGCACGTCCCAGAACATGTTCGAACTGACCCCGGTCGGCCGGTACTCCTACTCCGACTCGGACAAGGACTGAACCCCTCTCTGCGAAAGACAAGGCCTCCCATGGACCCATTGCTAGCATCGATCGGCCACTACATGTTCCACTGCTTCGGCCTCCTGGCCGTGGCCGGAGCCCTGGCCCTGGTCTTTTCCAAGAACGCCATCCACAGCATCGTCGGCTTCCTGCTGGCCATGCTGGCGGTGGCCGGGTGCTTCCTCACCCTCTCCGCCGAGTTCCTGGCGGTGGCCCAGCTGCTGGTGTACGCCGGCGGCATCGTGGTGCTGTTCCTGTTCGTGGTCATGCTTGTGGAGATGACCAAGTACAAGGAAAAGGGCCTGTTCCAGATCCAGGCGCCGTACGCCATCGCGGTGGTGCTGGCGGGGGCGGTGGTGGTCATCAGCGTGTTCTGGCGGACCTGGTTCGGCCCCGACGCCACCAAGGCCCTGACCCTCAGCCCCACGCTGGCCCAGGGGCTGGACGTGGCCAACCAGAACGCCCAGGCGGTGAGCCGGGGCATCTTTGCCCAGTACCTTCTGCCCTTCGAAATCCTGTCGGTGATCCTCCTGGTGGCCCTGGTGGGCGCGGTGGTCCTGGCCAAGACGGAGCGGGTGTGACATGCCATCCATGAACGCAGTCCTCTTCATCTCCTTCCTGCTGTTCTCGGTGGGGGTGGCCGGCGTGCTGATCCGGCGCAACGTCCTCATCATCCTCATGTGCGTGGAATTGATGCTGAACGCCGCCAACCTCAACCTGGTGGCCTTCGCCCGGCACAGCGGCACCGTGAACGGACAGGCCTTCGCCCTGCTGGTGATGGGCCTGGCGGCGGCGGAAGTGTCCATCGGCCTGGCCCTGGTGGTGGCGCTCTACCGGAAGAAGGACACCATCCAGGTGGACCAGATCAACCTCCTCAAGGGCTGACGAACCCTCAGATACCAGATTTCGGGTGAACGAATGATCATGCAAGCAACCATCAGCACCGCCCTGAGCACGCCGATCCACAGTTCGGTGCTCTGGCTCATTCCCTTCATGCCCCTGTTCGGCGCCATCCTGAACGGGGCCACCGGACGCTGGGCCAGGAACACCAAACTGGTGGACGCCATAGCCCTGGGCTCCGTGGCCATCTCCTTCCTCCTGGTGCTGTGCTGCTTCGCCCGGCTGCTGGGGCAGGCGCCGGAGAACCGCTCGGTGAACCAGACCCTCTGGACCTGGTTCGACCTGGGCGGGGCCCACGTGCTGGGCGGCCTGACCCAGAACACCATGAACTGGGCCTACAAGTTCGATCCGCTCTCCGGCTGCATGGCGCTCCTGGTGACCGGGGTGGGCTGGCTCATCCACCTGTTCTCCACCGGCTACATGGCCGAGGAGCGCAATGACGGCACCTATTATAGATTCATGGCATATATGAACCTCTTCGTGTTCTCCATGCTCAACCTGGTATTAGGCGCCAACATGGTGATCATGTTCCTGGGCTGGGAAGGGGTCGGCCTTTGCAGCTACCTGCTGATCGGCTTCTACTTCGAGCGGGAGTACTGCGCCATCGCCGGGAAGAAGGCGTTCGTCACCAACCGCATTGGCGATTTCGGCTTCATGATCGGCTTCTTCCTGATTTTCATGGTCTACGGCGCCACCGACTTCGACACCCTCATGGGCATGACCCGGACCCTCCTGGCCCGGCCGGAGATCACCCTGTTCGGCATCTCCCACGCCCCCACCTGGTGGTTCAACCTCATCGGCTGCTGCCTGTTCCTGGGCGCCTGCGGCAAGAGCGCCCAGATCCCCCTGTATGTCTGGCTGCCCGACGCCATGGCCGGCCCCACCCCGGTGAGCGCCCTGATCCACGCGGCCACCATGGTCACCTCCGGCCTGTACATGATCGCCCGGATGAACTTCATCTATATCAATGCTCCGGTGGCGCTCAGCCTGGTCCTGTGCATCGGCTCGCTCACGGCCATCGTCGCTGCCAGCATGGGCCTGGCCCAGTACGACATCAAGAAGGTGCTGGCCTACTCCACCGTGAGCCAGCTGGGCTTCATGTTCATGGGCATGGGCGCCGGGGCATTCTCGGCCGGCATGTTCCATGTCTTCACCCATGCCTTCTTCAAGGCTGCGCTCTTCCTCGGTTCCGGCTCGGTGATCATGGCCTGCCATCACGAGCAGGACATGCGCAACTTGGGCGGGCTGCGCAAGCTCATGCCCTGGACCTTCGCCTCCATGGGCATCGCCACCCTGGCCATCGCCGGCATCTTCCCCTTCGCCGGCTTCTTCTCCAAGGACGAGATTCTCTGGAAGGTGTTCGAGGGCTGGTATCACGGGGGCAACGCCCTGAACCTGGTCTGCTGGATCCTGGGGATGGTGGCCGCCTTCATGACCGCCTTCTACATGGTCCGGCTGATGGTGATGACCTTCTACGGCGAATACCGCGGGGCCGGGCATGATCCCTACGGCTTGACGGTGCCCTCCGAGGTGGTGCACCACGCCGCCGCCCACGACGATGGGGCCGGACACGACGCCCATGGCCACG
>Ga0302320_10016953_pt1 | contig 14828 bp, 10 predicted proteins | sample Bog_T0_3_FD_202130 | JGI IMG/M metagenome (GOLD analysis project Ga0302320, IMG submission 202130) | Peat permafrost microbial communities from Stordalen Mire near Abisko, Sweden - Bog_T0_3 | ecosystem: Environmental > Terrestrial > Soil > Wetlands > Peat | place: Sweden: Abisko, Stordalen Mire...
AATCGAGAAGACTGGGATTCAATTATAACGGATACACCCAACAGCCAAGCATTCAGCAAATACAACCCTTGCAGGTCAACACTGACCCTTTGAACATCACTATTGGCAACCCCGCTCTAAAGCCTGAATTTGTCAACAATATGTCTGCAAGTTTCAATGACTGGAAAATGCTCAGTGAAAGATATATCTGGTTGAGTGCAAATTACCGATTTACCCAGAACAATATCGGCAGCAGTTACTATGTGGATTCATTTGGGAGAAGGGTGAACCAGGCTGTGAACCTGAATGGCAACCGTTCTTTTTCTTCCAATCTTAATTACAATTTCAAGATCAAAAAAATTGATACCCGATTGGGCTTTAACGGAGACTTCAGCTATGACAGGAATCTAAGCATCGTGAATAATGTGCTTAACACAACCAACAGCAACAATTATACTTTCGGCATTTATATTGGCAAATCAAAAGAAAAGAAATACGATTTCAATTTATCAGGATCGGCTACTCATACAAGCAGCCAGTCGTCTATTCAGCAAAGCATCACTACGCAATACTGGACATTTGATATCAATCCAAACTTCGACATTTTCCTTCCATTGAAGTTTCAGATACATTCTGATTGCGATTTCAGCTTCAGGCAAAAAACACCTGTGTTCACAACAAATAATAATGTGATAAAATGGAATGCATGGTTTGGCAAGAAGTTTCTCAAAAACGATGCGTTACTGATCAAGGTAATCGGCAATGACCTGCTAGACCAGAACATTGGTTTCAGCCGTTCCGTGAACAGCAATTTTATTTCGCAGAATACATACAGCACCATCAGAAGGTATTTCATGCTTTCTGTGGTATGGAATTTCACGAAATCAGGCACTAAGATGCCAGGGCAAAATGATTAAACCTTTCAACTCTTTGTTATGAAAAAAATCAGACAGCTTGCGCTTTTTATATTATTGATGACGACCCTGCGGGCACATGCACAAAACACCATCCTTCTTTCTCAGGGAAGGATTGAATTTGAGAGGAAGATAAATTTGTGGGCGCAGATAGAAGATATTACGGATGAATCGTGGAGAGACTTGCAGAAGAAAACCACGCCACAATTCAAGCTGGATTATTTTGATCTGTTATTCAATAAAGAAAAGACCTTGTACAGGCCCGGCAGGGAAAACCCCGACAATAACCGGATATGGCATCAACCTGCTGAGGACAATGTTGTTTTTTCCGACCTCGAAAAAGCATGGGCAACCAGCCAGAAAGGGCTTTTTGGCGAAACGTTTCTTGTAAGCGACAGCGCAAGGAAAATAAAATGGAAGGTTACAAACGAAACAAAAAACATTGCGGGCTTTGAATGCAGGAGAGTGAATGGGCTGATTATGGACTCTATTTATATAGTTGCATTTTACACCGATGAGATACTTACGCCCGGAGGCCCTGAATCCTTTTCCGGCTTGCCGGGAATGATACTAGGGGTCGCGATACCTCATGAACACATTACATGGTTTGCCACCAAAGTTTATAATGAAACTATCAACCCATTGGCATTAACTGCACCCGCAAAAGGGAAAAAATTAACAAATGCTGCCTTACTCATAAAATTAAAAGATGGATTAAAAGATTGGGGGAAGTGGGGCGACAGATATATCAAAGCAGTGATGCTTTGAGGTGTCTCTGGTTTCAGGGGTTGAAGGCGAGTGGTTAATAAAGCTGCATAATATATCACGTAGTGTTAGTCAGGTACTTTTTTCCTCATGGTACTCATCTTCTGTATTGATATCCCAGATATTTTCTTTTGACTGATTGCCTGAGATAATATTTTCTACAGCGGCCATTGCGGTGAGCATGCTATGATCGCTGTTGTTGTACCTGTGCATGCCATTGCGGCCGATCGGATAAAGGTTTTCAACATTATTCAGAAAGTTTTTTAATGTTTCGAAATTGGCGTAGCTGCCATAGTAAGAAGGATATGCTTTTTCCACTTTCACCACCAGGGCATCTTTTACATCGGCAGCATGCAACATACCGATGCTTTCCATTTCTCCAATGGCAAATTGAATGATGGCTTCATCGGGCTGCTGCCAGAAAGCATCTGCTTCATTGCAAAAGTATTCAACGCCCAGCCAGGTAGTGTCCGCACTGATCACCATATAAGGGCTCCAGTTGTTGAAAATCTGAATGCGGCCTGCTTTCACGTTTTTATCCTGAATATAAATCCAGTTGTCTTTTATTTTCTCTCCTTTATTTTTATCATCGCTTACTGCGAGCTTTGACATAAGTACGCCGACGATCAGGAAATCACGATATTCCAATCCATCAGAAATCATTTTTGCGTTGGAAGGGATATCAATGTCAGTGATTGCATTCAGCAATTCTTTTACAGGCATTGTTGAAAAAAAATAATCTCCATTTATTGTTGCCGATCCCGATGTGCCGATATTTTTTATCTGCGCAGCTATCAATCTATTTTTACCATCGCCGGTCAATGATTCCAATGAAGTGTTCAGATGCAGTTCTCCGCCAAGCCTGACTATTTCTGCAGCAACTGTTTCCCACATCTGACCCGGGCCATATTTCGGATAAAGGAACTGCTCAATGAGGCTGGTGCTGGTGTTTTGCTGCGCAATACTTTTATCCGCTCTGAACAAAGAAGAAAATGCATGTTTGAGCAATCGTGATATATTCAGGTCTTTTACACGCTGGCTTCCCCAGCTTGACGGTATCTTTTCACAGGGTATGCCCCACACTTTTTCAGTGTAATCTTTAAAGAAAGTTTCATATAGTTTGTTGCCAAAACGGTTACGGAAGAACTGCGCCAGGTTCTCTTCCGGTTTTACCGGAAATAATTTAGCAAGGATATATGAAGATCCGATGCCGATCATTTTCGCAAGACCAAGCTTACGGACTGTTTCGAGGTTCAACTGTAATGGATAGTCGAAGAATTTTTTCTTGAAATATATCCTTGATTTGCGCGGGCGCAGCAGCATGGTGTTCTCTCCCTTACCAAAACTATTGACATCAAAATCCGCATCCTTGTGCTGATAAGCAATATGAATGTGATGTTCATGCACGGCTTCATCCATAGGGAGGAACTTCAGCCACCATTCAATGATCTTTTCTGATTTGGAAAAAAAACGATGCCCTCCGATATCTATGCGGTTGCCTTTGTAATTGATGGTCTTTGCAAGGCCGCCTACCTGTTTATCTTTTTCGATAATCACGGGTATGATATCAGTCTTCGTGAGCAGTTCATAAGCTGCTGTGAGGCCTGCAGGCCCTGCACCAATAATGATTGCTTTTTTCATTTGAACCACTTCAATTGGCGGCTGAGGCATAACCGCAGTAAGGTGAATAAAATCAAGTACTCTCCTATCACGTAGCGCATAAATATATGCGGCCTGTTAATTACATTCAATAGCAAGCCTGCAAACAAAAACAGATACACCAACCTCAGTTTTGTGTCGTAAAGTGCGGCACATGCAAGCAAAGGGAAAGCCCATTGCACAAAATAGTATTGATTGCGGATAACCGGAGAAAAAAGATCTGACATCATGTAAAGGCAAAACCCGAAGATAGCTGTTACCATGACATGCAGCGAATCATCGCTCCTGTGCCCGAGAAAAAAAACAATCAGCAACACTGTAACGATGAACAGAAAAGAATAGTTCAATATCTGATATGGTATCTTTTTATGAAACAGCTTTTTTAGGACTTCCTGCACACCCGCATATTCAAAATGTATATTGAAAGGATATGCCAGCCTTGCGTTGTCAATGGTATCCTGATCCCAGCCTTCCCAGTTCTTATAGAGCTGGGGTTTGTATGCAATAGTCCTTGCCTGCCGGTCATCGCTTTGATGATCCTGTACATGCGCCGCAATGGCTTTCCGGTACTCGATCCAGTAGCTTTTTTCTTTTTGATCAAGAAAAGAATAACACAATAAGATCAAACCCGGCAGAAAGAAAACGATCAGGTATTTCAAAGAATACCTTTTTAGCAAAAACAAGAACGGCAGGAAGAACAAGACAGTTGTTGGCCTGGATAAAAACAACACTGCTGCTGCAAGCCCTGCCAGACACGAAAACAGCAAATTATCCTTCCGCTGAAAGAAGGACACAAAAGCAAAGGCCAGGAAAGGGAACACGATGTAAATCTGCCCATAAGCAATCATCGTGAGCCATGCCTGTGCAAAAGGGAACAATGCTGCCATGAAAGCAACCGTCCATTGCTGTATGTTGTTTTTTGTGAAAGAAAAGGCGATCAGCATGCACAAGACGAAAAGAATGTATTGGACAGCCAGCCATATCCGTGAAATATCTCTTTGCTGCATATCGGCGATGGGGAACAGAAGATGATGGAAGAAAGGAGATGCTGTGATGGCGTTTGCGTAAGTAGTGTCTAATTTAATGGGGTCATAATAGCGAAGCCCATCCTGTGGCCGCCACTTATAAAAGTACGGAGGCTTTCCGTCTTTTTGCAGCCTTGCCCCCACTATCCTGTTGCGAAGGTCGCCAGTGTATTGCTTTTCAATCTGCATATCTCTATGAATGCAAAAAGAAAAGACAATCGCGAGCAGCATGAAGATCGCGAAGTGTTGGTATTTTGCCCGCATCATGGTTCACGAAGTTAGTGGCAGAAGTTGTTGTAAATTCATTTGCGGTTAATCTTTTGCCGGGGCAAAATATTTTTCACAGAAACATATTATCAAAAGAAAAGAAAAATGGGTTACTTGCACTGGCATGAATGCTTGTGCTGAATCATTAAGCTCTTGAGTGTTTACCCGGCATTTTTTTATTTCCTTATTTGGAGCAGGAGATTTATATCCCATTTTTAATGGTAAATATGATTTGCACCTTTTCTGCATAAAGCCATAAAATTATCTCTGCAAATAAAACAATCTGTCCATACAATGATTTCCGGTTCTTCAACTAATTCATTGGGAAATTTCTGGGGCCTTAAGAAGGAAGATGCGCTTCAACATCTTTCATGCGAAGAAAAAGGGCTTTCCAATGAGGAGGCTGCGGCAAGGTTAAAACAACACGGGCCCAATTCCTTTAAGGCGCATTCGAAATCATCTACCCTTATTCTTTTCCTGTCGCAGTTCAAAAGCCCCATTACCCTTTTATTGATCGCGGCGGCATTGCTATCCATGGGGCTGGCAGATTTTACGGATGCCGTGATCATCCTGATCATTATTCTTATCAGCAGCATACTTGGATTCTGGCAGGAGAAGGGCGCAGCCAATGCCGTGGATGAGCTATTGAAAATGGTGCAGATAAAATGCCGTATTGTACGTGATGGCAAAGAATGCGACCTGCCGGTGGAAAACACCGTGCCCGGTGATATCGTTATGCTAACTGCGGGGGATGTGATCCCCGGCGACAGCTTGATCTTAGAATCTAAAGAACTGTTCACGGATGAAGCCGCATTTACGGGGGAAACCTACCCCGTGGAAAAAAATGCGGGCATAGTGTCTGCTGATGCGCCGCTGGCGAAAAGAAGCAACTCCTTGTTTATGGGATCGCATGTGATCAGCGGGAAAGCAAAAGCACTGGTGGTGAAGACGGGCAAGGATACAGAATTCGGAAAGATATCAGACAGGCTTGCCATCAGGGCACCTGAAACAGATTTCGAAAAAGGCATACGCCGCTTTGGGTATATGCTGATGGAAATAACACTGCTGCTGGTCATCATCATTTTTGCCATTAATATTTTGCTGCACAAGCCTGCTTTAGATTCTTTTTTATTTTCCCTTGCGCTGGCGGTAGGGCTCACGCCGCAGTTGCTGCCGGCTATCATCACCGTCAATCTTTCTGCGGGAGCCAGAGCCATGGCAAAGCAACAGGTGATCGTGAAACGGCTTTCTTCTATCGAGAATTTCGGGAGCATGAATATCCTTTGCTCCGATAAAACGGGCACCATCACGGAAGGAAAGGTAACGCTGAAGGATGCGCTGGATATTGAAGCCAACCACTCCGATAAAACATTGCAGTATGCATGGCTGAATGCGCATCTGCAACAGGGTTTCCATAACCCGATAGATGAAGCCATCTGCGCCAGCTATAAAGGGAATGCAGAAGAATTTTCTGTTCAGTGCGAGATACCCTATGACTTTATCAGAAAGTGCTTAACCATACAGGTGAAAAGCGATAAGGAGAATTTCGCGGTAACAAAAGGCGCATTGAGCTCCGTCATACAGATTTGCGATAAGGCTGAGACCGCTACTGGCGAGGTGGTATCTATGGACCTGCGGCATGCTTCTATATATGAACAATACAGCAAGCTGAGCGCAGAAGGTCTTCGCGTGCTTGGCATTGCTTATAAAAAGGCAGGCAATGAAAAAGATTTTACCCGCGACGATGAAAAGGATATGGTGTTTCTTGGCTTCATCACTTTATTTGACCCACCTAAAAAAGATGCCCTTGAAACCATTAACAACCTGCGCAACCTAGGAGTGCAGTTAAAACTGATAACGGGCGATAACGCATTGGTGGCAGACAGTCTTGCAAAACAGATAGGCATTGAAAACGCGGTGATACTGCGCGGGCAGCAAATACATGACATGAGCGATGCGGCGCTGATGCAGCAAGCAGTGCGAACGGATATTTTTGCTGAGGTGGAGCCCAATCAGAAAGAGCGGATCATTGTATTTTTAAAAAGAAGCGGCAATGTGGTGGGGTTTATGGGCGATGGCATTAACGATGCGCCTGCGCTGCATACGGCCGATGTGGGTATCTCCGTGGATTCTGCGGTGGATGTGGCTAAAGAAGCCGCAGACATTGTGCTGCTGAACCAAGACCTGAACGTGCTGAGCGCAGGGATTGTGGCAGGCAGAAAGACATTTGCCAACACCATGAAATATATATTCATGGCTACGAGCGCCAACTTCGGCAATATGTTCAGCATGGCGGGGGCTTCTTTGTTCCTTCCTTTTCTTCCTTTATTGCCCAAGCAAATATTGCTGACGAACCTGCTGACCGATTTCCCCGAAATGACGATTGCAACTGACAGGGTGGATGCCATCTCAGTAAATAAACCTCACCGATGGGACATTAAATTCATACAACGATTTATGATCGTGTTCGGGTTGCTTAGCTCGGTGTATGATTATTTTACTTTTGGCGTGCTGATGCTGTTGATGCATGCTAATGAAAAAATATTTCAGACGGGATGGTTCGTGGAGTCTGTGATTTCCGCCACGCTGATCGTGCTCGTGGTGAGAACCCGGCTACCCTTTTTCAAAAGCCTGCCGGGAAAATATTTAAGCATCGCGACCGGCCTTATTGTGCTGTTCATAGTGGTGATGCCACTAACGCCGATCGCAGGCCTTTTTGGGTTTACCAGCCTGCCTGTATCTTTCTATGGCTGGATGCTGCTGATAGTGGCTGCTTACATACTATCTGCAGAAATTGCCAAGAGGTGGTTCTATAAAAAAATACAGAACCAGACCTAAGCAAGATTATTTTCTGATGAATTTCTGGCTGAATGTTTCGCCCCCATCGAGCGTAATGCTGATAATATACTCTCCATGCGGAAGCAGGCTGATATCGATTGCATTGTTGCCCCGCCGCAGCACTGTTTCGCTGCATTTTTTCCCTGTAGGCAAATACAGTTTAGCGATGCCGTAAGTTCCATTGCTGTTTCGGATCATGATGACATCTTTTGTGTGCGCAGCCGCAACAGATGCATGTTTTTTATCCGCGTTATTATCCGCTGATTTTTCCCCGGCATATGCACCGGTGAAAGATAGTGATGATGCAGCAATCAAAGAAAGAGCAAGCACATGTTTTTTGAGTGCCTGCAAAAATCCAGGTTTCATTTTACATTAATTTAGTGATTGAATTTTGTTTCAAATGGCTTTTTCTACAGATACCAGCGGATGATACGTTGCAACCAAAATGCCATTTCACCAAACAAATGGTTTTCAGGCTGATGAAAAATTGAGAAAAGGAAGGTGTTTCCAAATAATGGAATCCTGTTCCGCGCAGTGGAAAATATTTTCAGGAAAGTGTCATTTTTTTGCGCACTGCAATAAAGCAGCAATTGCCCGCGTTGTGAAGATCAGATAGATTTTTTTAAAATCTATCATCATCCAATATCTGATTATTATGATCACGCGTCACGAAAAACAGCAGCGCCATGCGGCTTCCTGGATATTAAAAAGCCTTTGCACAAACGAGTCGTGGACAGAGGAACTGCGGGGCAGAAAAAAAACACACAAGCGCTATTTATACGTTCCCCTTTTCAGTATTGCAGGGCAGAGTAAAAGATATGACCTGAACACACTAAAAGAAACCTGCTATCTGCTGCGCAAAAACAGGCACGTGCACATCTGGGGCGATGACTTTGACCCGCGTGCCATGCTGGTGCAGGTGTCTGCCGAAGGCATTGAAGCGCACAAAAAATCACTGTACGGTAATTACACACTGATGCTTGTGAGAAGAAACCTTGCAGCCGCCACCGGCATTGCAGCGGCCGTTGCCATTGTGATAGGCATGGGCAGGTATACTGCCACGATGAAGCATGCTGTTTTTCAAAATCAGATGGAGAGCAAACAGAAAGCGGGTGACGCATCTCAAAACGCTGATGTTTCGTTCAGGAAACATACGAGGTAAGCGCCCTTCTGCGCGGGATCATTAACGGAAAAAATCTTCTTTGTCCTGTTTAAGAGAGCGGAGCAATTGCCCGAAGTGGAATTTCTTTGCGAGGGCATTTACACTTTGTGCAATGCGCCGGGCCCTGGTAGCATCTGTTTTTGCCGCCCGAATCCAATTGGTGAAGTAGTTTTGATGAGAGAGGGGCAACTGCTTATAAAAAGACAGCGCATCCGGCTCATCCCTCAGGCATTCGATGAATTCAGCGGGCGGTTTCAGTTTATTGTTGTCTGCTTCCAGTTGCACGCTCAGCTTTGCTCCTTTGTTTTTGCCGATTGCTTTTCTTAAAGAGGCTTTCAATGCCATGATGAAATCGCCTTCGCCCATTGGCATGAGGCTGATGCCTTTAATTTCGTACTCATCCAGTTTCCCTTTTACGCGGAACGATTTTTTGTTGCCGGGCTTTAGCTGCTGCGCTATGGAAGCGGGTATGTGGATATAGCTCCATCCGGTCTTTTCCCCCTGCTCTGCAAATTGTAATATAGTGGCATTAAAGCGGACCATCTGTTCAGCATGAAATGTGATTGACTGGTTTGGGTTTCTTTTTGTTGCCAGCCTGTAAAGACTTTTCTTTGGCGCTTTTCTATTCTGGTATATCAAGATAAGCAATTTACCCATTTGCCCAAAAAAAAGCAGGCTTGGGCAAGGTGTCCAGTTTGAGAATATTTCATGCAAACCTGCCCGGCGGAGACTAAGACGCCAATTCGCATAGGTGCAAAGAGCTAAATTTTGCGCTTTGAAGTGAGATGAAGCCGGGACAATGCCCGGTATTGTAACCGCATCCTATCCAGACAAAGCACACATTGGCTGCCCGCGGCGGGCAGGTGCATTAGAACGCGATAAATGGACCAGTTTAGGAACATATTAATATAAAATAGCATGCCGATACCTTAGTTGAACATTTGCAATGCCTCTTTCATACAGCAATCATACAGTAAGTACGCTTTTAATATACAGTTCCCATACAGTAGGTACGCTTTTACCATACAGTTCCCATACTTCAGGTACGCTTTTACCCTGCTTCAGTCATACTGTAGCCATACATTAAAGGCTTTGCGATCTTGATTCAGCATTTTTGCCGTACCTCAGATTTGCAGTCACCAAAATGATGATTGTTAAGCCTATAGCATTTCCAAAGTTTGGAACTTTGGAAAAATTTGCACGCTTATCTTATCAGCACCACGGTGCCTTTATACAATTGCACAGCCCCATTTGAAAACTGCACTTTCGCAACATACACATAAGCCCCTGCCTCTGCTTTTTTTCCGCCGCTCATGCCATCCCACCCGTAGTGGGGGTCATTCGCGGGCACATTGCTTTCTGCAAACATCTGCTTGCCCCATCTGTCAAAAATGGCAAACTCATTCAGCAACTGCACCTCTTTATCTCCCATGATGTAGAATATATCATTGTGACCGTCTCCATTGGGAGTAAAGGCTGTCGGGATGTCCACCACTCCTGGCGCAAAAGTTCTGATATCCGCATAAGCCGTATCTAAGCACTGGTTTTCATTCTTTGCAATGAAGGCATATTTCACTGAATAAGGCGCATAAGCAGAAGGGTTCAGGCAATTGGTGCAAGACAGAAAATCAGCGGGCATCCACGTGTATGCAGTGAGCTGTCCTCCTGTTGCAGAACCCAGCAATTGGATGGTGCTGTTCCGGAGCACAATGGTGTCGGAAGGAGCAATCTGTGCCAGGAAAGGAATAATGGCAACATTACTCATGTTGTTTGTATAATCCGTTTCATTGAACACGATGTCCGGAACTATGGATGGATTGTCTCCTTTGTCATTGACCACAGCATACAAATTTTGCGAAGAGGGCGTGTTCACGATAAAAGTAAAAGAGTCGCAACTGACCGGATCTGCTTTCTGAAGATAAAAAACAGGGGAGAGCACTTTTGCATTACCGCCCGCAGGGTCGCCATCATAAAAAGAAACCGGAAGGCCGGCATAGATGCTATCATAATCGTTGTTGATGCAAATCTTAAACTTTACGAGCGATGTGGTGTTGCTGTAGCAGGTAGTGCCCAGTATCTGCACGGTGAAATCGGGAGGGAAAATATTGATAACAGACTTCCCTTTGATCAGGCAACCATATTGATTGGCCGTTTGCATCTGCACTACCGAACTGTCTGCAACGGTCACCAGCGGTGAAGCACAACTGGTGCAGCTAAGTGTATAGCCATTACCCGGAAACCAAGCGGTACTTGAGGGATCATAGACTGGGGTGTTGATGGTAACCGGGAATGTCTGATGCCTGAAAACAGTAGTATCGGATGGCTGCAGGGAAACAGTATCCGGAGCATACGCATAGGCATTGATGTTGTTGGAGTAGTCTTTTTCCAGATAAAGGGTATCCTGTGGAAAAGTGACCGGTGTCGTAATCAGGCTGTCGTTCACTACTGCGTACACCGTGCCGGCGCTGACACCTTTAATTGTTTGCACGAATGAAAAGCATTTTTGCATGGCCGAAGGATTCGCAACGAATACCGGGCCAAGCAGATTAGCCCCGGCAACTGCGGGATTCGCATCATAAAAGGCCACTTTGAGCCCCTGCGGCACGATGCCCCGTTTAAACAAATTGCAGATGGTGAACCACGCAATCAGGCTATCATTAGCCGAGCATTTCATGCTGTCAATATTAATGGCGTAGTCATCTGCCGGTGGTATCAGGATCAGCACAGTTGCTGTATCGCTGCATCCATAAGCATTGGTTGCTATCACCTGTTCGGTGGTGTTCTTTTTGCCTGCAATGAACACCGTGCTCTCACAATTGGTGCAACTCAGATATGGGGAATTACTCCAAAGGTAGGAGGATATAACGCCCGGCCCTGCTGAAGCAGACAATGTCAACGTATCACCGGGCTGCAGCGTATCGTTGGCAGGGGTTATTGAAACAGTGAGTGGCAGATAATTTACCGAGGCTATATTATTGGTATAATCTGTTTCAATAAATGTGCTGTCATCCGGAAAATGAACGGGAACTGATCCGGAACTGTCGTTTACTACAGCAAATACTTTACCGGTAGTTGTTCTGGGAACTGTGTATGCAAAAGAAGCGCACTGGCCAACACTGGAAGCAGGCACTGTAAATATCGAGCCAAGCAAATTTGCGCCGGCAGAACCAGGATCAGCATCATAAAACGCGACCCTCAGGCCGGCAGGTATATTGCCCCTTATGAAATTATTGCAAACGGTAAAGTTCAGTTCCATATTGTTGGTGCCCGCGCATGCCACGCTATCAATGGTTATTTTAAAATCATCGTATGGGGGAATTTTGATGACGGCAAATGAACTGTCAACACAGCCATAGGAATTGGTAACTATCAATTCTTTTCTGACACTATATATTTTTTTCTCTGCAATAAAATAAGGGTTATAACAATTGGTGCAGTTCATATCCTGTGCAGTGCTCCATAAATAGGAAGATATGACACCATTGCCATACAGGCCATTCGTAATAGTTTCTCCCAACTGCAACGTGTCGCCGGGCTGCAGGATTGCAGTTGAAGGGTTTACTATAACATTTAACTGGAAACCGTTTACATAAGCTATGTTATTAGTATAAGTTACTTCCTGGAGGCTTGTGCCCGGCAGTGTAAATGGTTTGGTGGTGCCGCTGTCATTAAAAACTGCATATAATTGATTCAGGCCGGGCGTACTGACGTTCACAATAAATGGATAGCTACCGCTGCAGCAATGTCCGTCAATAGTCTGAGGCATAAAAAAAGTGCCCAGTTTATTTGCACTCCCTGAGTGTGGATCCGCATCATATAACGTGATAGGCATATTGGCCGGTATTGGGCTGTATCCATTATTGCACACCTGTAATTTAGCAAGCACTTTATTTTGTTGATAGCATTCCACATCGTTCAGGTACATCACGCCATCTTGGGTGGGGTCATATACAGGGAAATTAAATTTTTCCGTAGTGTCACTGCATGAGCCATTAGACGCAACAAGCCATACGGAATAATTTCCCGGCACTGTGAATGTATAATTCAGGTTAAAGCCTGTTCCAACAATACTGGCGGCCATTCCTGCATCACTGCTCATCCACCATTGATAAGAAGCACCATTGACTGAGCGGTTCGTGAAAAAAATGCTATCTATTGCCAGAGGCGCTTTGGCAGCAATTTCCCTCACGTTGGGATCGAATCTTGCCATGACCCCACAAGTCACAATCACCTTATCAGAATATGTGGAATAACAGTTTGTGTTATCATTATACACTTTCAACGTAACCATATAGGTGCCTGCCGCATTAAACGTTTGGGAATAGGAAGTACTGTTGCTCCCAACCACCGTGCCGTTCACGCTCCACTGATAGTTGGTGCCACCGGTTGATGTGCTGGTGAAATTTACATTCGAGCCGATAACAGGAGACCAGTTGTCCCTGGTGAAATAGGAAAGGATATTTTCACTGCAGGGCGGGACGCATTCACTTTGAGCAATCAGCCCTCCTCTGATTGTAGTGAGGTTGGCGCGCATTTTTACTGCCTGCCCCTGCGTAAACTCATTAGCGCAACCAGCAGTGCTCATAAAGTTAGAGGTGAGATCCGGCACATCCATTTTAAAACCAGATAATGCGTCGGTATTGCAAGAGTTTTGAGGATTGGTACACGAACCGCCTGCAACTGAAGATGGCGGTGTATCACAAATGCCATCGCCGTCAATTGCGCAATTGTTGTTTGTGCAATTAAAAGGGATAAAAGTATTTCTAAGCCCAAGATAAACTCCCATCAAATATGCAAGCGGAACACCAAAGCCTGATGTCACAATCCCATCTGTAAATTTCCCGTCCCCTTCAAAAGTGGCATAATCCTGATTAAAAGCCCTCAGCCAAATCCCGCAATTGTAAGACCCATAACTTTCATCCTGCACGCCGTCAACAAACCAAATGTTGCAGTATTTTTTCGTATCCCAAGAAACAAGATTTTTTAATTTATCATCTTCAATATCCTTGTCGAAATTACCTAAGACAGACTGGGTCCTGGTGATGCCATTGGTATTACCACCATTAGGGTCGGTTTTTGCAATGCAGAATGTAATGCCTGTGTTTGCTCCCGGTTGCCCCGATGCGTAAGCGCCTGCATGGGCAAATGCATCATTGAGGTCTTTGAGGCCGCTCACAAAAAATGAATCCGGCAGGGCATAAGGGTTTGCGCTGATGACGTGAAAAACGACCGGTATGACATATACTGGTGTGTTTTCCTGTGCGAAAGCAAAATCAGCAAAGCAACAAATGACTAATGCCAATGACCATTTACGGAAATAACGGCGACTGATATACATAAAAGCAGATGAATTAACCTGAAAGGGTTTTACGATTGGTTCAAAATAAATAATGGTATTACATGACTGCACAAACCATATGCTGCTAATAGTGGGCCGGACTGTCATTGCCGCCGATCGCTAACCCACTGCCTTTCCCCCGATCATTTTCCGCATATTCATGAGCCCATACCGCATCCTGCCCAAAGCCGTGTTGACGCTGCAATTGGTAACCGAAGCGATTTCCCGGAAACTACACTCCCCGTAATGGCGCATCACAATCACCCGGCGCTGGTCTTCAGGAAGCAAGCTTAATGTTTTTGCTATCAGGTCTCTCCTTTCGGTAGTGATCAATTTCAGGTCAATCCCTTCGGAAGAAAAATGAAAAGTATCGAAAAACTCATGCCCATCGCCGTTAGTGGCATATCTGCTGCGCTTTTTTCTTCTGAAATGGTCTATGCACATATTGAATGCAATGTGCCTTGCCCAATGGGTGAATTTGCCGTTATCTGTATAATGGCCATTACGTATCAGCACGATCAGCCTGATCATTACATCCTGAAAAATGTCTTCGGCCTGATGCCGGTCTTTCACCTTGCCAAGGATAAAGTCAAAAAGTTTGCCGCTGTGTTTTTGCACCAGCCATTCCATTGCATCATCGCTGCCATTGCGGCATTGAGAAATCAGTTCGCTGTCCCTGAGCATAGCATATTGCTTCATAGCATAAATTGTTTATATCAGAATCATCTGAGGCCTCCGGCACCCGGGCTTTATTCTAAAGGGATGATCATGAAACAAACAATTTTTCAGATGGGACGCAATAACAATCTTATGAACTTAGAAATTCATCTTAAGAACTTTAAAATTATGCAAAATCCATTTATTTCCCTTTAGCTATTTTT
>Ga0302320_10016955_pt1 | contig 14826 bp, 11 predicted proteins | sample Bog_T0_3_FD_202130 | JGI IMG/M metagenome (GOLD analysis project Ga0302320, IMG submission 202130) | Peat permafrost microbial communities from Stordalen Mire near Abisko, Sweden - Bog_T0_3 | ecosystem: Environmental > Terrestrial > Soil > Wetlands > Peat | place: Sweden: Abisko, Stordalen Mire...
CCGTTTTTGCCCACGACAACGACCGGCCGACCGTTTGGCTGGACGTCGTGTCGACCGACTATTTCAAGCTGATCGCCGTGAAACCCGTGGCCGGTCGGGTATTCGATTCCCGCGAGCAATCCAAGGAACTCCTCTGCGCGGTCGTGAACGAGTCGTTTGCAAAAAAATTCTGGCCGCGGGCAGATCCGCTGGGTAAGCGCTTCAGGAGCAACCAGAACCAGGAGGGATGGGTCACGGTCGTTGGGGTCGTGCCCGACCTGCAGATGCAGGGGCTTTTTGCCTCCCCGGGGCGCGACGAGGCCGGCTTCTACCTGGTCGAGGACCAGATGGGCTGGGGCTGGCTTGACCTGCTTGTCCGGACGAAATCCGACCCGCTCCAGCTTGTGGGCCCCGTTCGAAAGGCGATCGCCGGGATTGATCCCAACCAGCCCATACACTCGGTGGGGACGCTCACGAGCCAGACGGCCCTCGCCGTGCGGGGTTTCAGCATCGTCGGGTTGATGGCCGTGATCTTTGGCGGCATCACGGTGTTCCTGGGGGCTCTCGGCGTCTACGGCGTCACGTCGCAGTCGGTGAGCCGGCGCACGCGCGAATTCGGCACCCGGATGGCCCTCGGCGCCACCGTGGCGCAGGTGGTGCGCCAGGTGCTTCTTCAGGGCGGCCGCCAGATTGCCGCAGGGATAGGCGTCGGCCTGGTCGCGGGTTACCTCCTTTCCCGGCCGCTTGAGAACCTCTTTGGGTCGCAGATGATCAACAACCCAGAGATCTATCTGTTCGTTTCGGTTCTGGTGGCCCTTGTCGGTCTTACGGCGCTGTGGATACCTGCCCGCCGAGCGGCCCGGATCGATCCGATGGCTGCCTTGCGCTCGGAATAGACCCCCACTGCAGGGTTCAAATCTGGACCTGCATCCGGGTGTTGGTCGGGCTCTTTCCTGTTGACGTTCTAAAGGAGCATCGGCACTTACTCATATAGATCATCTGAAGGAACGAATATGGGAAACGACAAGGCCGAGTTATTGCAGGGCACGCTCGACATGCTGATCCTTAAGGCGCTCAACCTGGAGCCGATGCACGGGTTCGGGCTGTCCCTGCGACTGCGACAGATGTCCAACGAGCTCTTCCATGTGGAGATGGGGTCGCTCTATCCCGCCCTCTGCCGCCTGGAGGCGCGCGGCCTGGTGAAGGCCGTATGGGGGATCTCTGACAACAACCGGAAGGCCCGATACTATTCGTTGACGGTCTCCGGGCGAAGGCAGCTCGGGCAGGAGACCACGAAGTGGGAGATGCTTTCCAGCACCATAAACGCCATGCTTCGGGCTACCTAGGGGATGGGTGGGCTTAGGCAGTTCATCTTTCGGATCGGATCGGTGTTTCGGAGGCACCGGCACGAGGCCGAGCTGTCGGAAGAGATCCGGTTCCACCTCGAGAGCCAGACCGAGGCCAACCTCGCCGCCGGCATGGCGCCTGAGGAGGCGCGCCTTGCGGCGCTCAGGACCTTTGGGGGAGTCGACCAGATCAAGGAGCAGTACCGCGACGAGCGCAGGCCGAGATGGCTGGAGGACTGCTGGAGGGACCTAAGCCATTCCGCTCGGGGACTGTGCAGAGAAAAGACGTTCACCGTCACCTTCCTCATGGTGTTCGCAGTGTGCATGGGGGCCAATGTCGCGATCTTCACGGTGGTTGATGAAATCCTCATCCGGCCGCTCCCCTTCCCGGATCCCGGCCAGCTCGTGCGGGTGTACAACAGCTACCCCAAAATCGGCACCGAGGGGGGCGTCTCGACCGCCCACTATCTCGAACGACGGCAGCAGATGGCCGCCTTTTCGGACGCGGCGGCCTGGAAGGATTCGTCAAGGATCATAACCGGCTCCGGCGGGGCCGAGAGCGTCAGCGGCCTCGCCGTCACCCCCTCGTTTTTCCACGTCCTCGCCACCCATGCGGCGATCGGCCGAACCTTCGAGGACAGGGACAGTGTGGACGAGAAGAACCCAGTCGTGGTGCTAAGCAACGAGCTCTGGCGGGACCGCTACAATTCAGATCCTTCCGCCGTCGGCAGGACCGTCAGCCTGAACGGCTACCCAACGACCATAATCGGGGTGATGCCGGCGGGCTTCTTCTACCTTTCCCGGCACCCGGCTGTCTGGATGCCCATATTCTTCCCTTCGGATCCCCGATTGGCCGGGAAACGCCACGCGAACCGCTTCGAGATGATAGCCCGGCTTCGGCCCGGGGTTTCCCTAGCGCAGGCGCAAGACGAGCTCGACGCGTTGAACAAGCGGACCTTGGTGGACGATCCCGAGGCGAAGGTGATGCTGGATGCTGGGTTTCATTCGGTCATAAGGGGACTGCATCCTGAATTCGTCTCGGAAATCAGGCCTGTGCTTCTGCTTCTTCAGGCCGGGGCCTGCATGCTGCTCCTCATTGGGGCCGTGAACCTGGCCAACCTCTTTCTTGTCCGGTCATCAGGACGCGCCAAGGAGTTCGGGGTCAGGCGGGCGCTGGGCGCGGGGTCTTTCAGGCTCGGCCGGACGCTCGTGATGGAGGCCCTCCTTGTCAGCGTTGCAGGTGGCGCTCTGGGTATCGTGCTGGGGATCGCAGCGCTGCGTTTGGCTCTTCCCCTTCTCGCGCGTCAGCTGCCACTCCATGTTGTGCCGGTGATCGATGGCACGGTCTGCGCCGCCGCATTCGGTGCTGCATGCCTCGTTGGCTTGGGCCTTGGCCTGCATGGAGTCTGGAGCACCCTGCGAACCCCCCTTCCTGACGCCCTGGCCTCGGAATCCCGCACCGGCACGTCGAACAAGGCGGTTCAGCGATACCGGCGCGTGCTGATCGTGGCGCAGGTCGCGCTTGCATTCGTCCTCGTCGCGAGCAGCGGTCTTCTGGGCATGAGTTTGGCCCGCCTGGCGTCGGTCGATCCTGGATTTCGGAAGGACAATGTGCTCACGGGATGGGTCGCCCTTGCCGGAGGCCAGGGGCGGCGCTACGGCGAGACCGGACAGCGCCTGGCCTTTTCAGAGCAGCTGATGGAGGCACTGCGATCCACGGCGGGAATAGGCCCCGTCGGCATGGGCACCGGGATGCCATTCGGGGGAGGGGTGCAACGGGTCCCGGTCGCGTTCGAGTCCCCCCATATGGGTCAGGGAAATGCGGAACAGCCGCATTTCGTGTGCGGTGTGGCTGGGGATTATTTCCAGGCGATGGGCATCCCCCTCAAGGAGGGTCGTTTCCTGAGCGACGAGGACGTCCAGGGAGGGCGGAAGCTCTGCGTCGTGGACGAGGACTTCGCCCGCCGCTATTGGCCCGGGGGCGGGGCGATTGGCCACCGCATCAGCCCGGATTCCACCCACGGCTACTATACGATCATCGGAGTCGTGGGCGCCGTTAAGTATGACGACCTCACGGACGACCGGTCGTGGGGCGCGGTCTATTATCCTTATACCGAGGTTAACATGTACTGGTTCGTTTTTGCGATGCGCACGTCGCTGGCTCCGGAGATGACGGGTGGGGCATTCAGGGCGGCGGTCGCAAGAATCGACCCGGATGTGCCCGTGCTTGACCTGACGACGATGTCGACGCTCGTGGAGGAAAGCCTTCTCGGGCGCCGTGCCGCCGTGGTGCTGGCCGCAGCCTTTGCCTTCGTGTCACTCCTTATAGCGGAGATCGGGATCTACGGGGTGCTGGCGTTTCAGGTCTCGCAAAGCCGACGCGAGATCGGCGTGCGCATGGCCTTGGGAGCCGAGCCGGTTCAAATCCTGAGACATTTTGTGGGCCTCGGAATCCGCCTTACGGCGACCGGCCTCGCTTTAGGGCTGGCAGGGGCGTGGATCGCCGGCCGGTCCATGGCCGGGCTCCTCTTCGGCACGGGGCCCCTGGACCCGCCCGTACTCGGCGGCACTGGCCTCGTGCTGGGGATCGTTGCGGTCCTTGCCTGCCTATTGCCCTCTTGCTCCGCTTCCCGCGTGCCTCCGGCGGAAGCCCTCCGCAGCAGCTGACTTCGACGCCCATGACTTCACTTAGGCAGGCCGCCTTTCGTCTCCGCTCGATGTTCCGGCCAAAAAAAACCGAGGCCGAGCTGTCGGAGGAGATCCGATTCCACCTCGAGAGTCAGACCGAGGCCAACCTTGCCGCCGGCATGGGGCCCGAGGAGGCGCGCCTTGCGGCGCTCAGGACCTTTGGCGGGATGGACCAGATCAAAGAACGGTACCGCGACGAGCGAAGGCCGAAGTGGCTGGAGGACTGCTGGAGGGACCTGGGCCATTCGGTGCGGAGCCTTTTGAGAGAGCGGGCTTTCACCGCCACGGTGCTCGCGATCTTCGCCCTCTGCGTGGCGGCGAACGTCGCCATCTTCTCGGTTGTGGACGGAGTCCTCCTGCGGCCCCTGCCGATCCCGGATGCGGATGGGATGTACTCGGTTTACAACAGCTATCCCAAAGCTGGTTTCGACGGCGGACTTTCAGTCCCGCACTATCTCGAGCGAAGCCAGCTGGTTTCGGCGTTCGCCGAGTCAGCGGCGTTGCGCGACTATTGGGCTACCTTGGGGGAAAGCGGGTCCTCGGAGCGCGTCGAAGCAATGTCGGTTTCGGCATCCTTTTTTCCCCTAGTCCGCGCCAAGGCGGCCCTCGGGCGAACCTTTACGGAAGACGAGACCGCCCTTGGCGCTGCGCATGTGGTCGTTCTGGGCGATGAGTATTGGAGGGCACACTTTGGCTCGGATCCGGGCGCAATCGGAAAGACGCTAAGGATTGACGATGTTCCCTTCACGGTCATCGGGGTGATGCCGCGCGGCGTCAGCTTTCCTGCGAAGCACCCGGTCCTGTGGACGCCACTTTCGTTCACAGCGGAGGAGCGCACCGACCTTTATCGCCACGTCGATTCGATTGATATGATCGCGAGGCTCCGCCCGGGGATAGCCCCCGAGGTGGCGCAGGCCCAGGTCGACGACCTGAACCAGCGCTCGTTGAAGAGGGATCCCTGGGCGAAGATGGTTGTCGAGGGGGCGGGGTACCACCCCGTCATCCGGAGCCTTCACACGGTCCTTGTCTCGGGCATAAGGCCCGTGCTGTTGCTCCTGCAGGGTGGGGCCGTGTTTCTTATGGTCATCGGTACCGTGAACCTTGCCAACCTGTTCATGGTGCGCGCAGTGGGCCGGGCGAGGGAATATGGCCTGCGGCGGATCCTGGGCGCAGGTTCCTATCGGCTAGGTCGCGCGCTTCTCCTGGAAGCGACGCTCCTTTCAACTGCAGGGGCCCTGCTCGGACTTGGGGTGGGTGTCGCCTCGTTACGCGCCACCTTCTCCTATTTCCGGGACCGCCTTCCCTTTGACGTCCCGGCCAACCTTGAAGGGAGGGTATGCTTGGTCACGCTCGCCGCAGCGATCCTTGTCGGGCTTGTAATCGCTCTGCCTGTCTTGTGGCACTCCCTGAGGGACAATCTTGCAACCTCCCTTTCCTCCGAATCCCGCAGCGGGACCACCACCCGGTCGGTTCAACGGCTCCGGCATGCGCTGATCGTCACCCAGATTGCGCTGGCCTTCGTGCTGCTTTCGGGATCGGGACTGCTCTCGCTCAGCATGGCAAGGGTGCTCGCCGTGAATCCCGGATTCCGCGCCGAGAACCTGCTTACCGGGATGGTGGACCTCCCGACCTTCAAATACAGGGACCAGAAGCAGCAGGTTGCGGTCGTCCAGCGCATCGTGGCGGCAATAAGGGCATTGCCGGGCGTGAAGGCGGCGGGCGTCGATACCGCGCTGCCTTTCACGTGGGGGGGAGGGGGCGCGGCTATCGCGTTCAAGGGAATGAAACTCACTCCGGACGAGGCTGCCCAGCCCCACAAACTGATCTCGGTGGCGGGTGATGTCTTCGCGGCCCTCGGCGTGCCGCTGGTGGAGGGCCGCCGCATAAACGACGACGATGTGCAGGTGAACCGGATGGTCTGCGTCGTGGACGCGGAGTTCGCCCGCCGCTACTGGCCCAAGGGCGACGCCCTGGGCCACCAGATCACGCCGGATTCGGGGCCCAACCCATTCTTCTTCACAATCGTGGGCATCGTAGGCGTCGTGAAGCAAAACACCCTCACCGACGAGGGCGATTACGGCTCGATTTACCTGCCCTACTACAACTCGGGGAGCGTCATGCTGGCTCTTAGGACGCTCCAGCCCCCCGAATCCGTCGGCCCGGCCCTTCGCGAAGCAATCGCCCGGATCGACCCAGACCTAAGCGTCACGAACCTAAAGCCGATGTCCGAGCGCGTGGAGGGGAGCCTGACGGGCCGATGGCTATCGCTGGCATTGGCGAGTGTTTTCGCCGGACTGGCGATGGTCCTGGCGGCGATAGGAATCTACGGAGTCCTCGCGTATACGGTGGCCACGCGGAGGCGCGAGATAGGGGTGCGCATGGCGCTTGGCGCCCGCCCCGACCAGATCCGGCGCCTCTTCCTTGGATTGTCCGCAAAGCTCCTCGCGATGAGCCTCCCCATAGGCTGTGTCGGCGCGCTCCTCATGGCGAAGGCGATGAGCCGCTTCCTTTATGGAGTAAGTCCCTTGGACCCGGGTGTGCTTCTATTTTCGGCGATGACATTGAGTCTTGTCGCTCTCGCGGCGTGCTTCCTGCCAGCCCGGCGCGCCGCTCACGTCGAACCCGCCGAGGCATTGAAGAGCAACTGACATTGCTCCCGTGGGTTGGGATCCCAAGTCTTGGAGGACACCCTAGCCGGGATTCTTCCGGGAAAACTTTCCTGTTTACAACAGTAGTCGATTGTGTAACTACAGATGTAGATGAAGAATGGAGCACCCCAGATCTCCCGCGCCGAGTGGCAGGTGATGAAGTTCATTTGGAAGCTCGGCGAGCCCTGCTCGGCCCAGCAGGTGATAGACGCCCTCTCGGGGCCCAACGAGTGGAGTGCGACCACGATAAAGACCCTGCTGAGCCGCCTCGTGCAAAAGGGCGCCCTGTCCTTCAAGAAAGAGGGGAGGGCCTACTATTACTCCGCGGCGATTTCGAAAGCGGCATGCCTGGCGGCCGAGGCGGACTCGTTTCTCGACCGCGTGTTTGACGGCTCGCTTACCCCGCTGATCGCACACTTTGCGCGGGGTCGTGGACTGCGTAAGAAGGATATCGAGGAGCTTGAGGCGCTCATTCGCGAAACCCGGAAGCCCTGATGCTCTCGATTCTGGCAGAACTGACGCTGCGCGGATCGCTCCTAACCGGCCTGGTCTGGACACTGGAGCGGCTGTTCGCCACCCGAATCCAAGCGCAGAGCCGGCGCCCGTGGTGGGCGATCGCGGTGGTGGCCTTTTTGCTGCCGTTGCGCCTCCCCGTCCGTCACCTGGGGACGGCGGTGCCCGCGCGCGTCCAAAACGCTTTCTCAATCTTGGAGCAGCCGGAGTTGCGCATGGCCCAAGATGTCAGCCGAAGTGCCGCGCCGGCCACTGGCCGCCCGTTGGCGGGCTACCTCCTTTGGGCGTGGCTTGCCGGTGCCAGTATCTCCCTTTCGGTGGTCGCATTCCAGACCGTGCGAACCGGGCGCCGATGGTCGCGGGAGGAACCCTGCGCGAACCCCGGCCTTCTTGCTTTGCTCGAGGAATGCAAGGCCTCGGCGTCCGTCACGGCCCCCATTGGGCTTGTCCTCTCGGAGAGCGTGTCGGCTCCTGCGATCCTCGGCTGGTGGCGGCCGCGCATCCTGATGCCGAAGGCCCTCGCGACTTCCCTGCCCCGGCCACAGCTGCGCGCGGTGATGCTGCACGAGCTCGCCCATTATCGGGCCCTTGATCAGCCCCTGCATTGGCTCTTCACGCTCGCCCGGGTCATTCATTGGTTTAACCCGATCGTGCATATGGCGGCCCGCCAGTGGCTGCATTTCCGTGAGCTCGCTGCCGATGAGGCCGCCCTGCGCTGGCTCGCCCCCCAGGAGCGGCCCGAGTACAGCCAGGCGCTCGTGGAAGCGCTCAAGCACGCCCACCACTCTCCCGCTCCCTACGGCGCCCTCGCGCTCGGGGAGACCCTCCAAAACCTGAAACAACGCATCACCATGATTTCGCACCACTCCTCCCTCGCACGGCGCGGCCTATTCGCGCTCACGGTCAGCCTTTTCCTGGCGACTGCCGTCTTTGTGAAACCCGTCTGGGCCGACCAGGCTTCGGATGGCAAGACAGCCGCGGTGGCCGCTGCCGAATCATGGCTCAAGGTCATCGACGACGGCCATTACGATCTGAGCTGGGAGAACGCATCCCCGGATTTCAAAAAGGGCATGACGCGTGAACAGTGGCACGATGCGTCAATGCATGTGCGCGACCCTCTCGGGAAATGCCTCAGTCGCAAATTCACATACGCAAGGTATCACTCGCCGCTTAAGTTTCCCAATGGTAAAACGGTCGAAGGAGAATTCGTGACGCTCCATTTTGAGAGCTCCTTCGAGCACAGCGAGGCGACCACGGAGATGCTCTACTTCAGCAAAGATTCCGATGGCGCGTGGAAAGCTCAGGGGTATATGATCCTAAACGACTAAGTTGGTATTTGGCGGCCCTTTCTCCGGGCTTGCGCTGTGACGAAATTGGGTAAACGCGAGAGCCCTTGGCAGATCTGGCCTTGGGTCGGCTATCGGACAACGATCTCTGTTCTCACGGAATTCGCTATGAAGCACTGTTCGTGGGCCTCGTGATGCAGACGATCGGTGTCTCCAGGCCCAGGTAGCCGCTGCCCTCCGTAGGCTATCTTCGGCCGCAAACTGACCGAGCTGACCCACGGGATGCCCTTCTCGTTCTTGGTCATGACCCCTACAGCGTCGTCACTGTAGCTCTCGACTTGGAATCCCTGGCGCGACGCTAAGTAAAGAAAGGACAGCATGTGGCAGCTCGAAATGGCGGCGACGAATGCCTCCTCGGGATCGACGCTGTCCGGATTTGAGTAGGGGGCCGGGACCACGGACGGTGACGGCGACGCAGGGACCGTGATGCCCCCGTCGAAGGTCCAGGTATGCTCGCGGGAATATTGCCCGCGTAGAAAATCGGGGCCCTGCCGCACCCAGGTGATCGTGGCCTTGTGTTCAGACATGTCGCTTGGTCTCCCGCCCGCAACACGTGGCAGGCATCGCGCGGATTCGCAAGTCCGGCAGGCGCCTCGAGGCGCGAGCTATCCCTAATATTAGCCGTTTGGCCGACCGCCCACGGGGGACCGTATTCCCGATTGCCTTCCTGCCCCTAGGCGGCACCATTCCCCCCGCCGCTTCAACAACCTAGGAGGAGATTATCATGAGTGTCCTGCATGCACTTTGGGTCCCGATTCTTCTGTCATCGGTGTTTGTGTTCGTCGCCAGCTCTATCATCCACATGGCGCTGCCGTGGTGGCACAAGGGCGACAATCTTATGATGCCGGATCAGGACAAGGTAATGGACGCCCTGCGTCCCTTTGCCCCGCCTCCCGGCGATTATATGGTCCCAAATTGTGAGAACATAGCGGAGATGAGGACGCCGGAATTCAAAGAGAAAATGAAAAAGGGCCCGGTCATGCTGGTGACCGTCATGCCAGGTGGGATGTTTAACATGGGAAAGAGCCTCTCCCTTTGGTTCCTCTACCTGGTCGTCGTCAGTTCCATCACCGGGTACGCTGCGTATCATGTGTTTCCAGCCGGGATGCGGTACACCAGCGTTTTCCGGCTGACGGGAGTGACCTCATTCCTGGGTTACGCTGCAGCGCTTTGGCAGATGTCGATCTGGTACCACCGTTCCCTGGGCACCTCGATCCGGATGACGGTGGATGGCTTGATCTACGCCGCCTTGACCGCCGGCACGTTTGGCTGCTTTTGGCCCAAGTAGGCTCGTGCGACCGGGTGCTTGGACTTGGGATCGTCGATCCTCATTCCGGCCGACACCGTAACTCGGGCTTTCCTGCGCGCTTGCGCCTCAACGCCAAACGCCATGAGAATCCTCAGCCCAAAGAAGGGCCGTCTCCATGGAACCTGAATCCCAGACCCGCACCCATTGGTACCACTACGTGGCTTACTTTTTCGGGGGTGCATTCCTAGCGAACACGCTGCCCCACCTGGGCAACGGGATCTCGGGGCATGCCTTTCAGAGCCCGTTTGCCCACCCGCCGGGGGAGGGGCTTTCGTCATCGACGGTCAATGTCCTGTGGGGGCTCCTCAATCTTGCGGTCGGCTATTTGCTCGTGTTCCGGGTCGGGTCGTTCGAACTGCGCAAGACTCGGCATGTCCTCGTCTTGGGTGCAGGCATCCTCCTGATGTCGCTTATGCTGGCCCGGGCATTCGGAAGGTTTCACGGGGGGCTGTGAGTTGGGACCCCGTGGTTCCGGCGTGGCGGGCGGCAATTATCGGCCCGAGGGTCCACAGGGAGGGCGGGGGATTCCTGCCGCATCTCCGATGCGCCGTCCCGTGTGCAGTCAAGGAGCTGATCTCAGTCGGAACCCGGCCATTTGCAAAATCGCCGCTCTAGCCAGACCTTAGTCGCAATGAAAAATGTCCTAGCCGCGCTCATCTGCCTGTCGCTCGCCGCCATTGCGTCGGCAGCTTCCCCGCAGATAACCGACATATCCCAGTCCGAGTTGAAGGACGCGATCGCGAACAGATCGGCAACCCTGCTGGACGTAAACGGAAGCGATTCCTTTCAAAAGGGTCATATCCCCGGTGCGATCGATTATCTGGCCCACAAAAAAGACATCGCCCGGCTTCTGCCCGCCGACAAGGGCGCACTGATCATTGCGTACTGTGGGGACATCCACTGCACCGCCTATCGGCAGGCGGCCTATGCGGCCCTCGACCTGGGATACACCAACGTGAAGCATTTCGCGCCTGGAATAAAGGGGTGGAAGGAATCAGGCGAACGAACGGAAGCGGCCAGCCGCTGAAGTGTCACGCGTGCGCCCGGGCTCGAGCTACGGGACGGGGTGCCAATCAGGCATCACGAAGCAGTAGGCGTCATACCGGATCTCGCTCCACGCCAGCTCGGGCAGCGGGTATCCCGGGAATAAGGGTATCCCGACCGGCGTGAACCTGACCCTCACCCGGATGGAGTCTCGGCCCATGGTGAGGTTGCGCGGCACAAGGAACTCGTCGTCGCGGAACCTCCTGTTGGAGGTTTGCACGACATGCTGGGGCCCGCCCAATTCCTCGTCCGGGTGGGAATAGACGCATGTGTTGCTTCCTGCCAGGTACCAGATCCCCGCAAGCATCCAGACTGCGGGACCGCCGCCATCCTCGGCGATAAAGACTTCGGCCCGCTGGTTGGGGAACCCGTAGTCGAGCTTGCGCCTAAGCAGGACTCCGAGGTTGCCCGGGACCAGCTTCATCGTGAATTCCGAGGTTCCACGGGTCTTTCGACCGTAGTCGGTCTCAGCTGGGAAGACCTCACGGGAGCCCGGTCCGGCCACGTGGTCGACGCCCAGCTCATAGCGGGAGGTGATGGCATAGGGCGCCGAGGCGTCGGGAGAGAGGTATCGGTGCGCGCGCTCGTCCGCGGGATCGCCCACCTTGAACCGATCGGTCATGACGAGGGAGGGGCTCGGGATTCCATACCAGTAGGTGACCGACTGGTAATGCTCGTCTGACTCGTCGGTTCCGCCGTGCTCAAGGCAGATCACGGCGTTCCTTCCAAACGGCATCATGTCGGCCAGCAGGAACCGGTACGCCGACTCGATCTTGTCGTCGGAATTGACCGCCGAGGCCGCGTCCCGCGCGCCGACCGGATGGCCCGCGAAGGGCAGCGTCATGTTGCGCCCGCCCCAGTAGTCCCCGCCGCCGCCCCATTCCTCGGTTCCGGTACCCTGGCCCTGGGGGCTCCGGCTGTCGTCGAAGAAGAACCTCGGGTCGCCCTCGAGCGTCTCAAGGTGAGCGCGGTCAGAGAAGATGAACGAGGTGCCCACGAAACTGCCCGACCAGTCGACGCTCCCCTCGGCGAGGCGGGTGTCGAGGAGGACGAGGTCCCTGCCCGGCTCGGGAACGCCGTGGTCTCGGTAGCTCGCGTGGAAATATCCCAGCCGGTTTGGCGCCTCCAAAAGGGGCTGGAGGCGAAGGCTCCAGCGTATATCCCGAATCGCGCTGCCGGCATTGCCCCGGAGCTCGATCCTTGCCGACCTGAAGAACGGCATCGGAAAATAGCACGCAACGTGGACGCGTTCGCCGTCGTTGCGGATGCCCATCGGGAAGGCCTTGACGAGGTATTCACGGTTGTCGCGGTTATAGAGGGTGCCTGAGCCAAAGAAGAGGGCGACCGGCGCACTGATCGACGGCTGGGGCCGGCCATCCCAGGTCACGACCAGCCGAGCGCTCCCAAACTCTATCGCGTCGCCCCTGGGAACCGAGAACTCCAGCGCCCGAAGGGTCTCCCCGTGCTGGGTAACCTCGTCCAGGATCACCGCGTCGCCTCCCGGTCCAAGCGAAGCCACGCGGCCCTCCCTCGCCGTGATCCCGGCACGATCGCCCTCCGGCGTCCCGGGCCGCGGGGCGATGTCCGATCCGGCGCTGCCGATCAGGTCCAGGACATCCTTCCCGGGTTTGGTCGCCTCGTCCCACGACGTGATCGGCCGGGAAAGCGGCGCGCCGCCCACATACTGGTCGTAGATGTAATAGCCCGTGCCGTAGTGGGTGCGGCCGTAGGCCATCCGGAATGTTTTCGCGAACGGGACGGGCACCCATGTCAGGTCCGCGCCCATGGTCGTCGACCACGTGAGCGCAAGCGGCGCGGGAAATGCGGACGCCGGCAGGAAGACCGAGCCGTCGACCGGCCTGCCGGGATCCCCGGTCGAGGACTCGCTCACCCCGTTGTCGTGGCCGTCGACGACAAAATGCCACGGGCTGCCATGCCAGTGGTTGTAGCGGGCGAAATAGAGGACGCCCTGGCCCGCGACATCGAGCGTCACGTTGAAGTCATCCGCCAATTGGAACAGGAAATGGCTGGCGTCGGCTGCCTCATTCCCCCCGGAACGGTCGTAGGTGCTTCGCATGTAGGCGCGCGCCCCTATCCGCTGCTCGGGCCACCGGTCCCACATCCGGTAGCAATCCAGGCCCACCGGAATAATGGGCGGCTCGTTGGCGGCCGTTTGTGCCCCGAGCCCGGGTCCGCATGCCAGAAGCAGCGCCCCAAGGACAAGAACCGCTGCTGTACCGGTCGATCGCCGACGGGGAGGAGTTGATCTCATTGCGATGCCCGAGGGCTCCTTGGTTCCTGCCGTCAGCTCCAATGCGGAGTTGTGAGACCTCTCGAAGCCAACCCGCTTTCGGGCCCTTACAGGCCCTTCCGGAACTCCTCGCCGGTCATGATCGTCGCCTGGCGGGGAAAAACCTTCTCAACAAGGCACCGGTGCACCTCGGGGTCGCGGTCGGCGCAGCAGTCAGAGAGCACGACAAGCCGGTAGTCGGCGTCGGCCGCCTGGCGCACGGTCGAGAGCACCACGCCGCTCGTCGCGATCCCCATGAGGACGAGGGTGTCGATTCCCTTCGAACGGAGGACGACCTCCAGGTCGCTCCCCGCAAACGCGCTCACCCGCTTCTTGACCACGGTCAGGTCGGCCGCCTGGGACGCCACGCCCGGGTGAACCTCGGCCCTTGGGTCTCCCAGGGTGAACATCCCCGTCTTTAGGACGGTTCCAAAGGCGGCATTGTTGGGGCTTACCTCGGGATATCCGGGACGGAAGCCGATGACGACGTAGACAACCGGGATCGCGGCCGCCCTTGCCGCAACGAGAACCGACTGGGCCCTCTCAAGGAGGGGGGCCTGCTCGCTGGCTCCCACCATGCCTACGATGGCCTGCTGGTAATCCATGATGAGGACCGCGGTCTTTGCCCTGTCACATGGCGGGTTCATTCTGAATCTAGGTTAGACAGGAGCAGGGGACCTGCAACGCATTCTGGCTTGGCCGCTCGGGGGCGGCCTGGAGGCGCTCGATCATCTCTCTCACGCGCCCTCAGGGGCCGTCGAGAAACACAATCGGGGTGGCCGCCCGTTTCGCCCATGCGTCCTCCGTGTGGCCGTCCCCCGGGAAGACGAGGCTCATGAAATCCTTCTCCGTGTACCCCCGGTCGCGGAGCATCACATCGGCAAACGCCTGTGCCTCCCCGTATAGCGCGTCGAGGGTTACCGTGCCGTGATCAAGGTAGATCCTATGGGTCTTGGGATCGGGCAGGTGACCCTGGAGGTAGTTGAAGGTCGCTAGCGGGATTAGTGCGTTCTTCTCGAAGGAGCCGATCCAGTGGGTCGACAGGCAGCCCGCCCCGCCGAAGGTCTCGGGGTACTCGCAGATCGCGTAGAGCGAGATGATGCCCCCCATGCTGGAGCCCATGATGATCGTGTGCTGGCGGTCCGGGAGCGTCGAATATCTGGCGTCGATCGCGGGCTTAAGCTCCTGCACGATGAAGCGCAGGTAGTCGTCCGCGCGCGGCTTCCCGGCGAGCCACTTTACGACAAACGCGGCGCGGTCACCCTCGGGCAGGAAGGGGAGGGCCTTCTCGGGGAAGTATTCGCTGTGCCTCCGCTGCGGGTTGTTCCAGATCCCGACGATGAGGGTGGCCGGGATCCTTCCGTTGCTGATAAGGCCGGCGACGGTTTCGGAGAGGCGCCACGACGCCTTGTTCCAGGTTATGCCGGGGTCAAAGAGCATCTGCCCGTCGTGCATGTAGATGACCGGGCACCGTGCCTTGCCGTCGTAGCCGGGCGGCAGCCACACGTCGATGTTCCTCGCGGAAACGAACCGGGACGGGAACGCGGCCAGGCGCTCGACCCGGCCGGCTGGGACCACGGGCATCGGATCCCCGGCCCGTGCGCACAGGGGCGCCGCAAGGGCGCAGAGCAGGAGAAGGCTTCGCATGCAGGGCAGCGTGGGG
>Ga0302320_10016956_pt1 | contig 14826 bp, 10 predicted proteins | sample Bog_T0_3_FD_202130 | JGI IMG/M metagenome (GOLD analysis project Ga0302320, IMG submission 202130) | Peat permafrost microbial communities from Stordalen Mire near Abisko, Sweden - Bog_T0_3 | ecosystem: Environmental > Terrestrial > Soil > Wetlands > Peat | place: Sweden: Abisko, Stordalen Mire...
ATCCAAAGGCCCGCGCTATCGCAAAACCACCCTGCCTGACCCGCCAAAAGAAAAAGAGCCGGCCCCGGTTGCCGCCGATAATGCTGAAAAAACTACTTCGCACGAAACCGTCGCGGCCACCACCGAGGAGATTCTCGGCAAAAAGGCGGAACTGGACAAACCGGTTGAAGCCAAAGCCGAAACGCCCGGCGCCGAACCGGAAAAAGCCGGAACCGAAAAACCCGACGAGCCAAAGGCTGAAGCAAAGGCCGAACCGGCCGTTCACATCGCCGACGGTTCCGTGCGCAGACCCAAGACGCCGAGAAGGCCGAAACCCATCACCGTGGCCCAGACGCCCATGATCGGCAATTACCAGCTGCCGCCGATGGATTTTCTCCAGCACCCGGACATGACCCTCAAGCCGACCGAGTCCAAGGAGGAACTCATGGCCAATGCGCGGCTCATGCAGCAGACGCTCGCGCAATTCGAAATTGAAGTCTCCCTCGGCGACATTACCAAAGGCCCGACCATCACGCGCTACGAATTGCATCCCGCGCCGGGCGTGAAGCTGGAAAAAATCACCGCGCTGAACAACAACCTCGCCGCCGTGCTCAAGGCCGAGCGCATCAACATCCTCGCGCCCGTGCCCGGCAAAAGCTCCGTCGGCATCGAGGTGCCGAATGCCGTGAAAACGAAGGTCATCATGCGCGACCTGCTGGAATCCGAGGAATGGCGCAATTCCAAAGCCCGCATCCCGCTCGCGCTCGGCAAGGACGTTTACGGCCATCCCATCATCGCCGACCTCGGCGACATGCCGCATTTGCTCATCGCCGGTAGCACCGGTTCGGGCAAATCCGTCTGCATCAACGCGATCATCGCGTCGCTGCTTTACAAATTCTCCCCCGACCAGCTCCGGTTCGTGATGATTGATCCGAAAGTCGTCGAGTTGCAGCACTACAACTCGCTGCCGCACCTCGTCGTGCCGGTGGTGACCGATCCGAAGAAAGTCATCCTCGCGCTGCGCTGGGTCGTCAGCGAAATGGAAAAGCGCTACCAGATTTTCGCCCGCGTTGGCGTCCGCAACATCGCCTCGTTCAATTCACGGCCCAATAAAAAACTGGTTCCGCAGGAACCCGAATTGCCGCTCATGCAGAAAAAGGAAAAAGTCGAGCCGGGCGCGGAAGGGTTCGCCGTGGAAGTGGACGAACAAATCGTCGTGCCGCGCGAGGAGGACATCGTCATCCCTGAAAAGTTGAGTTACATCGTCGTCATCATTGACGAGCTGGCGGACTTGATGCTGGTCGCGCCCGCTGACGTGGAAATGGCCATCGCCCGCATCACGCAAATGGCGCGCGCGGCGGGCATTCATTGCATCGTCGCCACGCAGCGGCCCAGCGTGGATGTTATCACCGGCGTCATCAAATCGAACATCCCGGCGCGCATCGCGTTCCAGGTCGCCGCCGCCGTGGACTCGCGCACGATTCTCGACGGACAAGGCGCGAACAAATTGCTCGGCAAGGGCGACATGCTTTATCTCCCGCCCGGCTCGGCCAAATTGATCCGTGCCCAGGGCGCGCTCATCACCGACCAGGAAATCCAGAGCGTCGTGGACTTTATCGCGCGGCAGGGCAAGCCGAGTTACGAACTGGAAATCCACCGGCAGCTTTCCAAGCCCGCCGCCGAATTTGGGAACGAAAGCGGCATTGACGAGGACGAGGAAATCATCCAGCAATGCATCGAGGTCATCCGCAGCGAGCAGAAGGCGAGCGTCTCGCTGATGCAACGCCGGCTGCGCCTCGGTTACACCCGCGCCGCACGCATCATGGACGAACTGGAAAGCCGCGGCATCGTCGGCCCCGGCAAGGGCGCCGAGCCGCGTGACATTTTGATTGATCTGGACGGCGGCGGTGCGGACGGCGGCGGGCAGGAAGCGGTTTGAGCCACAGATTTTCACAGATGAAACACAGATTAACAAATCATCTGTGCCAATCTGTGTTCATCTGTGGCTAATTTTTCCAGACCCAATCGCCCTTGGTGAAATCGGTCCCGCCGCTTTTTCCACCATCATCCTTTTCGTTCCAGCCGATGGAGTAGAGCAGAAATTTCCCGTCAGCCGTGGGGCGGTAAATGAGCGGGTCGCCGCCGATGATGTCGTGAGGAAGCGTTTCGATGAACTGCGGCAAGAGCGCGTCGAGTGTTCCGGGATATCCACCATGCGCAAGACGATAACGCTCCAGGGCGCAGACGATTTGCGCCTCGTTCACCATTGTTTGATTGTGCGCGGTTGTTTGTTCCGCCCTTGAAAAATTCGGAATCGCGATTGCCGCCAGAATTTTATATGGCGATTTGCCGTGACCGATAAATTTGTCAACTTCGCGTGATGCTTCGTCAAACTTGCGGGGCGAAACGGTGTCGTGCGCGATGTCAAAACCATCCAGAGGTTTCGAGTCAAGCATGGCGACGTTGACCATGTTTTGATAAGTCCAGCCGCGCGGCCAAAGCCACCAGCCGACTTTGGCTGACCATTTTGTTGAAGGTTTCAAATGGCTGTTGTTGATGTTAACAAAATCAAGAAGTTTATGGAGCGACGTAATTTGAGCGTCGCGGCACACGCCCGCCTGTTCTAATTGCAGCGCACTGAACACAAAGGGAGTCAGATTGATGTCTGCGAGATGTTTTTGAAGCGCGGCGAGTTGCGGTTCCTGCCATGTGTGCGATCGCAATCCGTCAGCGATGGTGTCCACATAAAGTCCGGTGACGGCGACGTTGATCATCGCGGCAATCAAAGTCATCGGTTTGCCGGTTGGCGCGGCTTCCATCAAATGGCGCATATCGTGCAGCAGCGTCAATTCCTGCAAAGCTTTGTCCGGCTGGCCGAGCAGCAAATCACACTTTGCGCGCTGCGCGAGCGTCTGTGCGACAATCCGAACAGTGATGAAGTTTGGAATCGGAATCTCGGATGGTTTTGAATAGTCGCCATCCATCCGCGCGGACGGAAGTTTGAGCGCCTCGCGGATCTCATCGAACTCCGGCTGAAACTGATCGCTCCAAGCCAGATATTTTGCCGATGCGGTTTCGTTCAAGTTGGTCGCGGTCGTGTCCGCATTTGAAAGCCGCGCCATCAATTCATTTGTGTATGATTGTTTGTTCCTGACAAACCATTCCGTCATTTTTGGCGCCTTGAAAAAATTCTGGTCGTCCGGCACGGGTGGCGGAATGAGTTTGTCCCAATCCAGCACCTCGCCTTTGGCCGCCAGTTCGTGTTTGCAATTTTCCCAAGCGAGCCAGCCGCGCAAATCCTCCTCGGCGTAGAAAAATGCAACCAGAAAAATAAAGCCGCCCAGGACGATTACCATTGTCCGCCACAGTTTGGATTTTGGGAGCAAAGCCATTCCCGGCGTTTTACATGATTGCCAATCCTGCGTCAATTGCGCTAAATAAGACGAATGCCAACGGTTGCCGAACAACTCCGTGCCGCGCGCGAGGCGAAAAAGCTCACGGTGCAGCAGGTCGCCGACGCGACCAAAATCCGCACCGACCACATCCGCGCGCTCGAAAACGGGAACTTCAACGTGTTCTCCGCGCCGATTTACATCCGCGGCTCGGTGAAGAATTGCGCGGCGATGCTCAAAATGGACGTGCCGCAAATCACCGCCGCACTGGACGCCGAGCTGAAGGGGACGGAAAAATTCAGCGAGCCGCCGCCGTTGGTGTTGGCCTCCAAATCGCCGCTCGACCATGTGCTTTTTCTGCTCTCGAAGGTGAACGTGAAGGTGGCGCTGATTGCCGTCGGAATTTTTGCGATCGTCGTGATTCTGGGAATCGCACATTGGGCGTGGCGGTATCACAGGGGCAGCAACGCGCCGGCCAACCTGCCGCCGGCGGTTTATCAACCGGCGAGTTCCGGCGATACGCTGCCGTTGCCGAAAAAGTAATTTTTTGTAGGAGTCGAGGTAACGAGACTCAAATTGAAACTGGAGAAATTAGAGACTCCTTACGTCGTCTCCTACTTTCACACGTCGCTCATGTAAATCGCGCGGTTGCGCCACAGGTAAATGGCACCGGACGCCGCCGTCAATGCGACCGCCACCCACAGCATGATTTCCGCGAACAGCGGCACCCAGGACAGGAAAAATTTCTGCAACCCCGCCGGCCACTCGTTGCAGGCGTCCACCACCAGCAGCGCGTTCAGGGCCACGATTTGCGAAATGGTCTTGTGCTTCCCGAATTTTTCCGCCGCCAGCACGACGTTTTTGGACGCGGCGAGCAATCGCAGCCCGGTGATGGTCAGTTCGCGTGCCACGATGACGATGACCATCCACGCGGCGACCTTGACCGGCGCGTTCGGATTCAAATGAGTGCTTTCGACGAAGGCGACGAATGCCGAACAGATCAAGATTTTGTCGGCGAGCGGGTCCATCAAAATGCCGAAATTGGTGATGAGTCCTCGGCGGCGCGCAATGCGGCCGTCGAGAAAATCCGTCAGGCCTGCGATGTTGAACAACACCAGCGCGAGCGTGCCGTTGAACCGGATCGGCGAGAACAGCGCCCAAAGGAAAAGTGCCGTCAGCGCAAAACGCGACACGGTCAGCTTGTTCGGCAAATTCATTGCGCGCAAAGTTGCCGGTGAAACGCCGTCGCTGGCAACTGAAATCGTTCTCGTCCCCGATATTTCGGGAATGGGGACGAAAATCAGGCTCCGAACTTGTCGAACATCCTCGCGTTGGCCTGCATCAGGCGGATGAGGAACTTCGCCTTGAAGACGCCGAGCGAGCCGCTGTTGGCGCCGGTCTCGGTGAAGCGTTCGAGCTTGTCCGAGCCGCTGCACGCCGAGTGCAGCAGCACCGGCTGCGGATGCCACGAATGGCCCTTGAGCGCGCACGGCGTCGAATGGTCGCCGGTGACGACGAGCACGTCCGGCTTCTTCCGCAGCAAAATCGGCAGCGCGGCGTCAAAATCCTGGATCGCGTTCATCTTCGCCACGAAATTGCCGTCCTCGCCGTATTTGTCGGTGTATTTGTAGTGGATGAAAAAGAAATCGAAGTTGTCGTATTCGGCGAGGTAACGCTCGAACTGCTCCGCGATGGTCGCCGGGCCTTCGATTTTTTTCATGCCGACGAGTTGCGCGAGGCCTTTATACATCGGATAAACCGCGAGGCACGCGGGCTTGAGCTTGTAGCGCTCCTCGAACAGCGGAATGTGCGGCTGGTGCGCAATGCCACGCATGAGGAACCCGTTCGCCGGCTTTTCCTTCGCGATGATAGGTAGAGCCGCCTTGTAAAAATCGGCGATGAGCGCGGCCATTTTTTTCTGGCCGGCGTTGTTCTCGTCGCGCGGATGAACGGTCGGGATCGGAAAGCCCTCGCGGTTCGGATCAGCGTCCGTGAGCGGCCCTTCCAATCCCTTGCCGCGAAAGATGACTACAAAACGATGTTCCTTGCCGGCTTTGATGAGGATTTCCGTGTCGCCGAGCTTTTTGATTTTCGCGGCGAGCAGTGCGCACAGTTTTTCGCATGTTTCCGTCGGGATGCGGCCGGCGCGGCGGTCGGTGACAATGCCTTTCGGGTCGAGCGTGGCAAAATTCGCGCGGGCACAGACGTCGCCCGGCTTCAATTCCATGCCGAGGCCGAGCGCCTCAATGACCCCGCGGCCGACCTGAAATTCCAGCGGGTCATAGCCGAACAAGCCGAGATGCCCCGGCCCGCTTCCGGGCGTGATGCCGGGCGCGGCGGGAATCATCCGGCCCTGTGCCGAATCCTTCGCGATCCTGTCGAGATTCGGCGTCGAGGCGGCTTCCAGCGGCGTCAGGTAATTTTGCTCCGCCGTGGCGATATCGCCGAGGCCGTCGAGGACAACCAGCACGAGCTTGGTTTTGATCTTGAGCGTCAGTTCGGAATAAAGTGCGTCTAAATTCATCCGCCTATTTTGCAACAAGCTTGGTGGAGCGCAATGCGATTCCGAGACGGGCGTGGTGAAGTTGCGCTTTTCAATCCTGTTATTTGTGTTAATCTTCCGTTGTCCTACATTTCACATGATTCAGGTGCCGGAACAAACAACGCGGCGTGAAGTCCTGTATTTCCTCCGCTGGCTGCCCGTCATTGGTTCAGTGATATTGATGGTGATGGTCGCGTTCATCGCGACGGGAACGATGGCAAAATTGCGAAGCGCGACGTATTGGCGCGAGCACACCTTCCAGGAGATTCTTGCCGCGCATTCGTATGAGGACAACCTCATCAACATCCAGAGCGGCATGCGCGATTTCGTGACGACGGGCGACGCGGACGGGCTTGCCTTGTGCCAGCGCAGCATCAAACTTGAGCCGCAGTTGTTCGACCAGCTCGTTGACCTGACACGCGACAATCCCGCGCAGCAAGAGAGGCTGAAGGCCCTCTCGACGGCGATGAAGGATGTCTTCGCCTATGACGCGCGTCTGATTGATGTTTATAAGGCGCAGGGCGCCGAAGTGGTTCTCAACACCGAGCAGACCGACGAAGGCAGAACCACCACCGATCGCGCCCTCGACATTTTGAAGGAGTTCTCTGGCGAGGAGGAAAAATTACTGGATGCGCGCGACACCGCCGAACAGGCGAATTATCACAACGCCGAACACCAGCTCATCCTGGGCAGCATGCTCGCCGCCGTTCTGCTCCTGCTTGCCAATTACATGGTCAGCCGCGAAATGGCCCGCCGCCGGCGCATGGAAACCGAGCGCGAGAAACTCATCGCCGAACTTCAGCGGACCCTGGCCGAGGTGAAAACCCTGTCCGGCCTCATCCCGATTTGCGCCTGGTGCAAAAACGTCCGCAACGACCAGGGCTACTGGCAAACCGTCGAGCTTTATGTCCATTCGCACTCCGACGCCAACTTCTCGCACAGCATCTGCCCGAACTGCCAGGAAAAATTCAAGGACGAAATCGCCAAAGCCGCCGGCGGAATGGAAAATCCAACGTCGAGGGAGTGAAGTTGTGAGCGGCGAGGGCGAAAGTCCGGTGAAAATTGTGGAGTTGCCGTTTGTGTAGGAGCGCCAGAGGGCTGGCGCAGTCCAAGACGCTCCGCGCAATTTGGTTGTCGTTGGGAAAGCGGTATTCCACAGCTTGTTTATAAATTACCGTTGGACAAATCCATTGATCCAATTCTCGAAGACATTGATTTCTCGAAAATATTTGACCGTTTAATTATTGGCCCATCACAATTCTCCATTGCAATGTCTGCGGCATTCGTTAATGCGCTTTCACAAATAGGTGTTCCCGAAGCCAGTAAAAAAGTTTTTGCCTCGCACATACCGATTCGCTCTTAAATTTTCTCGCCCGCGCCACATTTTACAGTTTTACTTTCCGCCGCATGAAACAAAAAGCTTACGCCGCCGCCGGCGTGGACATTGATCTGGGCAATCGCGTCAAGGCCACGCTGCCGCAATTGCTCGCCAGCACGCATCGCCGCGAGGTGCTCGGCAAGGTCGGCGGCTTCGGCGGCCTGTTCGCGCTGGACGTGAAAAAATATCGCGAGCCGGTCCTCGTGTCGTCCGTGGACGGCGTCGGCACCAAGCTCAAGCTCGCCTTCGCGCTGGACAAGCACGACACCATCGGCGCCGACCTCGTGAACCATTGCGTGAACGACATCGCCGTGCTGGGCGCGGAACCGCTGTTCTTCCTCGATTATCTCGGCACCGGGAAGCTGGAGCCGCACGTCTTCACGGACATCATCAAGGGCTTCGCCCGCGCCTGCGCGGAAAACAATTGCGCGCTCATCGGCGGCGAGACGGCACAGATGCCGGGCTTTTACCAGCCGGGCGAATACGACGTGAGCGGCACCATCGTCGGCGTGGTGGAAAAATCCCGGATGCTGAACGGCCAGAAAACGGTGAAGCGCGGCGACGTGGTCATCGGAATTGAATCCAGCGGCCCGCACACAAACGGCTATTCGCTCGCGCGGAAAATCTTCTTCGAGCAATTGAAATTGAAACCATCGAGCCGCGTGCCCGGACTCAAAGGCACGATTGGCGAGGAATTGTTGAAGGAACACATCAGCTACGGTCCGCTGGTGCAAAAGCTGATCGCGAAGTTTAATCCGGTTCACGCATCACGCATCACGCATCACGTCCGCGCCTTCGCGCACATCACCGGCGGCGGTTTCGTGGACAACATTCCGCGCGTGCTGCCGAATTCGCTCGACGTGGTCATCAAGAAAGGTTCGTGGGACATGCTGCCCATCTTCCAGATTATCGAGCGGAAAAGTGGCGTGCCGGACGACGAGCTGTATCAGGTCTTTAACATGGGCATCGGCATGGTTTCAATTGTTTCCGCCGACAAGGCGAAAGAGGTTTTGAAATTCATCAACGCCCAGAAGCGCAAAGCCTGGATCATCGGCGAAGTCGTCAAAGGCAAGGGCGAAGCACGGGTGGAATGATTTTCATCCGCAGATTTCGCCGATTAACGCAGATTTATTTTCTTTGTTTTTAATCTGCGTCCGTCTGCGTAATCTGCGGAAAACTTTTTAATGAAACTTCTTGTCATCGGTTCGGGCGGACGCGAGCACGCGCTGGTTTGGAAACTGGCGCAGTCGCCGCACGTCACACAGATGTGGTGCGCGCCCGGCAATGCCGGCATCGCGCAGGAACGGCTCGCCCAAAACGGCGCGTTGGTCGAATGCGTCGCCATTGGCGCGGAAGATTTGCCCAAGTTGCTGACGTTCGCGCAGGAGAAGAAAATTGATTTCACCGTCGTCGGGCCGGACAATCCGCTCGCGCTCGGCATCGTGGATTTGTTTCAGCAACACGGACTCAAGATTTGGGGCGTGAACCAGAAGGCGGCGCAGTTCGAGTCCTCGAAGGTTTTCTCCCAAAAGTTCATGGAGAAATACGGCATCCCCACGGCGGCGGCGGGAACTTTTTCCGACGCGTCTGCCGCGAAAAGATTTTGCGCCACGCTCGGCGGCAAGTGCGTGGTGAAGGCCGACGGCCTCGCGCTCGGCAAAGGTGTTTTGATTTGTGCCAACCAGGCCGAAGCGGAAAAGGCCGTGGACGAAATCATGGTCAGCAAAGCCTTTGGCGCGGCGGGCGCGAACGTGGTCATCCAGGAATTTCTCGAAGGCATGGAAGTTTCCCTGCACGCGTTGTGCGACGGCAATACCGCGAAAATTTTCCCGACTTCGCAGGACCACAAATGCGCGCTCGATGGCGACCAAGGGTTGAACACCGGCGGCATGGGCACGTATTGCCCGACGCCGTTTTTGACCGATGCCGAGTTGAAAAAAGTTGGGGACGCGATTTTGAATCCATTCCTGCACGGTTGCGCCGGGGAGAAAATTGACTTCCGCAGCATACTTTACCCCGGCATCATGCTCACGAAAACCGGCCCGAAAGTTTTGGAATTCAACGCGCGTTTCGGCGATCCCGAAACGCAGGTTTATCTGACGCGACTTGAAAATGACTTGGTTGAATTGCTCGATGCCAGCGTCAGCGGCACGCTGGACAAAATGGAATTGAAATGGAAACCTGAAGCCAGTGTTTGCGTCGTGATGGCCAGCGGCGGTTATCCTGGAAATTATGCGAAAGGGAAAGTCATTTCCGGCCTCGACGCCGCGAATGCCCTGCCGCTCACAAAAGTTTTCCACGCCGGAACAGCCTCGAAAGACGGTCAAATTGTCACGAACGGCGGACGCGTGTTGGGCGTGACGGCGCTGGGCAAGGATTTGAAATCAGCGCAGGCCGGCGCCTACGCCGCCGTGGAGAAAATCCATTTCGACGGCGCACATTTTCGCCGCGACATCGCGGCAAAGGCTCTCTATTGATTCGGTTGCCGCTTTACTTCTTTTCTCCGGCAAATCATTTTAATCGCACAATGACACGACGTTCTCCATGGATTTTTGCTGCTGCGCTGGCCGGATTGCTGACGGTGCAAAGCTCGTTGCGCGCCGATACGACAGACACCGCGCTCACCAAATCCACTGTTTTGGAAGGCAACGTGGCGTATCTGCGCGCCGGTCAGGTGGGGAAAAATCTGGCGGACGAAATCCGCGCGGCGCAAAGCGCGCTGGCGGTTTCAAATAAAATCGCGGGAACAGTCTTGGATTTGCGGTTTGCCGGCGGCGATGATTTGGATTCGGCAAAAGCGACTGCGGATTTGCTCGCGGCGGAAAAAATGCCGCTGGCGATTCTCGTCAACGGCCAGACGAGCAGCGCGGCTGAAACGCTGGCGTCTGAATTGCGAGCATCGCGCGCGGGATTGATTTTTGGCGGCATGGCCGCGCCGGTGCAACCGGACATCGTTGTGGCCACCAGCCCGGAAGACGAGCGCGCCTTCACGGAAAATCCCTACGCCGCGCCATCGCAGATTGATACCAATGCCCCGGCAGCGACCAACAGCTTGCTGCCATTCGTGGACCACACCAGCGAGGCCGATTTGGTTCGCGCGAAAATCAAGGACGGCGATCAGGATGAAAGCTCCGTCCCACCGGCCCACACCGATGCTCCCCAACCACAGGTCATCCGCGACCCGGTCCTGGCGCGGGCGGTGGACCTGATTAAGGGGCTGGCTGTCGTGCGGGCATCGCATTCCTGATTTCGGGTTGACGACTGGCGATTTGCAAATCACCTTGAAGGTTTAGCGGGATGAAAACCATTTTGTTCATTTGCACCGGCAACGTCTGCCGCAGCCCGATGGCCGAGGCGCTGTTCCGCCGGGCCACGGCCGGGCGCGGGGATTTTCGCGTCCTGTCCGCAGGCCTCGGCGCGGTGGACGGCCAGCCGCCGACGCAACATTCCGTGACGGCCATGCGCGAGCTGGGCGTGGACATTTCCGCGCAACGCAGCCGCGCGCTCACGGCGAACCTGCTGCAGCAGGCGGACTATGTTTTTGGCATGACGCACGGCCATGTGGACACCATCGGGCTGTTGTATCCGGCGGCGGCGGAAAAAACTTTTTTGCTCCGTGAATTTGACGAGTCGCTCGATCCGTTTGAAAAGGACATCAGCGACCCGATCGGCAGTCCTTACGACGTTTATGTGAACTGCCGCAAACAAATCGAGCAAGGCATCGCGTCAATTTTGAAATTTATGGAACAACACGAAATCCTGTCCGCGCCGCACGGCGCAAAAACCCCGGCGGCGGCAAACTTTGCCCTCGGCGCCGACCACGGCGGCTTTGAATTGAAGGAGGCGCTCAAGCAGCATCTCCAGCTGCGCGGACTGACGGTCGCGGACTTCGGCGCGAAATCGAAGGACCCGGCCGATGATTATCCCGATTTCGCCGTGCCGGTCGCGCTGGCGGTCGCCGCGGGGCGGGCGGAATTTGGCCTGCTCGTCTGCACCAGCGGTGTCGGCATTTGCATCGCTGCGAACAAAATCCCCGGCATCCGCGCCGCCATCGCCGATGATGAAAAGTCGGCGAACCTGATGCGGCGGCACAATGACGTGAACGTGCTTTGCCTTTCCGGCGACAAGACTTCGCCCGAAGCCGGCAAAAAAATCCTCGGCGCGTTTCTGGCGGCAAAATTCGAAGGCGGTCGCCACGAACGCCGCGTGGAAAAAATGGATGTTCGTCTCGTGCCGCCATCACTGCGCCTGCGCAACGTGGATTCGGCCGTCGCCGATGCGATTGACCACGAACGTCAGCGCCAGCAGGAAAACATCGAGTTGATTGCCAGCGAAAATTTTGTCAGCCCCGCCGTGCTGGAAGCCCAGGGCTCCGTGCTCACCAACAAATACGCCGAGGGCTATCCCAAAAAACGCTGGTATGGCGGCTGCGAATACATTGATGCCATCGAACAGCTTGCCATTGACCGCGCAAAAAAACTGTTCGGCGCGGAGCACGCCAACGTCCAGCCGCATTCCGGCAGCCAGGCAAACATGGCCGTTTATTTCGCCGTGCTGAAGCCGGGCGACAAGATGCTGACAATGGATTTGAGCCACGGCGGACATCTGACGCACGGCAACAAGGCGAATTTCTCCGGCAAGTTTTTTGAAATCGTCCACTACGGCGTGAACAAGGAAACCGAGCGGATTGATTATGAGCAGATTGCCACGATGGCGCGCGAACACAGGCCGAAGATGATCACCATCGGCGCGAGCGCGTATCCGCGCGTGATTGATTTCAAGCGCATGGGCGAAATCGCCCGCGAGGTCGGCGCGTATCTGCTCGCAGACATCGCGCACATCGCCGGCCTCGTCGCGACGGGACTGCATCCCAGCCCAGTCCAGCACGCGGATTTTGTGACGACCACGACGCACAAGACGTTGCGCGGGCCGCGCGGCGGATTGATTTTGTGCCGCGAGAAAAGCGCGAAGGAAATTGACTCGATGGTTTTCCCCGGCATCCAGGGCGGGCCGCTGGAACACGTCATCGCGGCCAAGGCGGTTTGTTTTCACGAAGCCTTGCAGCCGTCGTTCAAAAATTATCAGGAGCAGATCGTGAAAAACGCGAAGACGCTGGCCGACGGCATGAAGCGCAACGGCTACCGGCTCGTGAGCGGCGGCACGGACAATCATTTGATGCTGGTGGACGTGGGCGTGAAAAACCTGACCGGCAAGGACTGCCAGATCGCGCTCGACGACGCCGGCATCACCGTCAACAAAAACACGATTCCGTTCGAGACGCGCTCGCCGTTTCAGGCCAGCGGCGTCCGGCTCGGCACGCCGGCGGTGACGACGCGCGGGATGAAGGAGGCGGAGATGGCGGCGATTGCTGACATGATTTCCGAGGTGCTGCTGGACATCAAAAATGTCGAGGCGGCGCACAAAGTCCGCACCCGCGTGCGCGAGCTGACGGCACGCTTTCCGCTGCCTTATTGAAAAATTGACGGAAGCCCCTTCAAAGCGAACCGCTTGAAAATGGTGCGCTCCCGGTCAGGCAACTAACGTCACCCGGCATTGGTTTTGCGCATGGGCAAGTTTTAACTTCAGGACGTCGCCCTGCTTCTGGCCAAGAAGCTGTTCACCCAGCGGGGACTGCGGTGTAATCACCAATACCTCGCGCTTGTCGTGCAGCACCTCTGTGCCGCCCGCCCGGGGGCCGATGAAGTAAGCCGTCGTTTCGCCGTTTAATTCCAGTTCCACAAAAGCCCCGACATCAATGGGTTCGTCAGCACCGAATTTGCGCGCATCCAGCTTTTCGAATGCGGCAATGGCTTCCTGAATTTCCGCCGCCTGTTTGGATTGTCCGCGCGCCAGATACGAGGCTTCGAGTCCGCGGGTGTCGTATTTGTTCTCGGCCTTGCTCTGCTCGTGCGTGGCTTCCGCGCGCGAAGCCTGGGCCGCGCGGAAATAAACCTCCAGCTCCTGCGTCAGCCGGGTGACGATTTTTTTGATAAGCGCGCGTTTGTTCATGTCAGCGCCGTGTGAAAGCGGCAAAGCTGGTGAATAACACCGGTTATTCCACCGTCACGCTTTTGGCCAGATTTCTCGGCTTGTCCACATCGCAGCCACGCGCGACGGCGATGTGATAGGCGAACAATTGCAACGGCACGGCGGCCAGAATCGGATTAATCAACTCCAATGCCTTCGGCAGGTAAATCACGTCGTTAGCCACCTTGCCGATTTGTTTGTCGCCTTCGGTCGCCAGCGCGATGATGGGACCCTTGCGCGCGCGGATCATCGCCAGGTTCGCCATCGTCTTGTCATACATTGAATCCTGCGGCACGAGAAAGACCGTCGGCGTTTTCGGATCAATCAACGCAATCGGGCCATGCTTCATTTCCGCCGCCGAATAACCCTCGGCGTGAATGTAGGAAATCTCCTTCAGCTTGAGCGCGCCTTCCAGCGCCAGCGGAAACGTGTAGCCGCGTCCGAGAAAAAAGAAATCCTCGGCCTTCGCATATTTCTTCGCCAGCTTCTTGAGCGCGGTGTTTTGGGCGAGGATGGATTCGAGCTGTTTGGGCACGGCTTCGAGCGCCTGCAGAATTTCCAGCGCGCGCCGGGCGGAAAGATTCCGCAGCCGCCCCAGATGCACGGCCAGCAGCGAAAGGATCGTGAGCGTGGAGACAAAGGCCTTGGTCGAGGCGACGCCGATTTCCGGCCCGGCGTGCATGTAAATGCCGCCGTCGGATTCGCGCGCGATGGTGCTGCCGACGACGTTGATGATGGCGAGCGCCTTGTGACCGCGGCGCTTGGCCTCGCGCAACGCGGCCAGCGTATCGGCGGTTTCGCCGGATTGCGAGAGGACCAGCAGCACGGTGTTTTTTTCGAGCGGACAATTGCGGTAACAAAATTCGTGGGCGAACTCGACCTCGACCGGAATTTGCGCCAGTTCCTCAATCAGATATTCCCCGACCAGCGCCGCGTGCCAGCTCGTGCCGCTGGCGGCGATGACAATGCGGTCTATCGAACGCAACTCGGCGGCCGTGAGGTTCAGGCCGCCGAATCTGGCGGTGGTGCCTTCGTTGTCCACGCGGCCGCGCAGGGCGTTTTCGACGGTGCGCGGCTGCTCGTAAATTTCCTTGAGCATGAAGTGCGCGTGTTTGCCGCGCACGGCCTCTTCCTGGCTCAACTCAAGATTGCTAATCTGGACATTGGCGGTATCGGTGCCGAGATTCAATACATCGAAACGCTCGGACGTGATTGTGGCCACGTCGTAGTCATTGAGGTAGACGGCTTTTTTTGTGTGTGCGGCTCCGACAAACGCGTTGGCGTCGCTGGCCAGAAAATTTTCGCCCGCGCCGATGCCGATGATGAGCGGTGAACCGCGCCGCGCGCCGACAATGGTGTCGGGCTGGTCGGCCGAAACCACCGCGAGGCCGTAGGTGCCGATGACTTCGCGGAGCGCGTCGCAAACAGCCTGGGTCAATTCATTTCCGATTTCCGATTTCCGATTTCCGATTTTGCGCTTTTCGTAATAATCGCCGATCAAATGTGCC
>Ga0302320_10016958_pt1 | contig 14825 bp, 11 predicted proteins | sample Bog_T0_3_FD_202130 | JGI IMG/M metagenome (GOLD analysis project Ga0302320, IMG submission 202130) | Peat permafrost microbial communities from Stordalen Mire near Abisko, Sweden - Bog_T0_3 | ecosystem: Environmental > Terrestrial > Soil > Wetlands > Peat | place: Sweden: Abisko, Stordalen Mire...
CAGTCAACAAGGATGAACCCGGGAAAGCCATCCGCACTGCATTCATGATCCTGGATCCGTGAAGTTTTGAAGGGACTGGGATCTTGGACCTCATTCTACCCGAAAACCACTCCTCCAGGATCGTATCGGGGGTCGCTTTTGGGGTCGGGGCCGTCTCGGGCGCGCCATGGCGACCATCAGGTGCCTTGCCGGGGCCTCCCTGCGCAGACCCTCGGCCAGCCATGACTTTCAGTTGGGGATCAGATCAGGTGTGGTCGGCGCTCAAGCGGCTCGCGCCAGGACCGACCACAACTCCATGTATGCCGCCCGGCCTTGCAGGTCTCGACCGATGTCCAGTTTGAGTTGGTTGGATCCAGTCAGGATGCGGGCCGGAACGCAGATCAGCTCCTGAATGATGGTCCGAAGACGACGGCGCTGGGCGGGATGACGGTGACGGAAGACGCGCTTCCCGAGGACGCCCAGAAGCCGGAGAGCATTGTAGGCCAAGGTCCCCAGGCGCAGGACCAAGGCATTGGTTTTGAAGAACCTGCTGGGCATTCTTTCCAGGTCGAGTTCGCTTTTGATCTCACTGTGGAACTGTTCGGCAGTTGCGTGCTGGCAGTAGAGTTCCACGATCTCGGCTTCCGGCAGATCCAGGCTGGTCACCCAGGTCTCCACCTCGAAGGTGAACCAGCGCTTCACCAGCAGACGCTGTCCGGCAGGTACGTCCTTGAGTTCCCAGCCCAGGCGCTTGATGACTTTCAACACGCGCCGGACCTGGACTTCCTTCCCTTCGAAGCTGCGGGTCTCGAAGCGGCTGAGGTAGGCCACGCGAATGTTTCTAGAAATACGGGTCCAGGCCCGCTTCGGCAGGGCCTCGACCTCTGTCTGCCAGTTCTCCCAGCGAAGGTGCGCCAGATTGCCTTTGATGATGAAATCCGTCCCCTCCCCCCGCAGGAGGACATAGTTCTCGGACGCATCGAAGGCGGCATCCAGCCGGGCAAGAATCCGGCCGATGCCAAGGGAATTCAGACGATGGATCGAGGTCCTCAGAAAAGCGGGTGTCCCCTTCTGGCTGTGCTGCTTTCCGGGGCGGAACTCCTCATTGATGCACCAACCCTCCAACCCGGCAAAGGCAAAGGCCGAGCAGAAACCGTCCACGCCGGTCATGTAGGTGCGCGACACCCCTTCCTTCCGGGTCTTGCCGTTCTCCTGCGGGGTGGTATCAACGTCCAGGGTCACATGCCCCGAGGAACAGGGCGTGAAGGTGGCTTTGCTCCTGGCAAGAAGGTCAAGGCTGGCCTGGCCCACGAGTTCCATGGCTTCCTCGCCATGCCCATCTGCCAGGTTGTCAAGGTGCTGCCTGACCGTTTCCGGCGAGGCAACAGTCGAAATGCGGAGCGCCTTGGCCACCCAGCTTTTCCCATGCCATGGGCGGAGGGCTTCGTAGTCGCTTTTTCCGGTAGCCACCGAGGCCGTATAGGCCAGGAGCACATCGCCCCATGGAATTCCGTCCTTGCGTTTCGTGAAGGCAGCCGTGAGGGCAACCCGGAAATCCGTGAATTTTGCCAAGAGATTGCCGAATAGCGCGATCCCCCCGACGCCCGTCAGTGCCAACCCTGCCGAGTCTCGAACCTGGATTCCGCCCATGTCGCCCTCACAGATCCTGTGAACCAGGCATCTGTGAAATGTTATCATATTTATTGTTATGATTCATGTTAAATATGTTTCTAGGGACCAAATCTTACGGATCCAGGACACGATCCAGGCCCCGGGCGGTACCAAATTACCACTGAGCCCCGAAACCCTAAGATATCGTTTAAGTATGGTTAGCATACCAAATCGGAATATCGCTGAGGTGTCGCGACAGGAATTGACGGGGACGCAGCCCTTTCTGCAAGGCGACGCTCCTCCGTCGATACCGAGGGGTGCCAGCTGTCTTCAGCGGCTATTCGCGGATGCGCGCAAGGTCTCCAGGACAGCCCGCAGTTCCTCGATCGGAATCTGCCCGGGCGCCGAACTGGACTCGCCCACCGCGAAAGTCAGCGCGGAGCCAAAGACACCGCTCGCCAACCGTGACATAGCGCCGAGGCTGCCCATGGACATCCCGATCAAGGGGATGCCAACGGCCTCGCTCGCCCGCCATGTGGCTCCCAGCAGCGTCAGGACGTCCTCGGGAGTCTGCGGCATGACGGCCACCTTGGCGATGTCGGCGCCGCAGCGCTCCGCGTCGGCGAATTTCGCGATGAGCGTCGCGGCGTCGGGCGTCGCCTGGAAGTTGTGGTACGAAAGGATCAGTGCAACGCCGTTATCGCGTGAGACCTTTCTGAGCCCTTCGCGCCATTCAGGCGGGTTGTGCAGTTCGTAGTCGATGATGTCCACCAGCCTGCTTTCGCACAGGGCTGAATGGAGCCTCACCACCTCCGCGTCGTCGAGCGGGATGGTTTCTCCGCCTTCGCTCGCCGAACGACAGGCGAAGATGATCGGAATCTGGCCCGCGGCTTCCCTGATCTGCCTGGCGACCTCGAGGACTTCCGGGAGGTTCCCGATATTCCTGAAGTGGTCGATACGCCACTCGATGACATCCGGCTTCTTGGGCAGGATGGCCGCCAACTCCCTGAGCACCTCCTCCTTCAGTTTCCCCACCAGAGGCGTGCAGATCAAAGGGCAACTGCCTCCGGCTACCGGTTGACCATGGAGATGTATCGTTTTCATCTACGGGCCTTAGGAGAATGCTTCAACAGATGGTCCCGAGGGCCATGGCATGGACGGAACGCGGGGCATGCCGATCTGAACAAGCCTGGAGGCACCAGCATGCGATTCAAGAGGCTAATGATATCAGGTTTCAACCAAAGGGAGTCAGCGGGCATATCGGCTTGGTATGCCAATCATACATAATTGGTATTTTTTGAAATGGTGGTCCAGTGGTATTCGTTTGTCATTCCATTTTTGACTGCGTCCTGGATCGTGGTTCGCCGCCTCTGGGATTGCCCCGGGGCCTTGCCCTGCCTATCCTTCCATGCCGGGTCCGGCAGGACAAAAAAAAATAAAGTCCGTGCCGGTTTTTAGGTAAACTGGACCACCATTCCATTTTTGACTCGTTCCCAGCTCGCGGCAGGACGCCGCCGGATCCATATCCATGACGAAAGGAGAGGATATAGCGATAAACCCAACTGGCCATATGGGCAACCCTGCGAAAGGCAGGTCGCCAAGCAAACTGTTCCGCACCAACCGAGCTTTCATCCACCCCACCACCCAAAAGGAGCCGCTATGAATCGTTACAAAACGCTACCTGCCATGGCCATGGCCACCGGCATGCTGCTGGTCGCCATGCCGCTGAATGCGCAGGCTTCCCAGATCGATGATCTGAAGGCCAGCATCCAGAAACTGAACGATGAGGTCAATCAGCTGCAGAAGCAGCAGGCCGCCGCCGCCGCTGCCCAGCCCGGGGCGCCTGCTAAATATGCCCCCCAGCCCATCTGGAGGCCCTGGACCACGCCCAGCTATCCGGATCCGGGAGCGCCGGTGGTCAACGGTCCCCTCAGCATGACGATCAAAGGTGCCACGTTCACGATCTACGGTGACATCGATGAATACGCGAACCACATGACGAGCGATTCGGGCCATACGATCAACGCGCTGGAAGACGGCGCCATTCTGCGCAGCCGCTGGGGCCTCAAGGGCGACAAGCCCGTCGCCCCTGGCTACGAGATGAAGTTCTGCATGGAAAGCGGCTTCAACGTGCTCAACGGCAAGCAGGCCGATACGCCCTCGACTCCGGCTCCTGCGGGCAGCGGCAGCACCTATAGTGGCCGCCTGTTTGACCGCCAGGCCTGGCTCGGCGTCCTGACGCCCATCGGCGAATTCCGCGTTGGCCGTCAGAACTCGACCATCCAGCAGCTCGGTGGCGAGATCGACTATGCTGCCCGCAACCTCGGCGGCGTCATCAACCTCTTCGGCGTGCCCTCGCGCTATGATTCCGACCTCTCCTTCCTGTCCACCCGGTTCTTTGGATTCAGCTTCCAGGGGCACATTTCTGTGGGCGGAACGGCGGTCACCAACTCAGCCAACGGAAACATCTCGAACATCGGCAACCAGCGCGTCTACCAGCTCATGGCGGATTACAAGCGGGGCCCCTGGACTGCTGGTTACATGGAAATCGTCGGCGAACCGCCAGCGGGCGGCACCAACGCCGCACCTCCCAAATCCGGGACGAATGTCGTGTACCTCAACCCCTACGTGAACTACGATTACGGCAAGGGCAAGATCTGGCTGGCTGCTGTGCACTCGAACAACAATGGTAACACCTACAATTCTTCCGGCGCTGTCGTACTGTTCAATGGCGGCTCGCCCCTGGGCAATACGGGTGTGACCGCGAACAGCAACACGGGGACGTTGAATAACGGCAGCGTCGCTGGCAGCACCGTCGATCTCAACACCTACTACAACATCTATCAGGGGTCGGCCTCCTACATCATCACCGACAAGCTGGTGGTCGGCGGCCTGTACGGCGTGATCCGGGACATCACCTACCACGTGAAGAACGCCCACGGTTGGAACATCGGCGCCTTCTACGACGTGTTCAAGGACACCCATACCTATTTGATGTATGACGTGATCAAGAACGATGCGGGCGCCGGCTTCACCCAGGCTGCTTCCGCGGGCCTCTCGCCCAACTTCTCGGCCGCCAACGATGTGAACGGGCGGAAGATCACGGGTGTCCAGCTTGGCGTGATGTACAACTTCTAGAAGCCGGCTGGGACCGGTCCTTGCAAACCATCCGGTCCCGCAGTTGAAAGCGTTCAGCCCCCTTCGGGGGACTGGACGCTTTGCTCATTCCAGTCCATCCCATCATTCAGGTTGTAGGTCCTGGGGAAGCCGCATTGCCTGATGGTGAGCACCTCGTTGATCGAAGGCAGATCGATCTGCAGGGCGGCGTCGTGCAGGTAGCGCCGGCCCTCGTTGTTTCGGATCCAGTTGGAAATGGGATTGCGGGTCATTGCTGCTCCGGTTGTTGGTCGCCGGCGCCTGGAAACGGGAAGGTCCAAGAAAAAACCCGTCCCCAGGATGCGGCGGACGGGTTTGTGGGAAATCTTTCGGGCTTTCGTCTAGCTCAGTGCCCCCCCCATGACCCCTCCGCCGCCGGTAAACCAGCGGTAGGCGTAGGCGTAGGTGAAGGTGAAGGTGGGCATGGTGCCTCTGATGGCAAGAGCATAGCTCAACGCGGAGCGGTTGTCAACCGGTTGCTCGGCGCTGTCTCCTGGGCAGCGTCAGTACTTGATCCTGGCTACCTCTCGGAGCTCGTCCGGGGTGGACGTTCCGAAGCCGAAGAACTCCAGATAGGCGGGGATCATTTCGAACAGCATGTCCGTGCCCACCGAGAACCGGCAGCCCCGGTCCTTGGCCCGTTGGAGCATCGGGGTGATCTCGTTCTTCAGCACCACCTCCCCGACGTAGCAGGTGGGCTCCAGTCGTGAGGTGTCGAAGGGAAGCGGGTCGTCCGGATTCATGCCCAGCGGGGTTGCGTTCACGACCAGGTCATAACCCGCAGGGTCCGAGGTCGTGATCTTCACTTCGAGGTCGGAGTAGTGCGCAGTCAACCGGGAGGCGAGGCCCTTGGCGGAGACTTCATTGGTATCACACACCGCGATCGAGGAGACGTGTTCCGCGGCCAGGGAAGCGGCGATGGCGCTGCCGACGCCGCCTGACCCGACCACGAGGCACCGGGCGCCCGGCAGGGTGAAGCCGTGCCGTTTGACCCCGCGGGTGAAACCCGCGCCGTCGAACATGTCAGCCAGCAGCGTGCCGTCGGGACGCTTGATCACGGCGTTGGCCGCCCCGGCGATCTTGGCGGTGACGGTGCATTCGTCCACGAGTCCCACCGTGGTCACCTTGTGCGGCATCGTGATGAGCGCGCCGAGGACATTGGTGAACCGGAAGATGGTCTTCAACGCGTTGGGATAGTCCTCGGCCTTCACGCCCATGGGCATGACGACGGCGTCGATCTCATGCTTCTCGAACCAGGGGTTGTAGATCATCGGGGCCTTGAAGGTCGTGGTGGGATAGCCGATGTGGGCGATGAGGATGGTCTTGCCGCTTATCATGGAAGCCTCCGGGGCTATGGGGTTTCGGTTAGGAGATGCATCCGGCCAAATGACGGCCGTCCACCTTCGCCTTCACGTAGGCCCGGGTCGTTTCCAGGCATCGGAAGGCATGTTCCGCGTAGCCCATTTCACGGACATAAGCCAGGTTCGGCAGTTCGATCGAGTAGACCATCTCGGGCATGTGCTTCAGGATGCTCGCCACATCGATCCCGCCTTCGCCGAGGTAGAGGCGTCCCTCCCTCATGATGCGTACCAGCTCGGCGCGATCGGTGGGAATCTCCGCGGGCGCATCGCACAGGTGCGCAAAGTGGAACCATCCTTGCGGCAGTCCGTCCAGGGCCTCCACCCGATCACCCGCACGCTGGAAGTGGTGGGTGTCGACCATCAACCCGGCATTGTCTCGATTCACGGCTCTGAGCACCTCGACCGCACCCGCAAGGGAACGAACGCCGGCGATGGGCACGTACTCGAGATCAACGGTCAGACCGAAGGACTTGGCCAGGTCACACACTTGCCCGAACATCTCGATGGCGTATTCCAGGTTCTGCGTCCAGATGCTTGAGAGCACCGCGCGGCCGCCCAGTTCGGCCGCGACCTCCATGGCAGGCAGGTATTTGGAGGGGTGCATATCGTCGTAGATCCGTGCCAGCTCGATATCGTGCAGCTTGACGCCGGTATCGGCAAGCGCCTTCCTGGTCTGCTTCATCATCGTGGGGTTGTCGGCCAGCGCGTAGTCCGGCTCGCCTTGCAGTCCCATGAGGATGGGGCGAATGCTGACGAAGTCATAGCCGGCCCTGGCCGCGATGTAGGTCATCTCTGGCGGAGGGCAGCCGAGGACTGTGAGATGGGCGAGTGAATACTGGGTAGCCATGTCCGGCCCCTCCCAAGAACAGGTTGCGATTCATTTTCCGTGGCCCCAGCTTTCGCTGTGCCGCATCTACAACAAATAAGGAGCTTGTTTATCGATCGGTGGCCAAGTGATGCACCTTCGTGCCGGGCGAGTAGATGTCCATGATGTTCCAGTGACCGGCCGTGGGGGTCGGGACATTCTTCATGTGCACATCGATCACCACGGGGCGCTTCTTCTGGATCGCCGCCTCGATGGCAGGCCGCAGTTCCGCGGCCGACTCGATGTGGATCCCCTCGATCCCATAGGCTCTGGCGATGGCGGCGAAGTCCGGAGAGCAGCTCTCCCCGTCCTTCTCGAACACGGTCCCGAAGGTCGTCCCGAAGTGGGCCAGTTCCAGACCCGCGATGGTGCCAAAGGCATGGTTGTTCATGATCACCCAGATCACCGCGATGTCGTCGACGAAAGCGGTGGCCAGGGCGGCTGGATTCTGGCCGAATCCCCCGTCCCCCACCAGGGCGACCACCACCCGGTCCGGCATGGCCAGCTTGGCGCCCAATGCGGCCGGTGAACCAAAACCCATGGTGGCGAATCCGCCCGGGGTGAAGATGGTGCCAGGCTCATAGACCGGGTACTGCTGGGCGAGCCCGTTCTTGTTCCAGCCCACGTCCGTGCAGATGATGGAGTTGCGGGGCAGCGCCTGGCGCAGGTCGGCCAGGATGCGCTCGGGGTTCATCGGCCAGGCGGCACTTTCCATGTTCTCCCGCCTGCCGGCGACGAAGTCCGCGCGGTTGGCGGCCATCTCGGCCAACAGCTCCGGCCGCTTGACCCCGTTCGGAGCGATCCTGCGCGCGACCCGCAGCAGGGTCCCAAGCGCGGACTTCAGGTCGGCGACGGCGCCGAAGGCGACGGGATAGTTCCTGCCGATCTCGGAGGGATCGATATCGATCTGCATCAGCTGGGTCGGCGGGAAGTTGAAGGTGTATTCGGGTTCCCAGGAGCTGCAGTCGGCCTCGGAGAAGCGGGTCCCGAGCCCCAGGATCCAATCGGCCCCTTTGCACTTGTCGTTGATGAACTTGGTGCCCCAGAAGCCGGTCATGCCGAGGATCAGCGGGTGGTCGTCCGCAAGGGCGCCCTTCCCCATCAGCGTGTGGGCCACGGGCAGGCTCAGGTGCTCGGCGAACTCGCGCAGTTCGGTCATGGCGTCGGCCAGCATGATCCCGCCGCCCACGTAGAGCAGCGGTGTCCGGGCCTCGAGCAGCGTCTTGACCATCCGCTCGGCGGTCGCCTCGTCCAGGGACGGCTTGGCGACCTGGCGCTGGTTCGCCAGCATGCGCTCGAACAGGGCGGTATCGATCTTCTTGGAGAAGATGTCCATGGGCACATCGATCAGCACCGGACCCGGCCGCCCGCTTTCCGCAAGGATGAAGGCCTTCTCGAGGATCTCCGGGAAAAGATGGGCCGAATCCACCCGCCAGGCGCGCTTGACGAAGGGCCGGTAGATCTCCAGCTGCGAAGCATCCGCGTGCAGGTTGACCTCCTGATGCGGGTTCTTCCCGAAGTAGTGCGTCGGCACATCGCCGGCGATCACCACCATGGGAATGGAGTCCAGCGAAGCGTTGGCCACTCCGGTGGCGGCATTGGTCAGGCCGGGGCTCAAGTGGGTCAACAGTACCGACGCCTTGCGGGTGGCGCGGGCGTAGCCATCGGCGGCGTGGGCGGCGATCTGCTCATGCCGGGTGTTGACGAACTTGATCTTCTGGCTCTTTCCCAGGGCCGCGAGCACCGCGATGTTGGTGTGCCCGCAAAGCCCGAACACATGCTCTACGCCGCGTGCTTCCAGGTATTTGACCAACTGGTTGGCAATGAGGTCTTCCATTTCGTCACTCCTTCGATAGTCTGCCGTCATCAGCCTTCACGCTTCCAGGGCCGGGTCGTAGAAGGCGCCGAACAATTCCTGATCCGACGGCTTGTCCTCCTTGATCGGCACGGAGACCCAAGTGGTGTTCATGTAGTGCTTGAGACAGACGTTCTCGGAGATGATGTTCCCGCCCCAGGTCCCGCAGCCCAGACTGGAGGTCATGGGCATGCCGTTGTTGAACGCACCGGCATTGGCCTTGGACTGCGGCTGGCGGACCATGATCCGGGACACCGGCGCGGCCAGCCCCAGGCGATGGATGTGCTCTTCGTTGAAAGAGTAGATGCCGCAGGAATGGCCTTTGCCGCCAACCTCATAGACAGCCTGCATCATCCTGAGGGCCTGGTCGAAGCCCTGGTACTTGTACAACGCCAGCAGGGTGGTGAGCTTCTCACTGGAGAACAGGTGCTGTTTGCCGATGCCGTCGCCGTGGACCATGATGAACTTGCGGTCGGCGGGAATGGAGAAGCCGGCGATGGCGGCCAGCTGCTGCGGCGCGATGGCGACGGTATCGGGGGTCCGGTGCCGGTCCTCGTCCCACATGGCCTTGCGCAGGAGCTCCTTCTCCTCGGGGGAGGCGAGGTAGCCGCCTTCGGCCTGCAACTGGGCGACCATCCGTTCGAAGATGCTGGCCTCGATGATCAGGTTGCCGTCGGCGGAGCAGCCGGAACCGTAGTCCGAGGTCTTGGAGAGCCGGGTGTTGCGCGCCGCTTCTTCGACGTTGGCCGTTTCATCGATGATCATCGTCGAGTTGCCCGCGCCCACCCCGTACGCCGGGGTGCCGGAGCTGTAGGCGGCCCGGACCATCGGCTGGCCGCCGGTGGCGACGATCACATCCGCGCGCGCCATCAGCGCCTGGGACATGGGAATGTTGACCTTGGTCAGGCACTGCAGGATGTCCGCCGGAGCCCCTTCGCGCACCAGGGCTTCCCGCATCAGCCGCACAGTCTCGAAGGACGTCTTCTTGGACCGGGGATGGGGGGAGAAGATGACGACATCACGCGCCTTGATGCCGTAGATGGCGTTGCCGGCCGGAGTCAGATCCGGGTTGGTCGTCGGCACGATGCAGGCCACGATCCCCGCCGGCTTGCCGTACTTGACGATGCCCTTCGCCGGGAGTTCCTCGATGACGCCCACGCTTCTCTGGCGCAGGGCGTCGCGCAGGACACCGCGGATCTTCATGCGCTTGCCCATGCGGCTCTCGGGATCGCCGAGCCGGCTCTCCTCGATGCCCATCGCCACCAGCCGGGTGAACGTCTTCTTGTTGGCCACGGCCCAGGCCACGGCCTGGCAGAGGCGGTCCACCTTCGCCTGGTCATAGCTCTCGATGATGGCCAGCGCCTTGCCTGCGCGCTCGAACACCTCATCCAGTTCCTGCTGTTGCTCTTCAGTGAGCGGCTTCTGCGTTTCGGTTGCGGCCATGCTGATCACTCCTTGAGTTGTTGTTGAACATCCAGGACCCTGACAAATTACAGATTACCCATGAGCCCAGAGTTCAAAAAATACCGTTTGTGTATGCATACCATATCAAGTCGGAATGCTTTGAATTACTAATTCATCTTCCCGAGGTCCTGCATCGGCACGTTATAGGTCTCCCTGAAGGTCATGGCGGCGATCGCCGAGATGACCGCGGTCACACTGGTGAAAATGGCGACATAGGTCCAGCCGCCCGACTTCATGAGGGTCGCCGCGATGGCCGGCGCGAATCCGCCCAGCGCGAAGCCGATCTGGGTCCCGATGGCAGTCCCGGAGAGCCGGTAGCGCGTGGCGAACTGCTCGTTGAACATCGCCGGCCAGATCCCGTTGTTGGCGCTGTAGATGACCCCCGACAGGAGCAGCCCGAGCACGAAGATGAGCGGCACGTTCATGGTCTGGATGGTCCAGAGGTACGGCCAGATCAGCACCGCGCACCCGAGCGTCCCCAGGATGAAAATCGGCTTGCGCCCGACGCGGTCGGCGAGGATCGCCCAGAGCGGGATCGCGGCCAGCGCAACGACGTTGGCCAGGACGACCACGGTCAGCATCGTCGACTTGGCGATGTGCATCTGGTTCACCCCATAGGAGAGGGTGTAGACCGCGAAGATCGTGCTCACCACAGAGTAGAAGCAAGCGAAGATGATCTTGATGACGCCTCCGGGGTTCTCGCTGAACAGCACGGCGACGGGCAGCTTGACCTTCTTCGGCGCCTTCTGCGCCGCCTTGAACGCCGGCGTTTCCTCCAGCGACCGCCGGATCCAGATGCCTACGCCGACCACCACAACGCTGAAGAAGAAGGGGATACGCCAACCCCAGGTGAGGAGCTGAGCTTCCGGCATCGTGCCGATGGGGAGGAACACCAGCGTCGCCAGGATGAGTCCGCCCTGGGTGCCGCTGAGGGTCCAGCTGGTGAAGAAGGCGCGGCGGTTCGCGGGGGCGTGCTCGAGCGACATGGAGTTCGCGCCAGCCTGTTCACCGGCGGCGGAGATCCCCTGCAGGAGCCGGCAGGCGACCAGGAGGATCGGCGCGGCGATGCCCACCTGCTGGTAGGTCGGGAGGCAGCCCACCAGGAAGGTGGAGATGCCCATCAGGATGAGGGTCAGGATGAGAACCTTCTTCCGGCCGTACTTGTCGCCCAGGTGGCCGAGGAAGAACGATCCGATGGGACGGGCGACGTAGCCGACCCCGAAGGTCGCCAGCGCGGCGATCGTGCCCACCGCGGGATCCTTCGAAGGGAAGAACAGCTTCCCGAAGATGAGCGCGGCGGCGGTGCCGTACACGAAGAAGTCGTAGTACTCGAGCGCGCTGCCGATCCAAGCGGCTATGGCCGCCTTCCTCGGCGTCCTGATTCCTTCGGGCTCCCGCGCGATCTCGGCTGGAGACGTGGGTGTCTCAGTAAGCATGGTTCCTCCCTTTGTGATTTCGATGGACCTCATGGGGTTCTGCCGCGACCTGGGAGCAGAACAGAGTAGAACTGCCTTCTGGGTGTTACTAACGTCGGCACAGGCATCCACGCTTCGTCCTGCCGGAAAGGGCATGGGTGGAAAGGCGGAGTAGGACGGTATGAACAATCCTGGAAACTGATGCACCCAATCCAGGACTCAAACAAAAAGGATTGCTAGATATATACCCCTGCACCCAAGGCACATAAAATACCGTTTATGTATGCGTGGCATACCAAGCCGATATGCCCAACGATTCCTACATGTTCGACCGGACTCTCCCTTTCAGGACCTCCCGCATCACCTCCTGGGCCGCGGGCGTCAGGTAGCGGTCCGGGAGGTTGATGATCCCTGGCTGGATCCCGTCCAGGATTCCATCGAGCTTGCGGACCTGGTACCGCTCATGAAAATTGTTGGGGACCTGGTTCAACGGGAGGATGGCCGCCGCGCGCACCCCGGCGTCCAGGGCTCCCAGGATCACGCTGAGGTTCGGGCTGTCCAGCAGGATGCGTGGCGCGATGCCATGCTTCTGGAATTCCTTGCGCACCTGGTCGTAGGTCCTTCCCCCATACCAAAGCCTCAGGAGCATCAATGGGATATCCTGCAGGACCTTGACGCCGAAGGTTCCATCCACCTGCGGTGGGATCAGATCGACCGGGCACACGACGCAGAAATGGTCCATGGAGAGCGACTGGACGTCGAATATTTCTTTCTTCGTGGGCAGCAGAACGATCGCGAAGTCCAGTTTCCTGGACTCGACGTCCGCTTCGAGGGTCGTACTGTCCGCCACGAAAACGCGGAACTGCAGCATGGGGAACTTGGAGGAAAGCCTCGGCATGACTTCCGTGAAGTAGGACATGAAGGACATGGAGACCCCCACGGATATCCGGCCGGTGAAACCGCCCGCGGCGTTCCGGACCTCCGACGGGATCTCCGTGAGCTGGTTCAGGGCCTGGCGCGCCCGCTCGTAAAGCACCTTCCCGGCTTCCGTGACCTGCCAGACGTGCCCCTTCCGGACGATGAGCTCCACCCCCAGTTCGTCCTCCAACTCCTTGAGGCGCAGGCTCAAGGGCGGCTGGGAGATATTCAGGATCTTGGCGGCCCGGCTGATCTGCCCCTGCTCGACGATCGTGCAGAAATACACAAGCCTTTTGGTATCCAAGTTCCCACCTCCGCTATGAGAGCAAGGATAATCCCCCTCGGCGGCAAGCCTTCACCAAAAAGTTGCCTGGCTTCATCCCTCCAAAGGCCGTCGCAGAAGCACCGCGTCCACCAGGGAGTCGATGTCCCTGGCCTGGGTGCGGTGGTTGACGATGGCGGCGCGGATCGCCAGGCGCCCGTCCAGGATGGTGGTGGAGGGCGCCGACAGCCCGGCTTCGTGCAGGTCCTCCACCACCCGGCGGTTCAGGGCGTCGGGATCGGGACCCCGCAACCGGAAGCAGACGATGTTGAGGCTGACCGGAGCCATCAGCTCCAGTTCCGGGCTGGCCTCCACCCGGGCCTTGAGGTACTGGGCGAGGGCGCAGGTATGCTCGATCACCGCCCCCAGCCGGTCGGTGCCGTAGACCTTCAGGGTGAACCAGGTCTTCAGGGCCCGGAACCCCCGGGACAGATCGGGCCCGAAATCGCAGGGCCATGGCGACCCGGCCGCCAGGCCCCGCACCTCCCGGCGCAGGTAGACCGCCGGGGCGGCGAAGGTGCGCTGCTGCAGGGCCCCGTCCCGCACCATGAGGTAGCCGGCGTCGTAGGGCACCTGGCCCCACTTGTGGAAGTCCAGGGCCAGGGAATCGGCCCGCCGGATCCCCGCCAGGCGCGGGGCCAGGCTGGGCGCGAACATGGCCAGCGCGCCGAAGGCGCCGTCCACGTGGAACCAGAGCCGTTCGGCCGCGGCGATGGCCGCGATCCCTTCCAGATCGTCGATGGCGCCGGTGTCCACGGTCCCGGCGGTGCCCACCACCAGGAAGGGCCGCAGGCCGGCGGCGCGGTCCCGGGCGATGGCCGCGCGCAGGGCGTCCAGGTCCATGCGCCCGTCCCGGTCCACCGGAATGACCCTCAGGGCGTCGCTGCCCAGCCCGGACATCTCCATGCCCCGGCGCACGCAGCCGTGCACCGAGGTTCCGGCGTAGGCCGTCAGCGGGGCGCCGTCCAGGCCCCGCTGGCGCACCTCCGGCCCCAGGGCGCCGGTGCGGGCCACCAGGATGGCCATGAAGTTGGCCATGCTGGAACCGGTGACGAACAGTCCCCCGGCCCCTTCGGGCATGCCGAACACCGGCCCCAGCCAGCGCAGGATCTGCCGTTCCACTTCGATGGGCATGTGCTCGCGGCCGCCCAGGTTGGCGTTGAGCCCGGCCGCCAGCATCTCCCCCAGCATCCCTGCCACCGAGCCGCCCCCGTGGACCCAGCCCATGAACCCGGGATGCACGTTGCCGGTGCCGTAGGGCAGCACCAGCCGAAGGAACGCGTCGTGCACCTCGGCCAGCTCGGTGGGTCCCCGGGGACAGGGTTCCCGGATCGCCGCCTTGACGGCGTCCGGAATCGACTGCCACACCGGCCGGTCGCGCACGTGCTCCACGTAGTCGAGGATGTCGTCCAGCATCCGGTGGGCCTGGGCCCGGGTCGCCGGCCAGTCCTTGGGATCAAGATCGTCGTGCTCGGCCGGGGGCTGGGGTGGGTGCATGGGGGACTGCCTCGTCCCCCATTATCCACGATACGCCTAGACTTCATGACCGGGCTCCGCCCGGTCATGAAGTGGGGGTGCGGGGATCGAACGCATGCGTTCGATTAGAGCGCGCCTTGTTCCCGGGCGGTCCCCCCGCAGTGATATCATCCATGTTCCTCCGGGGCCAGCATTCGGATCCAGGGCTCGTCGGTGATCTGGGGTGGAACCGGCTCGGGCTTGAAGATGGGCAGGTAGCCCGCGATGATCGCGAAGGCGCTGAAGCCGACGGCGGCGATCCCCAGCATGATGAGGATCTCGATCAGGGACGGGAAATAGGTGCGGGTAGGGTAGATCTCCATGCCGGTGATGGCGGTGTTCATGCGGTTGGCGGCGAAACCGC
>Ga0302320_10016959_pt1 | contig 14825 bp, 7 predicted proteins | sample Bog_T0_3_FD_202130 | JGI IMG/M metagenome (GOLD analysis project Ga0302320, IMG submission 202130) | Peat permafrost microbial communities from Stordalen Mire near Abisko, Sweden - Bog_T0_3 | ecosystem: Environmental > Terrestrial > Soil > Wetlands > Peat | place: Sweden: Abisko, Stordalen Mire...
CGCAGCGATATCCCGGCGCTGGCCCGCCATCTTTTCAACGCGGCTTGCAGGGCCTATGGCCGCCGCCTGGCCCCCCTGTCGGACCGCGAGATGGAGCTGCTGGGCCGCCGGGACTGGATGGGGAATATGCGCGAGCTGCGCAATGTGATCGAGCATGCGGTCTTGCACGGCCGCGATGGCCATGCGGTCTTCATGGCGGGGCTGGGTGAGCCTGGCGCCGAGGGTGCCGGCCCGCTGACGGACGGCCATGGCACCGGGCTGCGTCCCCTTAAGGAGGCCGTGGACGAGGCGGTGCGGGGCGTCAAGCTCCGGATGCTGCGGCAGGCGCTGAGCCAGGCCGATGGCAACAAGATGGAGGCGGCCCGGCTGCTGGGGGTGGACTACAAGACCATCCTGAACCTTCAACGGTCCCTGGGGTCGGGCGCATGAGCGGGCCCTTGGACGCCAAGGACCTGGCCTCCGAGCTGCTGGCGGCCGAATTGAACGCCGCCTTGCCCGCGCGCAAGGCGGCCCTTGAGTTTGAACAGCGATACGCCGCGCCCGACCAAGCCGACCGCATCAAGCAAGGCCTGTTCGGCCTGCGCATCGCCGAGTCCCGGCTGAAGTCCGCCGGCGCCGGCGGGGAAGCCGGCGCCAAGGTGCTGGGCGCCCTGGCGGTGGCCGAGGCGGAGAGCCTGGAGGCCGAGGCCGGCTTCCTGGCGCCCCTGCTGGGGCCCGACGCCGCCGGGCGGCGCATCGGATTGCTGCGCCTGGTCTGCGTGCTGGTGCGCCTGGCCGTCTATGGCGAGGGCCGCGCCCGCGCCCATTTCACGCTGGCCCGCCTGGGCCGCCACTATTCCGGCTACACCAGCGAAGCCCTGGAATGGATGCCCGAGAACGAGCTATTCTTCCTGGCGTTGCGCCGCTTCGAGTCGCTGTTGAAGGACGGCAAGCCCTGGTCCATCTCCGACGCCGACTGGCTGCGCCTGCGCGCCGCCACCGCGCCGGGCCGCCTGCGCCTGCGGGCCGCCGCCCTGCGCTCGGGGGCCGAGCAGGCCGCCGGCCTGGCCCTGCCGCCGGAGCTGGAGGCCAAGCGACTGCCGTACCTGGAGCGCGGCTTTGAATCGGCCGCCGCCTTGGGATGGGCCGTGACCGATTTCACGCCCAAACAGGCCTTCGGCTGGGGCGAGGAGGGCATCGGCGACCCGGCCCAAGCCCAGGCTTGGCGCGACCGCGGCCTGGACCCCGAGGAGGCCGGCGCCTGGGTGGCGGCCGACCTGCTGCCGGACGAGGCCGCGGCCTTCAAGGCATGCGGCGCCCAGGACCCCGTGACCGCCCAGCAGCTGCGCCAGCACCTGGGCGACGTGGAGTACCTGCTGGCCTGGCACCGCGCCGGCTTTGATGTGGCCGAGGTCCTGCGCTTGCGCGGGCAAGGCGTGCGCAGCGTGGAGGAGGCCGTGGCCCTGCGCGCCGCCCGGGCCGAGGCTGCGCCCGAGCCGGTGAAGATAAAGATCGAGGCCGTCCGGCCGCAGGCGCCCGCGTTGGCGGCCCCGCTGGCGCCTGCGCCCAAGCCGGTGGCCGTCACGCTGCCGCCGCCGGACCCCGAGCGCTGGGCCCAGCACCGGGCCTGGCACAGCTTCGGCCTGCCGCTGGAGGGCGCCGCCGAGGCCTTGGCCGCCCAACCGCCGCAGGGGGGCGCCTGGCTGGGTTGGGGCGTCTTCGACCCGCACGGCGACAGCCCCCCCGGCGGCACGCTGGACGCATTCACCCTGGCCCTGGGCGCGGGGCGCATGGACGTGGTCGCCTCAAGCGAGGGCGTGGCCCTGCCGCAGCGCCATCACCTGCCGCCCCACTGGGCGGCGGCGGCCGACTGGCAGGCCCGGCTGGATGCGCTGCGCGGCGCGCGCGGCCAGGCCAGCCTGCCCGGCGGCTGGCACCTGCACGCCTGGGCGCCCGCCCGGGCCGTGCTGTTCTGGGGCCTGACCAGCAAGACCATCGCCGTGCCCTGGGGCGAAGCCATCGACTTTGATTCCAGCGAGACCTGGGTCCAGCGCTGGGCCCGCCGCAGCGCCGAGGCCGGCAAGCCCGGCGTGGCCTGCCCCTGCCGGCTGGGCCGGACGCTGCAAGGCGGCTGGTGGGTGGGCCTGCCGGTGTCGGTGCTCAGCTGCGGCGCCGGCGAGACCCTGGCCATCGCCCCGCCCGAGTTTCAAGTGGCCTGGCTGGCGGACATGGAGGATTTCTGCCTGCAGATGGGCATGCGCTATCGCGAGCCGGAATGGCAGCTGGTGGCGGGCCGGGAAGATCTGTGACATAGGCCCGGATCCAGACGAACGGGGCAGGTGTTCGATGCGGCCCGCCCATGTGTGATGGAAGTCAATGGTTCGGCCTCTTTGTGCCCATGGTCACAGGCTCGCCCCTTGATAACACCTGCTCCTTATTTGACACTCCTTCACGGCGCATGGCGAAACCTTGGGAGCATCATCGACGCCCGCGCATGCAAACGATTGAGCCTGGATATTTTAACCGTTAGGAGCGTTGATGCGTTACGGCATGGGGTGCCTGGGGCTGGTGGTGGGACTGACAGTCGCGCCGTTGCGGGGCGATGGCATCATGCAGACCCTGGTCGGCGTGGGGGCGGCTCAATCCGGCACCCCCGCGCTGGGCGCGGTGCTCGGCTATACCGGCAACATGGTCGTGGACGCGGTCGGCACGATCTACTACTCCGACATGGCGGGCAACCGGATCATGAAGATCGACCCGGTGTCGGGGGTCGTCAGCACCCTGGCGGGCACCGGCGACGCCCGCTTTGGCGGGGACAATGGGCCGGCGACCGCCGCCAGCTTCTACTGGCCGACAGGCCTGGCCCTGACGAGCGACTGCCTGCTGGTGGCCGATTCCAACAACAACCGGATCCGCCGCATCCACCTGAGCACCGGCATCATCGACACGGTGGCGGGCAATGGGACCAACAGCGCCTCGTCCAGCACCAGCGGCCAGCCCACCTTGGCCACGGTCGGCGACCCCAGCCTGGTCTGTGCCGATGGCGACGCGGGCGCGTGGATCTATGACAACGGCGGGGCGGGAGCCTTGCAGGTGCAGTATTTCACCATCGGCCAGGCGCCTGACAGCATCGTTACGGTGGCGGGCGATGGGGCCATGACCGGCAATCCGACGTCCGGCGACGGCGGCTCGGCGGTGAGCGCCTCCCTTTACAGCCCGATCTCCCTGGCCTACGACCCGGTCCAGGACGCCTTGGACATCGCCACGGACTTCCGCATCCGCCGGGTCAGCAACCCGCGCTCGGCGGCGGCCACCATCACCAGCGTGGCCGGCACCGGCATGAACACCTTCGCCGCCCAGAGCTACGCCGGCGGGCCAGCCGCCAGCGCGCTGCTGGGCACGGTCGCAGGCATGGTCGTCGACCCCAGCGGCAACCTCTTCATCAGCGATGGCACCGCCAAGCGGGTCCTTCGCCTGGATGCGGTCACGCACGTCTTCACCAGCGTGGCGGGCGATGGCGTCAACGAGGTGACGGATGACGGCGGCTTGGCGGCTGGCGCCGGCGTAGGCAGCCCGGCGGGGCTGGGACTGGACGGCAATGGGGACCTTTACGTCGATACCGGCGGCGCGATCCGCCGCATTGACGCGGTGGACAAGCGCATCCACACCGTGGCGGGCGGGTCCGCGGCCAGCTCGGTGGCGGGGCCGGGCAGCCAGTTCACCTTGACCGGGTTGGACCCGTCGGTCGCGGCGCTGCCGGGCGGGGACTTCGTCTTCGGCAACCAGAATTACCTGTGGCGGTATGCCTGGGCCAGCGGCCAGGTCTCGCTCTTCGCCGGCAACGGCAGTTTTTATACGGTGGGCAACGGTGGGCCCGCCACGGCGGCGGCCATGGGCTACCCCTATGGCATGGCGTTGGACGCGGTCGGCGACCTTTATGTGGACGCCAGCGATGACTATGTGCGCCGCATCGACCCCCAGGGCATCAGCACTATCGTGGTGGGCGTGGGCGGTTTCGGCAACGGGGCCGACGGCGTGCCCGGCACCAGCTGCGCGGTGGGCCAGGCCTTTGCCATGGCTACGGCCCCCGGCAAGCTGTACTTGGCCAACACTTATTTTTCCGGCTGCGTGATCCGGGTGCTGGATACCGCCACCAACATGATGGGGACGTTGACGGGCCAGGGCGGCGCCGGGTTCGTGGATGGCCCGGTGGCGACGGCCCAGCTCGGCGAGATCCACGGCATGGCCTATGACCCCGCCGGGTTCCTGTACTGCTCGGATCGGCCGAACAACGCCATCCGGCGGGTGGACCTGGCGGCCTTGACGGTCACCACCATCTGCGGCCTGGGGCCGCTGGAGCCGGGCTATCTGGGCGACGGTTATCCCGCGGTGGAGGCCGCCCTGAACGGCCCCAATGACCTTTGGCTGGACGCGCAGCATGGGCTCCTGATAGCGGACTCGGGCAATGACCGCATCCGGCGCATCGACCTTGGCACCGGCATCATCACCACGGTGGTGGGTGACGGATTCGTGGGCTTCGCCGGGGACGGCGGGCCGGCCTTGAGCGCCACGCTGCATGGGCCCACGGGCCTGCTGCAGACCCCCTTGGGGGACATCGTCTGCATCGACGCCGGCAACAGCCGCATCCGCTGGGTGGACTACGCCAAGCCCACCCCCGTCAGCAGCAGCGCCACCAGGCCGGTGGCCTACCCATCGCCCGCCAAGGATCGCGTGTGCCTGAGCTACTGGACCCAGTCCACCGGCCACGTCAGCGTGGAGGTCTTCAACCTGGCCTTCCAGTTGGCGGCCCGTTTTGATGACGACATCACCATGGTGGGGGCCCAGCTGACCTGCGCCGACGTGCGCGGCCTGTCGAACGGGGCTTATCTTTACCGCATCCACCCGTCCAATGGCGGCGCGGTGCAGAGCGGCAAATTCAAGGTGATCCATTGAAGCCGCGCGCGTGGGTGCTGGTGCTGGCGTCGGCCTGGGCGGCAGGCTTGCCTGCCGACGCCACGGTGACGCTGTTGGGGGCGTCGTCGGTGGACCAGGCCTGGCTGTCGGTGGACGCCGACCCGAGGGTGGCGGCGCTGGGCGGGGCCAGCGCGCTGCTGGGGCGGGGGGCGGCCAATGTGGCCGCCGCGCCGGCGCGTTTGGACGAGTTGGTGGACCCGGAGCTGAGCCTGTTCCACAACGAATGGAACACCTCGCTGGGCATGCGCGAGGAGCAGCTGGCCTATGGGCGGCGGGCGGGCGACGGCGCGTGGGGCGCCGGCTTGCGCTATTTCAGCTATGGCACCTTTGACGACCGCGACGCCAGCGGCGCGCCGCTGGGCAGCAGCAGCGACTACGCCTTTGCCGGCACCCTGGGCTATGCCCAGAGCTACTGGGCGGATGCCTTGCACCTGGGTCTGGCGGCCACGGCGGCGCAGGAATCCCTCAGCGGTCAACCTTCCACCATTTACACGGCCGCCTTGCAGGGGCTTTACGACCTGCCCGGCGGCTTGACGCTGGGCTTGGGCGGTTCGGACCTGCGCCTGGGCGGCGATGGCGGCGGCAGCCCCGCGGTCTGGCATGCGGCCCTGGGCTGGCGCAGCCCCGGCCGGGCCTTAGGTGCGGCCTTCCAGTACGACCGCCCGGTGGCCGGCGATGGCAGTTTGCGGCTGGGCGCCGAGTGGGCGGTGGCGGGCGACTATTTCCTGCGCGGCGGCTGGCGCTTCGCCCAGGGCGAGGGCTCGGCCCAGGACGCCGGCTTTTCGGTGGGCGCCGGCGTGAACCTTGGCAGCCTGCGCCTGGATTATGCTTATGCGCCGCAGGGCGTCTTCGGCGCCACTCAGCGCCTGGGCGCCACCTTGACTCTGGGCGAGGGGCTGTTCGGCGGCAAGGTGATCATCGAGGCTGGCGGCACCAGCGAGGCCGCTCAGGCCGCCTACAAGGCCGGCATGGCCGCCTACGACCGCAAGGATTGGACCGAGGCTAAGGTGACGCTGAGCGAGGTCCTGACCTTGCAGCCCGGTTTCGCCAAAGCCGATGACATCAACCGGCTGTTGGGGGACCTGGGCCGGAGGATCTCGGCCGAGAAGGCGGCGGCGGCGAGCGGGGGGCTTAGCAAGGAGCAAAAGTCCAACCTGGCCCGCAAGCTGAACGACGCCCACGCCTACTACGCCCAGAAGCAGTATGTGCTGGCCAAGAACAAGCTGCAGGAGATCTTCGAGTTCGACACCACGTTGAAGGAGGCGGTGGCGTTGAAGCACCAGTTGGATGACAGCATCCGCGACCGGGTGGCCCAGCTGAACAAGGAAGCCATCGCGGCCCTGCAGGACGACGATCTGGCGGTGGCAGTGGACCGCCTGCGCCAGGCCCTGATGCTGGATGGCCAGGACCAGGGGACCCGCAGCCGATTGGTGAAATTGCATCCACGCGTGGCCGAGGAAGTGCGGCACCTGCATCGCTTAGGGATCGATGCGTACTTGGCGAATGACTGGAACAAGGCCATCGACCTATGGCAGCGGGCGCTGCAGCTGGATCCCAGCGATCCCATGAAAGTCGGCCATGACCTGGATAAGGCGCGTAAAATGAAGGATTTTCACGATAGGTAGTGGGGCACAGAACGCAGCATAAGTTTCATTGGACGGAACCGATGCTGTGTTTTTGGGAACTAATTCAAACGTTTCAACTCTAACTTAGGTAGACTGCATCAGATCATCGCTAAAGTTGTGGCCATCCCCAAAAGGGCTTTCAAGATCATGTTAAACCTCTGTTCCTTCGTGGGGAGCCCGCGCGCCTGGCGCCATGGGGCCGGCCTCCTGGCCCTTTGCCTGGGCCTGGCATCCCCCGCGTCCGCCAATTACGGCTCGGCCAACTTCGGCGCCTTGAAGGTGTCGGGCAACAAGATCGTGAACGCGGCCAACGCCTGCCCGGTGTTCCTCAAGGGCGTCGACATCCCCAGCATGGAATGGCAGAACGCCGGTGAGGGCCCCACGGGCACGACCAACGGCGTGCTCAGCACGGCCCAGAACGCGGTGAACAATTGGGGGGTGAACATCATCCGCGTGCCGCTGAACCAGGATCGCTGGCTGGGCAGCACGGCCTGCAGCGGCCTGAGCCAGTCGGCCTACTGGGCCTTGGTCGACGCCATCGTGGCGTGGTGCCAGGCCAACAACTGCTACGTGCTGCTGGACCTGCATTGGAGCGATGAGAACCAGGGCGGCGCCCAGTGCGCCAGCGCCCAGCACAGCATGCCGGACAATGGTTCGGTGACGTTCTGGACCAGCTTGGCCACGCATTATGCCAACAATCCGGCGGTGCTCTTCGACCTGTTCAACGAGCCCGAAGGCTTCACCAGCTGGAGCCTGTGGAAGGGCGGCGGCACCACCCCCGAGGGCTACGCCACCCCCGGCATGCAGAAGCTGGTGAACACCATCCGCGACACCGGCGCCAAGAACGTGATCACCGCCGGCGGCTTGAACTGGGCCTTCGACCTCAGCGGCGTGCCCAGCAACGCCTTGACCGACGCCAACACCGCCGGCACGCTGACCGGCAACGGCATCGTCTACGCCACCCACATCTATCCCTGGAAATCCAGCCCCGGCGCCTGCCTGCCCAGCAACAGCTGCGTCACGGGCGCCATCCCGGCGGCGGTCTACAACAACTACGCCGTCATGGTCACCGAGTTCGGCCAGGACGCCAACAACTCGCAGCAGCAGGCCCTGACCGCCGGCAGCGTGGTGGCCGGCACGTGGTCGCAGGATGTCATCAATTGGGCCATCGCCAACACCAATGGCTACGTGGCCTGGTCCAGCAGCATCGACGCCTGCCCCTGCCTGATCACCAATTGGAACTACACCTCGCTGAGCACGGACTTCGGCGCGACCGTGGTGCCGGACCTGCAGTCGGCCAACCCGGTGCTGGCGGCCTGCGGCGGGGGGACCGCCACCTTCACGCCCACGCGCACATCGACGCCGACGGGCACGCGCACGTCGACGCCGACCGGCACGCGCACATCCACGCCGACCAGCACCGCGGTGCCGCCCACGGCCACGCTGACGGCCACGCGCACGCCGACGCCGACCAGCACGGCGGTGCCGCCCACGGCCACGCTGACGGCCACGCGCACGTCGACGCCCACCAGCACGGCGGTGCCGCCCACGGCCACGCTGACGGCCACGCGCACGCCGACGCCAACCAGCACGGCGGTGCCGCCCACGGCCACGCTGACGGCCACGCGCACGTCGACGCCGACCAGCACGGCGGTGCCGCCCACGGCCACTTCCACCGCCACCCCGGTGGTCAGTGCCACGCCCACCATCACGGGGCCCATCCCCACGCTGACCGCCACGCCCACGGTGACGCTGAGCGGCACGGCCCTGCCGCCGACCGGCACATCCACGGCCACCAGCACCGCGACCAGCTCGCGCACGTCGACGCCGACCAGCACCACAGTGCCGCCCACGGCGACGTGGACCAGCACCCTGGTGGTCAGCGCCACGCCCACATCGACCGGGCCGATCCCCACATCCACCAACACCACGGTGCCGACGCTGGTGCCGACCAGCACATCGGTGCCGCCGACGGCGACCACGGTGCCGACGCTGGTGCCGACCAGCACGTCGGTGCCGCCGACGGCGACCACGGTGCCGACCAGCACGTCGGTGCCGCCCACCGCGACCACGGCGCCGACGCTGGTGCCGACCAGCACGTCGGTGCCGCCCACCGCGACCACGGCGCCGACGCCCTATGCGCTGCGGCCGCTCCTTAACAGCGTCGCGCCCGGCCAGGCGGCCAGCGGGGACAGCGTCACCTTGCAGGGCAGCGGCTTCTACCCGGGCGCCACGGTCAGCCTGGGCGGGCAGGCCCTGCTCAACGTGGTGGTGGTCGATGCCGGCACCATCACCGGGACCCTGCCATCCCTGCCGGCGGGCACCGTCAGCGTGGTGGTGACCAACCTGGACGGGCAGTTCTCCCAGGCCCAGCCCCTGATCGTGACCGTCAAGCCCGTGGCCACGCCCACCGGGCCGCTGAAGATCCTGGCGGTGCAGCCCGTGCCTCAGCCCAACCCCACGGGCCTGGCGGTGGAGCTCAGCGTGCCCGCCGACCGGGTGGTGGTGCGGCTTTGGACCCGGGCCCTGGTGCTGGCCGGCAGCTTCAGCGGCGTCAATGCCCGGGCGGGATGGCAGACGCTGGCGTTCCCGGTGGGCTTCTTCAGCGGCCTGGCCAATGGCGCCTATTTTGTCACGGTGGAAGCCGATCTGGGCCCGGCTAGGGCGGTCACGGCCAGACCCGCACGCCTCGTGCTCATCCGCTGAGCGGGCCGGTTCAGGCGCGCCACCGGGAGCCCGGTGGCGCGCTTTTTTTTGTCAAAAGGCCCATTTTGTTGGAGCGGGGGCGGGGCTTTGCTACCATGGCTGAGCTCCCTGGCGCTCCAAGGCCTGGGCCAGCGGGGCCGGCGCCGAGGCGGCTCCAACGTTCGGGCGAAGCGGGGGTCCTGAGGATGGAAAAAGACGTCAACCGCGCCGGGACGGCGGCCTCGCAGGGGCCCCTGCAGTTCCGGAGCATGCATTTCCAGCTGGTGATCGGGCCGGATGGCTCGCGCCGTTTCACCTATCTGAGCCCGTCGGTGAGGGAGCTCTATTTCGTCACGCCCGAGCAGGCCCTGGCGGACCCCGACCTGCTCGTCGACCGCTGCCACCCCCAGGACCGCCCCCGCGTCGAGCTGGCGCTGGCCGAAGCCTTGCGCACGATGACCACGTTCAGGGCGGAATTGCGCCTGCTGGAGCCGACCGGGGGCGAGCGCTGGTCCTCGGTGATGGCCACGCCCACCCCGCTTCCGGGCGGATCCTCGCGCTGGGATGGGCTGGAGATCGACATCACCGGGTTCAAGGCCCGCGAGCAGGCCATGCTGGACCGCGAGCGCCTGTTCCGCGAGTCGCAGCAAGCCGCCGACATCGGGTCCTACCAGACCGACTTCGTCGCAGGGACCTGGGCCAGCTCCGAGGTCTTGGACCACATCTTCGGCATCGGGCCGGGCTACACCCGGGATGTCGATGGCTGGCTGCACGTGGTGGCCCCCGAGGACCGCGAGGGCATGGGCAGCTACCTGCAAGAACAGGTCATCGGCCGGCGCCAGCGCTTCAACCGCGAGTACCGCATCATCCGCCAGGACGACGGGCAGCAGCGCTGGGTGCTGGGCCTGGGCGAGGTGGCGTGCGACGAGGCGGGGCGGGTCGTCGGGTTGATCGGGACCATCCAGGACATCACCGAGCGCAAGCGCGCGGACCAGCAGCGTGAGCTGCTGACCATCGCCGTGGAGCAGGCCGCCGAAGCCGTGGTCATCACCGATGCCAGCGGCAGCATCGAGTACGTCAACCCCGCCTTCGAACGGATCAGCGGCTATTCCCGCGCCGAGGCCCTGGGCCAGAACCCCCGCCTGCTGAAGAGCGGCCAGCAGGACGAGGGCTTTTACCGCGACCTGTGGCAGTGCATCAGCGGCGGGCGGACCTGGCGGGGGATCCTGTACAACAAGCGCAAGGATGGCGCGCTTTTCATCGAGGAAGCCACCATCTCGCCGGTGGTGGACGCCCAGGGCGGCATCCTCAGCTATGTGGCGGTGAAGCATGACATCACCGAACGCCTGCGCCTGGAGGCCCAGTTCCGCCAATCGCAGAAGATGGAGACGGTCGGCCGCCTGGCGGGCGGGGTGGCCCACGACTTCAACAACCTCTTGGGCGTGATCTTCAGCATCACCGAGCTGGAGCTGATGAACGTGGACGAGTCCCACCCCTTCCACGCCAGCCTGCTGGGCATCCAGAACGCGGCCCGGCGCGCGGTGGACCTGACCAAGCAGCTGATGGCCTTCGCCCGCAAGCAGACCATCGCGCCCAAGGTCCTGGACCTTAACGCGACGGTGGTGGGCATGCTGGGCATGCTGGAGCGCCTCATCGGCGAGGACATCCGCCTGCATTGGCGCCCCCAGGCCGGCCTGGGGCTGGTGAAGGTGGACCCGTCCCAGGTGGACCAGGTGCTGGCCAACCTTTGCGTCAACGCCCGGGACGCCATCGCCGGCCCTGGCGAGATATCGATCGAAACGGCCGAGGTGGGGCTGGACGCCGCCTTTTGCGCCGGGCGGGAAGGGCTGGAGCCGGGGCTCTACGCCGTGCTGTCGGTCCACGACAACGGGCGCGGCATGGACGCGGCCACCCTGAGCCAGGTCTTCGAGCCCTTTTTCACCACCAAGGGGGTGGGCCGGGGCACCGGCCTGGGCCTGGCCATCGTCTACGGCATCGCCAAGCAGAATCACGGCTTTGTCGAGGCGTCCAGCGGGCCGGATCAGGGCAGCACCTTCCGCTTCTACCTGCCGCGCCACCTGACATCGGCGGTGGCCGCCGTGGCCCCGGCCCCGGCGTCGTCGGAGCCCTGCCTGGCCACCGTGCTGCTGGTGGAGGACGAGCCGGCCCTGCTGGATCTGACGGCCGCCATGCTGCGGCGCATGGGCTGCAACGTGCTGGCGGCCGGGTCGCCACAGGTGGCCCTGGCCCTGGCCGAGCAGCATGGCGCCGGCCTGGACCTGGTGCTGACGGATGTGGTCATGCCGGGGATGAACGGGGGCGAGCTGGTGAGCCAGCTGTCCGCGGCCCTGCCCGGCCTGAAGGCGCTGTTCATGTCGGGCTACACCGCCAACATCATCGCCCGATATGGCGTGCTGGAGGAGGGCATGAACTTCATCCAAAAGCCGTTCACCTATGCCCAACTATCCAGCCAGGTGCATCACGCGCTGGGCGCGCCCTGATGCCCGCCGACCTGCTGCAGAACCCCCGCGCCCGCGCCCACCAGAGCCTGGACGGCGCCTGGCCCATCATCGTCGACCCCTACGAGAGCGGCCGCTGGGGTTACCAGGGCGGCCCCGCGGCCCAAGGCTATTTCCTGGACCGCCGCGCGGCGCCCGGCTCGGATGAGCTGGTCGAGTACGATTTTGACGCGTCGCCGCGGCTGCAGGTGCCCGGCGACTGGAACACCCAGCGCGTGGACCTGGAGCTTTACGAAGGCTGCGTGTGGTACCGCCGCCGCTTCGCCGCCACGCCCGCGCCGGGCCGGCGCCAACTGCTGCGCTTTGAGGCGGTGAACGAGCGCTGCTGGGCCTGGCTGAACGGGGAGGCCTTGGGCGAGCACCAGGGCGGCTTCACCCCCTTCGAATTCGAGGTCACCGGGCGCCTGCGCGCCGGGGACAACTCGCTGGTGCTGCTGGTGGACAACCGCCGCCGCCGCGAGGGCGTGCCCCCGCTGCAGACCGATTGGTGGAACTACGGCGGCATCACCCGCAGCGTCCTGCTGCTGGACCTGCCCTCCACCTTCATCCGCGATTATGGCGTCGGCCTGGGCACGGACGGCGGCGTGCAGGCCTGGGCCCAGCTGGACGGGCCGGCATCGGCGGGAGTGGCCGTGGCGCTGGAGCTGCCGGGCCTGCGCGCCGCGGCCACCGCCGTGACGGATGCGTCGGGCCGCTGCCAGCTGTCCCTGCCGCCGTCCCCCGGCCTGGGCCTGTGGAGCCCCGCGTCCCCGCGCCTGCACGCCGTGGCGCTGGCGTCGCCGGAGGACCGGGTCGAGGACGCCATCGCCTTGCGCAGCATCCAGGCGCGCGGCGCGGACATCCTGCTCAACGGGGAAGCGGTCTTCCTGCGGGGGGTCTCGCTGCACGAGGAGGCGCCCGGCCCCGCCGGGGGCCGCCCGCGCAGCCCGGCCGAGGGCGCCCAACTGCTGGCCTGGGCCAAGGAGCTGGGCTGCAACTTCGTGCGCCTGGCCCACTATCCCCATGACGAATCCATGGTGCGCGAGGCCGAGCGCCTGGGCCTGATGGTGTGGGAGGAGATCCCGGTCTACTGGACCGTCGCCTGGGAGGACGCGGACGCCCAAGCGCTGGCCCAGGCCCAGCTGCAGGCCCTGATCCGCCGGGACCGCAACCGCGGCGCGGTGATCCTATGGAGCATCGGCAACGAGACGCCGCCGGGCGAGGCGCGCCTGCGCTTCATGGCCGGGCTGGCCGCCACCGCCCGCGCGCTGGACCCCAGCCGCCTGGTCACGGCCGCGCTGGAGCAGCACGGCGGCGAGCGGCGCGTGGTCGAGGACCCCTTGGGCGCGCACTTGGATGTCCTTGGCTTGAATGAGTACATCGGCTGGTACGACGGGCCGCCCGAGCGATGCCGGCGGACCACCTTTGAATGCGCGTGGGACAAACCCTTGATCGTCAGCGAGCTGGGGGCCGACGCCAAGGCGGGCCTGCATGGCGGCGAGGCCGAGCGCTGGACCGAGGAATACCAGGCCTGGGTCTACCGCGAGCAGCTGGCCATGCTGGGGCGCGTCCCCAACCTGCGCGGCATGGCGCCGTGGATCCTGAAGGACTTCCGCTCGCCGCGGCGGCCGCTGCCGGGCATCCAGGACGGGTGGAACCGCAAGGGGCTGCTGTCGGAGCTGGGCGCCAAGAAGCTGGCTTGGGGCGTGCTGCAGGCCCATTACCGCGGCCTGGCCGGGGCCTGACGCCGGCCCGCCCCTAGCGCAGCAGCACGGCGCGGGCCCAGGCGCCGCCGCCGGGCCCCGGATCCAGCAGCTGCACATGCAGCAGGTAGACGCCGGTGGCGCAGCGCGCGCCGTGGTCATTGTCGCCGCGCCACACCAGGGTCCCGGCGCCCACGGATCCGTCCTGCGAGCGCTGGGCCACGGCCTCGCCGGCCACGTTGTACACGGTCATGCGCACCTGGCCGGGCGCCTGCAGGGCGTAGCCCACCTGCAGCTGGTCCTGGAAGGGGTTGGGGTAGAGGCCCAAGAGCTTGAAGGCGCCGTCGCCGTTGAACGGCGTGAAGGTGGGGCTGATGCTGGGCGTCACCGAATAGGTGGGCGTGACGCTGAAGGTCGGCGTGATGGTGGCGGTCAGCGTGATGGTGCAGCTGGGGCTGGCCGTGGGCGAGCCGGTGAAGGTCAGCGTCTGGGTGGGGCTGTCGCTGGCGGTGGGGCTGAGGCTGTCCGTGGGGCTCAGGGTGGCGGTCCACGGCGGCGTCGGGGTGGCGGTGGGCGTGGGCCCGTTCTGGCGGAAGTACACGACGTCGGGCCCCGGGCCGTCGGCCGCCGCGTCCCACGACTGCGGCACCAGCGGCAGGCCGCTGAGCGGGTCCGTCGCCACCTTGCCATAGACGGCGGCGCTGACGCTGACGGCGGCGCCCCAGGGGCTGGGCTCGTCGTAATAGGGGTCGTACCAGGCCTTGCCGGCATTGGGCGGCGGCGGCGCGGCCCCGGTGGGGTCGTGGTAGGCGTCGTAGGCGGCGTCGCTGGTCAGCGTGCTGATGCCGCCGCCGGAGCAGCTGATGGTCAGGGCCCAGGTGGCCCAGACCTGCACGGGGGCCGTGTTGATCAGCTCGACGGCGATGCAGTTGTCGCCATCGGCCGACAGCAGGGCCAGGCTCACCGGGATGCATTGCACCGGCTGGGTCGAATGGCTGGGGATGTAATTGAAGTCGCCGCTGGGTGGCGCCGGGCAGCTGGCCACGCACTGGCCGTTGACCCACACATTGGCGGCGTCATCCACGCCCACGCACAGGGTGGCGGCGATGGGCGTGCAGGGCGCGGCGTGGCCGCAACTGTTGACGCACAGCAGGATAGCAAGGATCAGGGACAAGTTTTTCCCAAGGTGGGCGCTGGGCGGCTTGGCAAGGCGTCGGCAGCTTGCCATTATAAAGGCCTTCCAGGCCGCGATTTCCCCCAAATTGACTGAATTTCAGGGACGTTACCATCCCTGACACGGTGGTGCCCAGCATGCGTTTGAACGTCCGCCCTTGGTTCTTCCTTGGCTTGGCCCTGGGGGC
>Ga0302320_10016962_pt1 | contig 14824 bp, 19 predicted proteins | sample Bog_T0_3_FD_202130 | JGI IMG/M metagenome (GOLD analysis project Ga0302320, IMG submission 202130) | Peat permafrost microbial communities from Stordalen Mire near Abisko, Sweden - Bog_T0_3 | ecosystem: Environmental > Terrestrial > Soil > Wetlands > Peat | place: Sweden: Abisko, Stordalen Mire...
CTATTTTTGTTGTCTTAGCTTTTTCAAGAGGAGATAGCAGTGGAAATTATGATTAAAATCTATTTTTCTATTTTAAATTGAATCTCGTATCAAAAAAAGTTTGGGAAATTTAAACAATTGTTTTATAAAGGGCATTTCATTCAAATATTAGATTTTTTTTTTGAAAAAAAAGAAGAAGAAAATTTCCAAATGTTTCATCCTAAAGTCAATTTTTTTGAAAGTTCCAAGGTTTGTGCGGAAAGTTTGCTCCATTTTGTTGGAATAAACCCTGACATTCTCACTTATAATTCTGACACCGCTTTTGAATTTCGTCCTTTCGAGAAGCCATATTTCAACTATGGGTTTGACCTTTCTTTCACTTAAAATAAACATAAAACTAGATTAGAAGGGTTTGATAGTTACGCTCTTTATAATTATGGTCAACTTAGATCCTTTAACGATGAACTTATTAAAGATAAGTTTTATGTGACTGATAGAAATCCATGCATTTTTATGACACAACCCCCTACAACCATTACAACCAATAAGACGTCAATTGTATTCATTGAAGGATTAATCAAAAGCAAGACCATGAAAGTGGATTTATTAAGATGCGCGTTACAACATAAGATCCCTTTGATAATTTATGATTATTCCTATGACATCCTCAAACAAAAATTAAAAAAAGGTGAAGACTCAGAATTTTACATCCAAAAATTCATGATTGAGTTGTTTCAAAAATGGACTGATCCTTTGGGAAAGAATTTGATAATTACAATTGGTGACTCTTATTTGGAAGTTTTAAGTGAGTAATTTTGTGGGTATTTAAATATTAGAAGTTTTTATATTTTAGAGTTCTTGCTTTGGGCAGAAACACATAAACAACTAGGGAAAAACAGATATAACTTATTAAATATTTCCCCTTTTCTAATCCATGAGGAGATGGAAAATATGCATTTGCACATGGAAAATTACATTTTATCTCATTTGCAAGCCAATGTTTGTAAATTATATATGATTTGTAAAGAAAACACCGCTCAAATTGATGATGATTTTATTGAATTATATTTCAGTTTGAGAAAAAAAACAGAGATTTTAAATCCTTTATCCAAGGAAATGAAGAAAAACATGGTTGAAATTTTATCTTCGAAAACAATCAATAAACATTGGATTTTATCAAAAAATGAACTATTTTTGAACAGACAATATAATATATCTGAAAGAGTGAAAAATTGCAAATCGGAATGGAATGGTGTTGTGGGCCAAGATCATTTTTATACATTGAACAAATTTAGTGTTCTCAGAAGATTAAACATCAAAAATAATCCTGTTGTTAGCATTTTATCAGCATTATTGAAAAATTCCAAAATTTTATAAAAAAAATTTGGAAAAAATCAAAAAAAAAGGATTAAAAAAAAATTTTAATAAAATAACTAATTAAACTTTTATCAAATTAAAATGTTTAAAAAAACAAAAATTATTTGAACTTCAAATTCAATATTATTACGAATTATTTTCTTTATTAATGAAATAAATCAAAATCAGAAATGCGAAAAATAAAATTAATAACAGTTCAAACTCATTTTGGCTAAATTTGTTCATGAATCCAGTTCAAACCATCATCCCCAATAGATATAAAGATAAAATTTGCGTCATCACAGCATCCTCCACAGGAACAGGTTTAGCAATCTCCAAAAGACTGGCACAAGAAGGTGCCACTGTTATTATAAACTCTCGCTCTGAAAAAAATGTGACGAAAGCTGTTGACTCTTTGAAGTCTTTAGGTCTTCGAGCTGATGGCATTGTTTGCGACGTTAGCAACAAAGAACATCGAACAAATCTGGTGAAATATGTGGTGGAGAAATACGGAGGCATTGACATCTTAGTTCTGAATGCAGCTTATAATATGTATTTAGGGAATTTGATAGATATTCCCGACTCCATGTTTGAGAAAATAATTGACATCAATATCAAAGCGAACTTCTTTTTAATCAAAGAAGCATTTCCTTATATGGAAAAACGCGTAGGAAACAAAAACATCTTATTTATTTCAAGTTTCGATGTTTATAATCCAAGAATTCCAGGGATGGCACCATTAGGAGCTTATTTGATAAGTAAAACCGCATTGCATCAAATGACTCATTTTTTAGCGGCTGAGTTAAAAAAATACAAAATTAGAGTGAATTGCATTGCTGCAGGAAGTTTGGATACTTTGTTTAGTAAGAGTTTAAGAAAGGATTTGGAGAAAGCTGGAGAAGAAATTTTGGATCTCTCCGGGATGAATAGAACTGGATATCCAGAGGATATTTCAAATACCGCTGCGTTTCTCTTGAGTGATGAAGCAGAACAGATTGTTGGAGAGATAATTGTCGTTGCAGGATACCCTTCTAGTCGACTATAATTTTTTCAAGAAAATAAATTTTGGAAATAATAGTCATTGGATTATAAAAAAACAAGGGAAAAAATTTGAAAGAAATAAAATTGGAAAAATTTTAATTCCGTCAAAATATTTTTTTAAAATGACTTCCCTTATTTGTTTTTATTAATAAAATATTACAAAATCACGAGGTAAAATTGAATCTATATGAGGCTCAATTAATACTTAAATTTAAAATTTAATAAAGAGGGAAAAATAATTTATATTATAAAGGATGAACATTTATCACAAAAAAAGAGAGAAAATATTATTGCTTAAATTTTTAAAAAAGTTTTTATTCCTTTTTTAAAATTTTTCCAAAATTTGTTTTTTATTTTATTTCTCATTTAAAGAACTGCACAAGAAATTTTAGGTCAAAACATAAAAAAAAATGAAATCTGGTTCAATAATTTTCTCTAATAAATGTTCTGCTTTCTCTTAGTTTCGAATTGATAAAATTAAATATTTCTTGTCCCAACGTATCTCAGAAGCCATTAAATGTAACTCATCTCTTCCGCTCAATATCTAATAAACTATGATCAGTTGTTCCTCAGGTTTTTTCTTCATATCATGTATATACCCCTATGAGCATGAAAAAATTCAAATTATTGACTTTCCGTTGAGTCACAATTCCCGATGCCTCAATAATCCTCTTCTTTTCTATCATCATATCTGGGCTATGATCCCTTGACACTTCACGGACCCTTTAATAGATCGTTCGATCTCTCATTTCGTGATTTTCGACATTTTTTTCCGAAATCGAAATTTAAGGAGCTTGTATGCCGCCAGCTACTTAACGGAAATCTGACCATTTTTTTCTTTCTTTATTAGATTTGCTGAGGGAAACTGCATATAGAAATTTTACGAATTTTTAATTTCTGAATTTCTTTTAGTTTTTATAAATTTATTTTTTTGCTAAACAGAAGACATGGCCCAATATATCAATCAGATAGCTTATATAAATAATCTAGTCTGTCCTCAATAAAGCTAGCCCTTCCTTCAATATATTTATCAACAACTTCTTTCCCATCCTTAATTAAAGGAATTTGTTCTCTTTGATTGGATTCATTAAGCAAATTATATATATTTTTGGCAGATTCTTTGAACTTACTAATAATGGCATTTTTTCCAATTTCTTTAATTCTTTGAATCGATATGATAAAATGCTCAAGTTTCACATATTCTGCCAAATTTATACCCCTGATTTTTGTTCTATACAAACCATTGAAAAAGCCCATATTCCCTTGTCCGGAATAAGCTCTTTTCATTTTATTAATAGGCTCATAGGCTTTTCCTGGCATTAACAAATACCCATCATTTTTAACAAAATCGAAGAGACTTTGAAATGTGACTAAATTCCTGGGTAAATCGAATGCATAAGCATTGTATTCCAATTGTGGATCGTCACCAGAAATGTCCTTGTAGTCTTTAAAGGAACCTTCTATATCGACTTTTGTTAAAATACATTCAGATTTGGTTTTAGTGAATCCCCAGTTAGTTGGATTTGGGTCTGCACCTCCGGAAATAAACATATCAATGAAATAATCAGTGATTTGCACAGGGTTTAAACTGCCAAAGAGCTGGGTCAATTCTTTCATATATTCGCCATGCTGAAAGTTTTTATCATGGACTGTGACCAAAGGCCTAACTTTTTTGTTTTGTTCGGAATTTTGTAAACGAGATATTTTATATTTTATCATTATATCATAAAGACTTTCAAAATTATCTATCCATGGACTGACTATGCCCAACACATCAGGAATTGCATTGGGAACTGATGCATCATATAATATATGATAACCCATTTTGGGGTATTTAGGTGATATTTCGCTATTTTTATGCAAAAAATTCAGAAATACTCCAGCTAATGGACCGTCTAAAAACTCATGATTCTTTCCGATTCCCTTCTTAACCAAGTATTTCTGAACACCATTTTGATATAGATGTGGAAGTGATGAACCTGAATCTATTTCACCCATATCCTTCATATTTGTTAAATCATAGGATGGACTGTTTAGTAATTCTTGATAGATCTCACTGTTGAGGACTTCAGATTGAGTGATGAAGTCAGTGAAAAGAATATATGGCAAAACATATAAATACAGTGAATATGCAGATAACATGGAAAAAATTCAGATTTTAAAACTCTGTTTGTTTAAAAATTTAGTTAAAAAAAAAGTTTCTAATTTGCCTGTTTTTTGGGTGCGAGGTTTCTAAAATTTTGAAACATCCAAAAGATACACATAAATAATGTTCCGTAAAATGAAAATAGAAAAGTGCCAAAATTTTTATAAAAAAAACAAAAATAATTTTCTGAGGAAAATTAATTTCTTTTTATAAAAACCTTATAAGAATTAATTAGAGTCGAACATAATTACTTAGAATGAGTGAAAATTTTGAAGAAAACGAGGTAAAAGAAAAGCCAATCTCAAACAACCAACATCCAAATGAGTTTCATTTTCCAATAATTCAAGAATCAAAAATTCACAACAAAATGGATTTATACCCGTCTGAAGTTTCAGAAATTCCCAACCATTTTAAAATAGACATGACAAATCCCGCTTCAGAAAAAGCTCTACCCACATATTCTCAGAACAGCGAAAATTTAACCGATTTCCAAAAAAACAATGACAAAAATTTTCACGATTTGATTGAGAGTTTAAAACCTTTAGGTTTTCAAGCTAATGTTGGGCTCTTTTTGATTTATTTCTACAAATTAAAAAACGAGAACCAAGTATTCGAATATGTCACCACAGACAGATTTGATAAATTTAAGCACCCTTTTTTGGCAAAGGAAAAAAACGACGATGATTCTAATTGCTTGATATGTGATCGACCAATTTCATCTCATCATAGTTTACAAGAAATTGATCGTGCTCGTGCCTTGGCCATTTATAACTCTGTGTCCCATTTAAATCCTCAAGACCTAAAATGGACAGATTTACAGGATTTAGAATTAATTACTTGTCAAATTTGCTATCAATATTTCCCACAAAACCTCATTTTTTTTCATAAAGATGTGAGACATGATGTGTGTTTGGATTGTCTAAATGGATATTTGGTGACAGAAATTTCAAATAACAAAGTGTTCAATATGCATTGTCCCCATTGTATGGAGCCCTTTGATGAAGAGCTGATCAAAAAATATGTAAATGCTGAGATATTTAACAAGTTTCAGAGATATGTGGAGAATCAGAAAGTGCTGCTGAACCCCATGTTGAGATTTTGTCCAAATTGCCCTTCAGGTATCATAAAACTAAACAATGAAAATGATCCAAAGGCCACTTGTCCGGAATGCAAGGCAGAAGTTTGTACGAAATGCAATCGGCGTTTCCATAATAAAACCAGTTGCCAAGCAGTCATGGAGGGGGAGCTAAAAAATTGGACCAACAAAAAAGAAGTGCAACGATGCCCAAAGTGCAAGATCCTAGTGGAAAAAGTAGAGGGATGTAATCATATGACTTGTTTTGTATGTCGTTATGAATTTTGCTGGTTATGTAGAGGTGCTTATACCTCAGTCCATTTCTTCCCTTTAAACCCCCTTGGATGTCCTGGGTTGCAAGGCATGAAAACCAAAATTCATAAATGGAACTGTTTAAAGATTTTACTAATTAGATTTCTTTGTTTGATTTTATGTGTTGTCTTGCTGCCTTTTGCAATTTTGCTTTATATGCCAGTTTTTTTTTTCGCTTTTGTGTTTGATTCACGGTTTTACAGAAGAAATATTAGAGATAATGGATTTTGCCTGAAAATCACTTTCATAACATTTTTGGTTTTGCTGTGCATAGTTCTAGAGCCGATTTTCATTGCAATTGAAGTCATTGGAGTAATTCCAGCTTTAATTTTCTTATTAGTTGAATATATCTCAGAAAGGCGGAGAAGAAATCGGAAAATAGTGATTGCTCAAAGAAATATTATTCCAGTTGATATTTAATATATGTTAATTTAACTTATATTAATTGAATTTAATATATTATTTTTTTCTCTACAAAGATGTTGGAAACAATTTCTTTGTTTTCTAAAAAAAATGATTTTTATTCATAAACAATATTTAAAGACAATTGTTGTTGTTATTTTAAATGAGGAAAGAAAATCATATTTAATACAAAAAATAATAATTCTATTTATTATTGTTCTATTTTTATTAGGATGCACCTATCCCATATCTTCGATGCTATCAATTAAATCCTGAGCCTTTTGAATGCAATCATTCATTTTTCTCTCAAGTTTTATGAAAGAAGCCTGTTGTTTTTTCTCACCATCCCAGGGCATCAATGGGATAAAATCTCTATATAATCCTTCTAATTCTTTCTTCAAAAGAGTCAAATAATTTGCTTCGATCATTATTTTATTAAAAGATTTGTTAGTTAAGTTTTTTATCATTTGAGAAGTATCCACAGAGGATAGATTAGTTCGAGTTTTTTCAGCGCTGTTTTGGCCTTCTTTTATATTTTTTTGATCTGGAATAGGAATATGAGAATAAGAATTTTCCATCATTGAATTGATGACTTTATTTTGTGTGGACTTCATTGTGTCTATATGAGTTGTTAATCTTTTAATTTCTTTCAAGGCAGCTTCTCTCTTATCCTTCATGGCATTTATTAAATCCAGATTAGATTTTAAGTCCTATAAATAAATTTATGAAGTGCAATGAGAATTATTTTACCTGTTTGATTGAGTCATTTTCTTCCTGTATTTTGGAATTCAAATGGTTAAGTTGCTCAATTTTTTCAAGGAGTTCACTAATTTTTATTTCCATATTTTTGATGATTAGATCTTTAGAAATATTCACTTTCTCTATTTTTTAAAAAAACAAATATTAAAACCATTTTTAAACAAAATAAAGAGACCTTGCATTTGATTATTGATTTCTTCTTCCATTTTTTTGGCCTTTTCATCAAAAGTTTTTTTTATTACTTCCTTTTCTTTGAGTAGAGCACTGTTGGTTTTTTTCTCTTCATCCATTAAACTCACCAGGTCATTATATTTCATTTTCAATTCTTTATGGTTTTTTTTCTCATCATTCAGCTGGACTTCTATTTGTTTGGCTTTTTCGATAATCCTATTAAAATCATCCATTTGTTTTGCTGAATTGTTCTTATATTCTCTATAACTTTCTTCTAAAACCGAATTTAAATGAGTTAAATTATTGATTTTTTACCAAGCTTGGTATAGTCTTTGACTTTTTGTTCCAATTTGGTTTTTTCTTGTTGTATTTTGGTTTCCAAATCTTTTTGCTTCGAAAGGAAGCCTTCATCTGCATTTTTTATCTTTTTCTCTAAATTGTCATTATTCATTTTATATTCCTCTAATTCTTTGAGTAATTTTTTGTTTTCATTGCCATAATCTTCCTCCAATTTCTGTCATAAAAAATTATATGGCATTTAAGAAAAATATTATTTAAATACTCTCTTGGTTTTGCAGATCTCATCATATTCCTCTCGGATTTTTTGATTTGTTTCCTTCAAGGTCGAATTTTCAGAAGTAATTTGATCCAACAAAGTTTTTATCTCATTTTCAAATTTTTTTTGCATCTCATCTGGAATTTGCAAATGTTTAATTCATGTTTTGATTTTTTTTTTACTTAAAGTGCTTTTCAACTTTGTATTTTCATTTTTGAGCAAAGCAATTTCCTCAGTTTTCCCTAGTATTTCGGAGTCTTTTTTCTCAAGGCTGTGCTTGTGATCATCTAAAACAAATGTTATTTTTTTTTTTTAATAAGAAAAAATTTAGTTTTCAATATACCTATTCCCTCTTTCACCCTAACGAGTTCTTTTTTCATATTTTCCACCTCTTCAGTCAAAGCTTCCTTCAATTCCCCCTGATATTTGGCTAGAGTTTCATTGATGGTATGAAAGTTCTCTCTCAATTCTTGAATTTTAACCCTCATGTTTTCAATATTTGGGATGGCAGCTGTAATCATATGCAACTCTTCATACATCTCAACGACTAGATCATTCAAAGACATTCCTCCTTCTGTTCTATTGCTTCTAGCACTTGGCATGTTTTCTTGTTGAGATTCTGCATCTTCTCTATTTGAATAACTTTCATGATTTGTCCCATTGTTACCATATTCTTCATCAATGTTTGATCGATTTGACTCCATATTATCCTTGCCCTCTTCATGATCTGGCTGGTTCATAATGTTTTTAATTTTGTCTAACAAACCAGTGTTCTTTAAAAAAAAATTAACATTTTTCCAATTTTTAAAAACGTACGATAATTTTCAAATTCTCATTCAAAAAAACCGTGATTTCTTCCATTTTGTTTTCCATAGTTTTTAGGTATTTTGGATCGATAAATTTGAATATCTTGTTTAGGTTTCCTTTGCTTAAAGGCACAGCAACTGAGATATCAACATTATTAGTGTCTTTTTTGGAAGAATTTTCAAGTTCATATTTTAACTATTAGAGAATTCAAAAATGCCAAAAAACAATTATAAGTTACTTTATCCTTCTCCTTGCGACAGGCATCCAATTCCAATCGAAACTTTTCTTTTTCTTGAGTTTCTGTATCCAAATTTCTCTGGATGTTGTCCAAATGAATTTTGAATTGATCTTTGTCATCTATTATCTTTCTTTTATCCTTTTCCGTTTGTTCAAATTTTTTTTTAAAGTTTGAATGTTCTTCTGAAAACTCTTTGATTTTTAATATAATTTTTACATTATAAAACTTATTCTTACCGTCAATCTTTTTTTTAAGTCTTTGGGAGTATTTTTCATATTTACGCAAATATTCGCAAAGCTCTTCTATATTGTATTTCCATAAGTTTTCAAAATCGATCTCAAAATCCTTTTTTTTGTTTTTTAACAAAATGAATTTTAATCTTTGATGTACCTTGGCATCAGAATCTTCCAAAATCTCAGATTTTCCTTCAGCTTTCTTTTTCGAGTTTAAATTTGTGATTTGCTGTTTTAGTTTGTTAAACATTTGTTTTTTTCCAAAATAACAAGATAATTTTATTTTTTTAATTTTTTTAGGAACAAAATTAAATTTCGTTTGTCATCCTCGAAATGCAAATATTATAAAAATATTTGTTAAATGCAAAATTTTCCATTTTTTACAATAATTTCATAAAAAATCTTTTTAATATGATTCCCTCAAATGATATTCCAAGATTGCAAATTTAATTTTGATGAGAGTCGAAACTATTTTCAGTTTTATTTCTCATCAAAATGCTTAATAATAAAAAAAATAATATAGTGCAATTTTAATTTTAAGGGAAAAAATAAAAAATGTCTTCTCCACACAACGTATATTTGAGGCGCAATGAAAATATTTTGGATAAATTATACCGCAAACATCAACTGTCTCACCCTACAATTTTGAATAACTATTTAAAAGCCCATCAAAGTCCAATAAAAAAGTTAGATTTTGTTTTATAAAAAATTGCAATGATATGCATTTTTAGAAGTCCAGAAAACATTCGGAATGAAGAAATAAAAATAAAAGAAGAAACAACTTCTCAAAAAATCTCTCAGGGCAAGAGTCCTAATAAAAAAACGGAAATAGTGATTTTGAAAGATGAAATTATTGAAATTAATAAGAAAACAACATCACCTGAAGATAAAAATCAGAAACTAACTTTTGGAGACCATAATAAAAGAGAAGCCTTATCAGAAAATCAAAAAAACAAGTCTAAATCCCAGAATATGAAGGGATCAAAGGCTTTTTCTGAATTACCTAAAATTGGACTGAAATCACCTGGAGATTTCTCTTTTTTGAGTGAAAGAACGAATAAATCAAACAAAAACTTTGAAGTTAGAGATGATAGATTCTCAAAACTCCCTGCCATTTCTGAAGGGTTGATTTATATTTTTCTCTGTTTAATTTTTTTTAAAAAGAAAATTAAACAAAAACGAAGAAAAACAATTAGAGCATGATGAGCTTAAGGATGAAAAAGCTAAACTATTATTCTTAAAGTACTGATTGATATAGAAAATATATTTTAAACAATTTTTTTACGATTGATTTAGGGAACAAAAGAAAAAGGAATTCGAAAAAACAAGTTGTTTTTAGTTTATTTGTAAAGTAAATTTGTTAAAATAGGATCTTTAATCATTCGTGAACCTTTAAAGACTTATAATCCATTGACACATCTACCAATATTGGTAAACAAGCCATTCAGTATATATTTTCCTGAGTCTTTGGAATTCAATATTCCGAACAAGGAAAGAACGAATATTTTCGCTTTAAAAAGTGAGGGGAAAATGCAGCAATATTTTGAAGAATTAAGAAAAACCAAAGAAATATTCAGGCATCCAGAAACCAAATTCCAAAAATTGGAAGTAAGTCCTAAGAAAAAAACATTTCGACATCAGGACGATCAGGTTCGACAAGACGAGTTTTCAAATATTTTGGATGACATAGACAAAAGCAATATTTATGCGGCTAAAACAAGAAAATATATTAATGATTTCTCAAAAAGCATTACAATAAATGACAATTATTTTGATGAAAATAACAAAAGCAAACTATCAAAAATAGATTTCCATGAAAAATCCCGTTATGCTGGTAATCTTAATTTATTTTTCCTACTAATTAAATAATTATCTCATAAGGAAAACCAAATTATTATGGAGAATTTTCAATACCAAGGCATAATTTTTTTTTATGGTCTTTTTAACCAATTTAAAAATAGATATTTTAAAAGTGAGGATGACAAAAAGGAAATCCTATTTTTAGAGTAAATTATAAATGAAATAGTTATCATTTTTTAAATTTAGGCCCCAAATTAGAAAATATATTGATAACGTGAAAATTATTTAGAAGAAAGATCATTATGAAGTGTTTTACTTTGTAAGTCTTTTTTTTCACTCTTATAAATTAATTCCTAAAAATGAGTTCTTTATTAATAATTTATTTCTATTTAGAAAAAATTAGTATTTGTGCAATTAAAAAAAAAAAATTTAATTTCAAAATAAATGAAGTTCTATAAAAATAAACATCAGATTTTTGTTTTTGTTTTTGTTGTTTTGGGTTTTGCATCGAGATGCCAAGGAAAAATACAAGACACATTGCAAAATTCATTAAGTTTCATCTCTAATTATCCTTTGAATAATCTCAGCAAGCTTAACGACGATGTTAATAATAATCTTAAGAAAATCGGAAATTTATTATTGAATAAAAGTTCAAAGCCTGAAATAATCTTCGAAATCAAGTCAGATATTTATTATAATACTCGAAATATAAAATACCATCTAGATTGTTGGATAAAGAAAGCAGTCATTTTATAAAAAACAACTACTACTCAAAACATCCAGATTTAATTCAAACTGAATATAGTTATTATCTGAACATAAGGTCAAGCAACTTGAATATTTTATATGATAAATCAAAAAAAGTACAATTTTCAAAAAATTCATCTGAGAATTTGATAGTGTGGAATTTATTTCTTTCAAGAATTATGCAATATTCAAAATATTCAAAATGAATATACAAAATACGAAAGAAATTTATATAATGATATTTATCTTGAAAAATGCCTCAAAGTTTTCACCAAAGTTGAATGGATGAGTGTTTGCTTTCGCCATTTTTCTGAAAAACTTAGCTTCATCAAGACTTTTGGTAATGATAAAAAGTTATGAATGATTTAAAATAATAAAGATGTTTTCCACAACAAATGTATTCCGAGAATCAAAATAATTCCTTCAAAATTATTTCAAAACAATTTTAATTTCGTGCCTTCTTATATCTTCAAAGAACACTTCATGTTTGAATCATATTATGATGGAAAACTGCAAACAATGACACAAAGTGTCACGTTGCTTGTGAATTCCAAAAAGATTTTTTTTGATAGGGTAAATTATTTGACATATTTTAGTTTTTGATTTTTCTTGAAGGGCAATCTTGAAAAAACAGTTCACTCACAAAACTTTGATCCCTCTGAAATATTCTTTGATGAGATTTTAGAAAAAACAGAAAATGAGTAATAATTTTAAAATATGTTTATTTTATAATTTGATTAAGAAAAACATGCTGCCTCAACATTAATTTAAATGATTTAGATAAGGGTGACAATAAAAGCATCCAGGATCTAAATTTTCCCTACTGTTTTTCAATAAAAAAGGCTAAAATCAATTTGAAAGTTAAAAAAACAAAATTAAAAATTTTTAATTACATTTTAGTGGATACTTTGTTCCTCGGAAAAAAATAAAAGAGATTTATTTTTTAAAAAAGCACAGGAACAAATTAAACTCTTCATTGTAAAAAACCAAAATTTTGATATAAATGCAAAAGACCAAAAGAAAATATCAATTTATCTTTCTTTGCTTCAGTTATTTCACTTTAATTTTTTAGAAGGATTTAAAATTATATTTAAGTATAATGAATATCGCCCAACCAAATATTACTGTTCCACGAAACACTACAAAAAATATAACAAAGAATTCTGAGAAGTTAAATTTTAAAGAAGAAAACCATGAAAATTCCATTTTTTCAATTTATTAATTAGACCATAATAAAAAAGTTTAAGTTTATGATAAAATATTTATTTTTTAAAATATTTATTATCCAGAAAATTTCTCATTGATAATCTTCAATTTCAAAAAAAAAATGTTTTGGTTTAGTTGTATATCCTTTGTTATATTTCCAAAATATTATGACAACAAAATAAAATCCATATTGCATTTTTCCAAATTGATAATATTTTATTATTAAACACCCAATTTTTCAAAATTATTGATAACTATTGACTCAAAAAGACAGCGAGATAAAAAAAGAATAATGATGTTAAGGAGAGCATTAGTCCATATTGGGTAGCTAAACAATGTAATTTTTTTCTTGATTATGAAATAAAGTAACATGCAAGTCATAACGAGATTTATCAGTGAAAATATTGTGATTCCAAAATATTTATAGTTTTCGAGGGCATAAGTTTCACAATCTGAATAAGCCACTGTTTTTTTCCAAAAATAAAAAGTTAAAATACTTGTATTTGCAATAAATATAATGTCAATGCAGGAGCCTGAAATTTTTTTCGATAAATATATTTCAGTTTCATCAATTTTTTGGGAGAGCTGAAAGTTAATTTTCAGTTTTGCAAAAAGGAAATTAAAGAACCTTTTCAAATATTTGTTCATGAGGTTTATTCTGGTGTATAAGGCGAGAATACTATGGGAATAGGAAAAAATTAATCCATATTTGTCGCTGTTATTGCTTGAAAAATTTAGAAAAGGAGCAGCCAAAAATGAGAACAAAAAACAAAGAGAAATTCGAGAGTTTAACGCAAAGAAAAATTTGTCATTAGGATTGAGAATTTCATTTTTTTCGCATAAAAAACGACCATATTTGATCAAGCTTTTTTGCATAGAGTCGAAAAACACAAAAATATATAAATTATAAATGATAGTAAATGCCACAATTCCAATCAAATTTTTAAACTGTTTCACAAAGATCAACAATACATAATTTGTTAACATGACTACATAAAATCCATTTGTATTGTAGACATCAATCATCTTATTTTTGAAACTTTTACTTGAAGTATAAATAAAAGTGCCAAGGGCATTTGAAACCAAAGAAGACGCATATATAGGATACCTGATAAAATTTCTTTCATTTGGGAAAAAGAGATAATACATAAAAATAAAGACCAACGACCAAAAAGAGATAACTATTCTGTAAAATAAGGAATATCGACAATTCATAAGCAATAGAATGAACCAAATGAGCCATGTTGTAATCAGTTCTTTGAATACGCTAATAACTTTGGGTTTGATCTCTGTACATATGCAATCTGGGGGTAAATAACAACTTTCATGTGCCAAGGATTTTATAAACATAATAAAAAGGACTCCAAAAATATAAGAGATAATATTAGGAAAAATAAAATATTTGCAGAAAAATAAAAATCTATCACATTTTTTTCTCTTATCCATATAAAAGTCTCTGATTAAATCATTTTTAAAAGTTGCACTCATCTTGCTTAGTCTACTAGAAATTGCTTTCTTTATTTTCTTTGAAGGAGAAAAGCCATTATTTGGTTCACTCTTTGACATTTCTACATTTTCATTTTTCTCATATCTAAATGAACTGATGGATTCAGGATTATCAGTATGATTGTTTTCTAATTGATCGACCTTAAATAATTTGAGTCGCTTGCCAAAATGAATCTCCATTTTATATTTAATATTTTTTTTATACTTCAATAATTAACAGAAACATAGACGATTTTAAATTTTTTTTTTTTTAAAATTAAATTTCTAGAAAAACGCTTCAACAGAACAAAGCTGAAAAATTAACCCAAATCCTTCCTATTGGAAATGGGGAAAATAATGTTATAAGTCAAAAAAGGAAATCCAATCAAGTGCAGTGAGATTCAATGATGGAATGTCATAGTACCGAGAATTATTAATATTTAGGATTAATCTCAGGGATCCCTGCAGAAATAACCGGGATCTATGAAAATTAAAAATAAAAGGATCCCTT
>Ga0302320_10016965_pt1 | contig 14823 bp, 12 predicted proteins | sample Bog_T0_3_FD_202130 | JGI IMG/M metagenome (GOLD analysis project Ga0302320, IMG submission 202130) | Peat permafrost microbial communities from Stordalen Mire near Abisko, Sweden - Bog_T0_3 | ecosystem: Environmental > Terrestrial > Soil > Wetlands > Peat | place: Sweden: Abisko, Stordalen Mire...
CCGCGTCCATGTCGCGCTCGGGCGAATCCTTCAGCACCTGGGCGATGGTGATCTTGGCGGCTTGAATGGCCAGCGGCGCGTTGCCGGAGATGGTGCGGGCGATCTCCATGGTCGCGCCCCACAACTCGGTGTCGGGCAGCACGCGATCGACCAGGCCGATGCGCAGCGCCTCGGCGGAATCGATCCGCATCCCCGTATACATGATCAGCCGCGCCCAGGACGGACCCACCAGCGACACCAGGTTGCGCAACCCGTCATAGCCATAGGCGATGCCGAGCTTGGCCGCGGGTATCCCGAACTGGCTTTTGTCGGAGGCAAAACGTATGTCGGCCGCCATCGCCACCTGCATGCCGCCGCCGAGGCAGAAGCCGCGGATCGAAGCGATGATCGGCTTGGGGTAATCCGCCAGCAGCGCGCGCTGCGCGGCGCTTTTCTTCGAATATTCCTCCGACGCCGCCGCGTTGTGGCGGGTTTTTTCGAACTGGCTGATATCGGCGCCGGAGACGAACGCCTTGTCGCCGGCACCGGTCAGGATCACGACCCGCACCTGCGGATCGTCGCGCAGTTCGACCAAAGCGTGGCCGAGCCCTTCCCACATGTCGAGCGACATGGCGTTGCGCTTTTCCGGATTGTTGAAGGTGATGACGCCGACACCGTCGGTCACGCTCTGCAGGATCTTGCCTTCGGCGTAGGATTTTTCGGTGTTCTTTTCGTTGTTCTTGGGGACATCCAGCATCGGAATTGCCTTCGGGGTGTGAGGTTCTACAGCGTGGTTATAAACGGCTCGAATTTCGCGCGCTCGAACGCCGGCCGGGCCTGCATTTTAGCCCACCATTCGGCGAGGCGGGAATGTTTCTTTGCGCTGACTTCATCGGGCGCGATTTCCTCGTCGATCCGCTTGACGAAGGGCACTGCTGCGATGTCGGCTATCGAATAGGCGTTGCCGGCCAGCCAGCCCGACGGTTCCAGCGCTTCTTCCATCCTGTCCAATAGCTGCGTCACCAGTTTGTCCCGCGCCGCGCCGCGTTCTTCCTCGGTATAGGGTTTTCGCGCGGCCCGGAGCCACGCTTCCTGGCGCTCCTTGCTCGGGACTTTCCTGAGCATCTCGGCCAGTTCCTGGTCCGACCATTGCGCCGCCGTTTTCGCCAGATGGTGCTGCCAGTTGAAAATGATGAGATTGCCGATCAGCCCGTCGATGTGCCGGATCCAGTTGCGCATCAGCGCGCGCGCATAAGGCGCCTCGGGGCGCAGCGGCGGATCGGGAAAACTTTCGTCGAGATATTCGCAGATCGTGCCGCTCTCATGCAGCGGTTTGCCGTCATGGATCAGGGTCGGGATCACGCCGAGCGGATTGATCCTGAGATATTCCGGTGAATGATGTTCCAGATTGGCCATGTCGACGACATGGCCTTCGTAGCTGAGGCCCTTTTCCTCGAGACACAGCCGCACCCGGCGCGAGGCGCTCGAGCGCCAGCCGTGGTGAAGGATCAACATGGCGTTTCCCCGTGCTCACATTCTTGTTGGATTGGCACTAAGCGATTGCCGCCCACTGCGCAAGATACAAGTCTGCGTAACGTGTCAGCCCCGAGTCAGCGCCTTGTGCAGTTCACCGGCCGCTCGCGCGAGTTGATCGCGATGCAGGAGGTCGTCCCTGGGAATACTGCCGACGGTCGATGCCAGTTCGCTCAGAATGCCGGCAAACAGACCGAAGTGAATGTGCATGTGAATCGATTTCCGGACATTCTCGTCGCCTGTCCGTTCGAGGATCAACGCCACGCCGGTCGGATCGAGATGCGCCTCAAATCGGGAGGAGTGCTCAAACGTCCCGGCGTAGAACTTGTCGGGATATTCGAGGGTGACCTCTGCCTTGTCGGGAATCGGTTTTGTCATGCGTGTCCCTCGCACAAGGCGAAAGAACAGCGTTGATATAAATCAATCCGCGAAGCTGATCGCTTGCGCTCCCTCTCCCGCTCTTGCGGGGAAGGGCCGGGGTGGGGGTGTCTCGGCGAGTGCCGTTGCCGAAGGAGCCCCACCCGAACGCTGCGCGTTCGACCTCCCCCGCAAGCGGGAGAGGTGGCACCGGACCTATTGCGCCAGATGCGCCGTCAACGGGTGATTGGCGGCGCGGCTGAAGAAGGCGGCCTCTTCGGCGGTCGCCTCCAGAAGCTGCTCGTCCTGGTCGTAGATGTCGTTGCGGAACTGGATGGTCTGGTCCTTGGTCATCCAGGCCGTCAGGTAGATCCAGGCCACCGGGACCTTCTTCGGCAGCGCGATGTCCTCACGCTGGCCGGTGGCGATCGCCGCATCGATGGCGGCGCGATTCCATTTCGGCATCTCCTCCTGCAGGAGCCAGGCGGCGAGGTCGCGCACATTGTCGACCCGCGAACAGCCGTGGGAGTCGAAGCGGTAGTCGTCGCTGAACAGATTGCGCTGGTTGGTGTCGTGCATGTAGACGGAATAGGGGTTCGGCATGTCGATCTTGACCGCGCCGAGCGCGTTCCATGCGCCGTTTTGCTGGCGCACCGTGAAATTCGGCGTACGCGTGCCGGACCAGTCGACCGCATGCGGGTCGATCGGCGCGTCGTGCGCGTCGAGCACTTCCATGTGCATGCGAGAGAGATAGGTCGGGTCCTTGCGCATATGCGCGGAGATTTCGGTCTTCGCGATCGACGACGGCACGGTCCAGGTCGGGTTGAGGTTGACGCTGGTGATCTCGGCGGTCAGCGTCGGCGAGGGCTTTTCGGTCTTGCCGACGATGACGCGATAACGCCGCACCACATGATCGTTTTCAACCGCTTCGGCGAACGCCGCGGGCAGGTTGACGACCACGTAACGCTGGCCGAATTCGAACTTCATGTTCTCGAGCCGCTCCAGCGAGGCCTCGAGCTGCTTGATCCGCTTCTGCACGGGGACATTGAGCGCGGCCAGCGTGCGCGGCGTTACCGTTCCGGTCGGCGCCAGGCCGTGGCGCGACTGGAACCGCATCACGGCCTCGGCCAGGACTTCGTCGAACGGCCCGCTGGCCTGGTCGGCGGCGAGATCGCCGCTCATCAGAAGTCGCTGGCGCAGCAGATCGTCATTGGGGCCCGCTACGCCGGTTGCGAATTTGGCCTCAGTGGGAATCATCGGCCATCCGCCGCGGACGGCCAGATCCGAATAGCTCAGCGCCGCCTCCTTGATCCGCTGCGCGGTGCCTTCGTCGTAGGTCGGCTCATGCGTCAGCGCCAGCGCGGCTGCCGAACGCGATTCCGGGGTCGAGGCGGCAGCGGGTTTGATCGGTGCGGCGCGGGCAGGGCCCGCAGGCGCTGCTGCCGCGGGCCTGGCCGCGGGCTGAGCCGGCGCGGTGCCAGCCATGTTCGAACCTTCGCCGGATGCCGACGCGGTCGCCAGCATCGTGGCAATGGCAACGATTGTCATTCTACGCATGTGAGACCCTTGTGAAACCTTTGGGATGCGCCGCGACGGCGCTGACATTCAAATCGGCAATCCGACCATTGCGGCCGGACGGATCGAGGCGGGACCCTGATCTGCAACCGGTATCGTCAGGAGAGGTTAATCCATGAGCGTTGCGCTTTGATTAAGTTGCCATTGCGGCTGCTGCACTGCCATAAAGCGCGGATTGCACTTTTGTCGCCTTTGCTATGTCGCGGCAGCGGCTAATGTGGTTCGCAAGCGACAACCCGCCGATCAAGAAATAGTTGCCTTTGGGAGCCGAGATGCCGTTGACCCGCCGCGAGGCAATTTCCGGATTTGGCGGCGGGCTGGTGTTGCTGACGGGGTGGCCGGCTCCGGTACGGGAGGCCTTGGCGCAGGCGGCCTATCCCAGCCGAAACATCAAGATGGTGGTGCCCTATCCGGCGGGCGGCAGCACCGACCTCCTCGGCCGGCTGGTCGCCGAGCAGCTCAAGACCGGCCTTGGCGCCACTGTCGTGGTCGAAAACAGGCCGGGAGCCGCGACTTCGTCGGGCGCCGAGCAGGTGGCGAGGGCGGAACCTGATGGCTATACGCTGCTGATGGCGACCTCGACCACGCTCGCCATCAACAAGGCGCTCTACCGCAAGCTGCCCTACGATCCCGTCAAGGATTTTACCCCGATTTCACTGGTGGCCGCGGTGCCGTTCGCGCTGATCGTCAATCCACAGCTTCCCGTGAAGACGCTGGCCGAATTCATCGCCTACGCCAAATCGAATCCGGGCCTGGCCTATGGCTCGGCCGGCAATGGCAGTCCGCAGCATCTCGGCGCCGCCATGCTGAAGACGGCCGCCGGCATCGAGATCCGTCACGTGCCCTATCGCGGCAGCGTACCGGCCATGTTCGACGTGATCGCCGGGCACATTCCATTCATGGTGGTGGATCTTCAGCCCGCACTGCCGCAGATTGGGGACGGCAAGGTGCGGGTTCTCGGTGTGACCACGTCGAAGCGGGTTGCGGCTGCGCCGGATATTCCGACGCTGGCCGAGTCGGGTCTGCCCGGCTTCGAACTGGTGGCCTGGCAGGGCGTGGTTGCGCCGGCAGGTGTGCCGCGGCCGATCGTCGACCAACTGGCGGTGCAGATCGGAAAGCTCGTTGCCGATCCCGCCACGCGCGACAAGCTCACCGCGATTGCGCTGGAGCCGCTTCCGGGCTCGACCCCGGACAGTTTCGCGGCCTATGTGAAGTCCGAGATCGATCGCTGGGCAACGATTGTCACGAATTCGGGCGCCGAACTGGAATGACCGGAAGCATCGCTTCGACACCGCTTGCCGCACAAGGATCGGTCGATGCCCGTATCAGCTGAATCCGATGTGCTGATCGTGGGCGCAGGACCGGTCGGGCTGACGCTGGCGATCGACCTGGCGTGGCGCGGCATCGACGTCACGGTGGTGGAGACGCGCGCCCGCGCCGCGCCGCCGGAGCCGAAATGCAATCACGTCGCCGCGCGCACCATGGAAATCTTCCGGCGGCTCGGTATTGCGGACAAGGTGCGCAACGCCGGGCTGCCTGCGGACTATCCGCACGACATCAGCTATCGCACCACGTTTACGGGACAGGAGCTGACGCGGATCCGGATTCCCTGCCGTCGCGACCGCTTTACCGTCACGGACGGCCCGGATTGCAACTGGCCGACGCCGGAACCGCCGCATCGCATCAACCAGATATTTCTCGAGCCGATATTGTTCGAGCATGCCGCCGCGCAGCCGCGCATCCGCATCATCAACCGCACCTCGGTCGAGGACGTCAGGATAGAGGATACTTGCGCCAGCGTGAGCCTGCGCGATCTCGAGACCGGCGCGGTCAAGCGCCTGGGCTGCCGCTATCTGATCGGCTGCGACGGCGCGCGCTCGCTGGTCCGCAAGGCCATCGGCGCCGAACTCTCCGGCGATGCCGTGGTGCAGCGGGTGCAATCGACCTATATCCGCGCGCCCGGCCTGATCGATCGTCAGCAGACAGCGCCGGCCTGGGGCACCGGCTCGATCAATCCGCGCCGCAGCGGCATGGTCTATGCGATCGACGGACGCGAACGCTTTCTGGTGCACAATTACATGAAACCCGGCGAGGGTGATTTCGAGACGGTCGATCGCGACGCCTGCATCCGCACCATCCTCGGGGTGGGTGCGGATTTCAGCTACGACATCCTCTCCAAAGAGGACTGGTACGGACGCCGCCTGATCGCTGAAAAATTTCGCGACCGCTGCGCGTTCATCGCCGGCGATGCGGCGCATATCTGGGTGCCCTATGCCGGTTACGGCATGAATGCCGGAATTTCCGACGCCATGAACCTGTCCTGGCTAATGGCCGCGCATCTCAATGGCTGGGCCCCGCCCTCCATTCTCGACGCCTATGAGGCGGAGCGCTGGCCGATCACCAGCCAGGTCTCGCGATTTGCGATGTCGCATGCCGAGGCCGAAATTCGCAGGCGGGGCACCATTTCTGACGATATCGAGGAGGCGGGGCCGCGCGGCGAACTGGCGCGGCAACGGATCGGGCGTCTCGCCTATGAAATCAACGTCCGGCAATATGCCTGCGCCGGGCTCAACTTCGGCACCTATTACGATCGCTCGCCGATCATCGCCTATGACGGCGCGCAACATCCCAGCTACACCATGGACAGCTATACGCCGTCGGATGTCCCGGGCTGCCGCACGCCGCATCTGTGGTGCGAAGGCGGCCGTTCGCTGTACGACGCGATGGGGCCGGAATTCACGCTGTTGAGATTCGATTCCGCCATTGACGTGGCCGCGCTCGAGGCTGCGGCGCGTACGCGTGGCGTGCCGCTGAAGGTACTCGATCTGGAACAACAAAATACCGCCATTTTCTATGGCGGCGGGCTGGTTTTGTCGCGCCCGGACCAGCATGTGGCCTGGCGTGGCAATCACTTGCCGGCCGATCCGCTTGAGGTGATCGACCGAGTCCGCGGCGCTGCAAACCAAGTCTAGGCTTCGTTGGCGGCAATCGATTCCATCAAGGAGACCAGCTGACGCTGCACGGTCTGATCCTTGATCTTGCTATAGGCCCGAAGCAACCTCAGGCTAAAAGCGCTGTCGAGAAACAGCAGGCTTTCGACCTCGCGCGCCTTGCCGTCGCCGTCGTAGAAGAATGTGACGGGCACATCGAGCGCGGTGGCGATTTGCTGCAGCCGGGCGGCGCCGACGCGGTTGACGCCCTTCTCGTATTTCTGAACCTGCTGGAAGCTGACGCCAAGTTTGTCGCCGAGTTCGGCCTGCGAGATGCGTTGTTCGACACGCCGTAGCCGGATTCGCTTTCCCAATTCGATGTCGGGTTTCCCGGCACTTCGTTGTTTCATTTTCTTTGCTGCTGATTTGTTCATTCTGTTAATACCGTCCTTCAGTCGAAAAACCCCCGAATAAATGGGTCAGGGATTCGCCCATATATACCGCTTTAAATTCGCTGGGATGGACGAATTCGTCCTTAAACCACTGGAATTTTGCGGGATTGAAAGCCTCTATCAGCCAGTCGATCATGTGCCGTACCCGGGGGATGCGGTCGCCACCGGAATGATAAGTCAGCCAGATATCGTAGGGCCGGCGCAGTTCAACCTCCAGAGGTACTATCTTTCCCCCAAGCGCACAAGCATATGTCGGAAAGACGCCAATGCCGGCGCCATTGGCGACCGCCCAATAGCTGGCACTGCTCGAATTTGTCCTCATCAGCAGCAAATCGCGCTGCAAATAACCGGGAAACCAGCTTTCGAAGGCCGCCCTGGCGGCGGCCTGGTCTGCGACCGGCATGACCAGCCGGTGCTCGACCAGCTCCTCCGGGGTCCTCGGGGCGCCGTACGTCTCGATGTATTTCAGGCCGGCGAAAAACATCAGGTGGATGCGGCCGAGCCGGACCGCTTTGGCATCGACCGCGGCGGGCCGCGACAACTGGATGGCAATGTCGGCCTCGAGCCGCGACACATCAGCGCAGCGCGCCCCGCACTGCAGATCGACTGCGATTTTCGGAAACGATTGCTGGAACTCGACCAGGCGGGGCGCCAGCCAGGATGTTCCCAGATCTTCGGTGATGGCGACCCTGACCTCGCCCGAAAGCGTGCTGGTGAGGGAATTTCCGGCGCGCAGCAGGTCGAATGACGCGGATTCCATCCGTTCAACGGCCGAAACGACCTTCGCGCCTTCGCGGGTGAGGCGGCTTCCCTGGGCGTCCCGCGTGAACAGGGTGACGCCGATCTGCCGCTCGAACTCGCCGATACGCCTGCGAACGCCATTGATGGATATGTCGAGCCGTTCAGCCGCGGATCTGAAGCTTCCGCTGCGCACCACCTCCAGGAAAACTCTGCCCGAATCCCAATTGCTGAGACAGCCAATAGCGGTCTCGCGTTCCTCCTGAGGAACGCCCCTTTCCAGCGCCAGACGCATACACAGTCCTTTCCAGCCGCTAAACTGGCAGAATATCGGCCGAACCACAACCATGGCGGGTCCAGGGCTGCGCAATTCCAAGCCTATGCTTACCGTCCACGCCGGTATCCGGGAACGTCAGGGGAGCCCGGCCGTGAGCCTGTGCCGCCGATGCTTTCGTCAGTCACGCACTCGAAGCTCTGTCGGCGGACCAAATCCGCCGCGCCGTTTCGAGCATTTCCTGAAGCAATGGAGGGGCACATGAAACAACGAAATCGATCGAACGGAATTCACCTCGCAAGTGCGGTAACGGAAAAGGCGCTGGCTGCCCGCTCCGAGCAACGAATGCATTCGGTTCTGGCGACGCTCGAGACCTGCCAGGCGGCGCTGGCCGCCAGCGGCAACCGGGACACCGCCCATCTGGTCTCGGTGGCGATTCTCGAACTCCGCATGAAGCTCAACCGAATTGCCGATTCGGAACTGAAGGCGCTGTGCGAATCCATGGTGTCCGGCGCGCCAGCGGAGCAATCGCAAAAGCCGACACCGCCGCAGGCCCGGCGCGGCCTTCCCGTGCTGAAGCTGGTCCCATAACCCAACCGGTTTGCGCGGGGACAATTCCCGGCAAAACTGACGGTGGGTGCGCTCCGCGGTGCCGTCGCGGGCGGCGGTTTGCCGCGCCCGGCCCAACGATGCCACAGTGTTGATCGACAAAATCGCGGGGATCACCGGGGTCCGCCGATGCCGCGGCCTGCGGCTGGTCTTTGCGTCATTGCGCATTCCCGCCCATCGGTTAAATGAAGCCGATCGATCCGGCGCCCCCCGCTGCCGGTCCCTTGCTTTTGCAATGACGGCGATGACTGCATGATTCACGACGTCTCGATCCCTGCGGCCCTGATTGCCGGGCTCGTCAGCTTCCTGTCGCCCTGCGTGCTGCCGCTGGTGCCGCCCTATCTGATCTATCTCACCGGTGCCACCATCGAACACGTCGTCAATGACGAGACGGTATCGTCCTCGAAGCGCGCGGTGATGATGTCGGCGGTGATGTTCGTGCTCGGGTTTTCCACCGTGTTCGTGGCGCTCGGCGCCAGCGCCTCGCTGATCGGAGCGCTGATCCACGCCTGGTCGGCGGAACTCTCTATCGTCGCCGGCATCGTCATCATCGTGATGGGGCTCCACTTCCTCGGGCTGACGCGGATCGGGTTTTTGATGCGGGAAGGGCGGCTGCCGATCCCGAAGCCGGTAGGTCTGTGGGGCGCCTATCTGATGGGCCTGGCCTTTGCGTTTGGCTGGACCCCCTGCATCGGTCCGATCCTCGCGGCGATCCTGTCGATCGCCGCCGCCGAAGCCACGGTCGTGAAAGGCGCGGGCCTGCTTGCGATCTATTCCGCCGGGCTCGGCATCCCCTTCCTGATCGCAGCGCTGATGGTCGAACAGTTCTCCTCGCTGTTTGCGCGGATGAAGCGGCATCTCGCCAGCGTCGAGCGGGCGATGGGCGTGCTGATGGTGATCACCGGCATCGGCTTTCTCACCGGCGCGGTCACCAATGTAAGTATCTGGCTGCTGGAGACGTTTCCGGGCCTGCAGAGCTTTGGGTAGCGTTCAGGGCGTGCGAATTTAACCAGACCGCCGTTCAACTCACGGCAGGTAGGGATCGTCAGGGAGTGAAGAGATCATGACCGCCGCTCAGCCGACCGGGGCGATTTATCCGGATCTCGCCAACAAGACTGTCCTTGTCACCGGCGGTGGCAGCGGCATCGGCGAAGCCATCGTCCGGCGCTTCGCGGCGCAGGGTTCGAAGGTGGCCTTCATCGATATCAAGCAAGGCGAGTCCCGGGCGCTCGCCGAGGAACTTGTGGCGCGCGGCCATCGCGTTCACTTCGAGCCGGCCGATCTCACCGACATCGCGGCACTTCGTGCTGCGATCGACAGGGTCCGCGGCGTATTCGGCGGGATCCAGATTCTTATCAACAACGCTGCCCACGACCAGCGCCATGCGACGCTCGAGGTGACGCCCGAATTCTGGGACGACCGCATTGCCGTCAATCTGAAGCATCAGTTTTTTGCAGCCCAGGCCGTGCTCCCCGACATGATCGCGGCGAAGTCCGGCTCGATCATCAATTTCGGCTCGACCTCGTGGATGGTCGGGCAGGGCGGCATGGCGGCCTATACGGCGGCGAAGTCCGGCGTGCTCGGGCTGACACGTTCGCTGGCGCGCGATTTCGGTCCCCATAACATCCGGGTCAACGCCATCGCGCCGGGCTGGATCATGACGCAGCGTCAGGTCGATCTCTGGCTCACTGCAGAAAGCGAGGCCGAGCTGATGAAGCGGCAATGCCTGAAGCGCCGCCTGACGCCCGACGAAATCGCCCGCGCCACCCTGTTCTTCGCTTCCGACGAAGCCTCTGCCTGCACCAACCAGCAATACGTCATCGATGGCGGTTGGGTTTGACCGGATCGCGATGGTATCAGGGTAGAGGAGATGCCGGTTTTTTCTACTTTGCATGGGGTTGTTTTGCATTTTTGCTGAAGGCCCTGCGGCAGCGCCCGCGCCGCACCCACCCCATCATGGCTCTAGCCCTCCTCATCGAGCGCGCAGATCACGGTGTAGACCACGCCGCGCGGCAGAAAATCGACGGTGGCCTCGCCACCGAGCTGATCGCGGGCGCTGCGCTCGATCAGCCGCGATCCAAAACCGCGCTGCACCGGCGCCGTGACGTGAGGGCCGCCGGCCTCGGCCCAGATCAGCCGCAGCTTCTGCCTGCCGTTTTCGCTGAGCACTTCCCAATCCAGTGCCACCGTGCCGGTGTCGTTGGAAAAGGCGCCATATTTTGCGGCGTTGGTGGCGATCTCGTGCACGATCATCGACAGCACGACCGCCAGCCGCGGCGACAGCGGAACCTTCGGTCCGAACATCCGCAGCCGCTCGGGGCTGTTGAGCAGGTATGGCTGCAGGACGCGGTCGACCACGTCATGCAGGTCGGAGCCCTGCCATTTTGCTTTGCTGAGGAGATTGTGCGCCTCTGCCAGCGCGCCGAGCCGGCCTTCGAATTTCTCGCGTTCGGTCCTGCTCGCGCTGCGAAAGGTCTGCACCGCGATCGCCTGCAGGATGGCGAGCGTGTTCTTGACGCGGTGATTGAGCTCCTCGATCAAGAGGTCATGCAGCATCTCGCCCCGGGCGATCGCGGTTGCCATCCGCACTGCGAAGGCGAGCCCGGTCAGGAGCAGCACGCCTCCGATCACGCTGGTAATCGCCAGGCTGCGCCACAGCGGGCCGACCAGCGATCGTTCCGCAATCCCGGCCGCCACGGTCCAGCCGGTAACCGAGGACCGGGCAAAACTCGTGATCAGCGGCACCCCTTCGAGCGACATCGTCTGCAAGGTCGCCTCCGGCCGGCGCGCCATCTCGGCGGAGAGCGACTTCGAGGCGCGATTGCCCACCGTCGCTTCCGGGTTCGGCGCCCGCGCCAGATTGATGCCATCGCGATCGAAGATCGAGATCGTCCAGTCCTCGCTCGGACGCTGCTGGTTGATGATGGCCTGGAAGATCTCGACCGGCGGACTGAACGAAATGTCGTAGACAACCTCGCTGTTGCGAAACACCGGTACTTCGACCGTCACGATCGGCTGTTTCTTCACCGCGCCGATGAACAGATTCGAGTACTGCATCCGCTTGGTCGCGAACACCTTCTCCACGATCTCGACGTTGTTGCGTACGGGAAGGCTCGCGGTGTCCGAACTCACCGAGGAGAACAGCTGGCGGCCTTCGCGGTCTGCCACCAGCAAGACGGCGCCTTCGCGGTACTGGTCGAGGAAGCCCCGGGCGATCCGGCCGAACGCCGCGAAATCGCCGTCCTGCAGCGGGCCGGTCAGCGCCAGCACCTGCAGCGCACCGGACATGCGCTGCATCTCGGCGTCGAGCACGAGGCGAATGCTGCGCGTCGTCTCGAGAACGCGCTGTGAAGCCTCGGTGCGATCCCGCTCGTAATTGTTGAAAACGATGACGGTCGCAAACACAATCAGCGGCAGCGTGGTTCCCGCCACCAGAAGAGCAAGTCGCACTGGCAGGGAGGGTTTCGGCACGCAGGGTTCCGCATCATTGGATTCGGCGGGGGGTAGCGCCAAATCAAGGCAAGCATAGGAGAAGCCCCTCGAATTCGCCAAGCAATTCAGGCCGCCAGGCAGGTTCCATTCGCCGCCGTGCAGTGCGGTAAGGCGCGACAGGTTCCCCTAGAGATTGCTGTCGGTAATCGCCGCATAGACCATGGTGCGCAACTCGCGTCGCACCGGATAGGCGCTCGACGGCAGCAGCTGGGTCATGAAGATCGTGATCAGTTCCTCCGCGGGATCGATCCAGAACGCCGTCGAGGCCGCACCTCCCCAGGCGTATTCACCCGCGCTGCCGGGAATCAACATCTGCGCTGGCTTCATCGTGACGGAAAAACCGAGACCGAAGCCCACGCCGGCATTGGTCGCCTCGGAAAACAGCGATCGCGACATCTCCGTGAGGTCGCGGCCGCCAGGCAGATGATTTGTTGTCATCAGCGCCAGCGTCTTCGGGCCGATCAGCCTGACGCCGTCGAGTTCGCCGCCATTGAGCAGCGCGCGGCAGAAGGTGAGATAATCGCCCGCGGTCGAGCACAACCCGCCGCCGCCGGAGATCAACGAGGGCGGCGCCAGGAAGGAACTCGTGGCCGGATCGTCCTGCAGCGTCATGCCGCCCTTGCCGTCGGCGGAGTAACAGGCGGCCAGACGATGGGCCTTGCCGGCCGGTACGAAAAAATCGGTGTCGTTCATGCCTAGCGGATCGAGGATGCGCTGCTTCAGAAACGCTTCGAACGGCTGGCCGCTGATCTTTTCCACGAGGTAACCAATGACGTCGGTGGAAACCGAATAATTCCAGGCCTCGCCGGGCGAAAATTCCAGCGGAAGTTTAGCGAGATCCTCGATCATCGATTGCAGCGTTCCGGCCTTCTCGACCTCGCCGATTTTCAGTTCGCGGTAGGCGGCATCGACATTGCTGCGCTGCTGGAAGCCGTAGGTTAGCCCGGACGTATGCCGCAGCAGGTCGACGATCAGCATTGGCCGCGCCGGCGGTTTGGTCAGAAACGCAGGCAGGGTGCCGGCCTGGAATACGCCGAGGTTCTTCCATTCCGGGATGTATTTGTGGACGGGATCATCGAGCGCGACGCGGCCTTCCTCGAACAGCATCATGAACGCCACGCTGGTGATCGGCTTGGTCATCGAATAGATGCGAAAAATGGTGTCGTCCCGGATCGGCGCCCTGCGCTCGACGTCGGCCAGGCCCTGCACCGCGCTGTGGACCACCTTGCCGCGGCGATAGACCAAGAGGCGCGTTCCCGGAAACCGGCCGGCCTCGACGTAGCGGCGTTTCAGATGCGCATCGAGACGGTCGAAGGCGGCCTTGGACATGCCGGCGGATTCGGGCAACGCGGCGGGCGCGGCTAACATCGGTAGCGGTCTCCGGAGCTGTCGGGGGTCATTTGATAGCCGAAAAACAGCGGACATTGTCCGATCAAATTTCGAAAGCCGTCAGCGCGGAATCCAGCGCGATCGACCGTGCCGCCGCGCGCCGCGGCAGCGCGATTTCGTCGCGTCTGCCGGATCAGATCTATCCCCTGCTCATTTATTGTGCGGCGCACAACAAATGAGCGAATCGCAAATTTTGGATGCGGCCCGTTGCTCGGATCGTTGTGCGACAAAACGCGTAAGCCTTTAGGAAAAGTAACCTTTTCGCATCTCGGTAGCTTGGCACGAAGCTTGAATGGTTGTGCCTGACGCCATTGATGCCGTCCTTCGCAAACCATCATCCGAATTTTGACATCGCCAGACTGGGGCCTCCCCAGCGCGCGCATCCATGCTTGAGCGCGATCCTGCGATGACAGCGGCCACGCCCGTTCAGAAAGGAACGAATCTAATGACTAAGGACAACCCGACCTGGATTGCAGACTGGAGACCGGAAGACGAAACCTTCTGGGACGCGACCGGCAAGACCGTCGCCCGGCGCAATCTGATCTGGTCGATCGTCGCGGAGCACGTCGGATTTTCGGTCTGGCTGATCTGGAGCATCGTCGCAACCAAACTGCCGGCGGCTGGCTTCCACTATACCACCGATCAGTTGTTCCAGCTGGTGGCGATCCCCGGGCTGATCGGCTCGCTGATGCGATTTCCCTATACCTTCGCGGTGACGACCTTCGGCGGCCGCAACTGGACCATCTTCAGCGCTTCCGTGCTGTTCATTCCCACCATTGGGCTTGCCTATTTCGTCAGCGAACCCAACACCCCGTTCTGGCTGATGCTGCTGGTGGCGTCCACGGCAGGCCTCGGCGGCGGCAACTTCGCCTCCAGCATGGCCAATATCTCCTTCTTCTATCCGGATCGGATGAAGGGCTGGGCGCTGGGCCTGAACGCTGCCGGCGGCAACATCGGCGTCAGCAGTGTGCAGTTGCTGACTCCCATCCTGATGGGGATCGGCCTCATCAACCTCTATCAGGCGACACCGGTGACGGGCGTCTATCTCCAGAACGCCGGACTGATGTGGATCCTGCCGCTGATCATCGCGATATTCGGCGCCGTTTTCTTCATGAACAACCTGACCTCGGCCAAGTCCTCGTTCAAGGACCAGATCGCGGTTGTGAAGCGCAAGCATACCTGGATCATGGCCTTCATCTATATCGGGACCTTCGGTTCCTTCATCGGCTACTCCGCCGCGTTTCCGCTGTTGATCAAGACGCAATTCCCGGCGGTGACCATCGCCATCGCGTTCCTCGGACCGTTGGTGGGCTCGCTGTCGCGTCCGCTCGGCGGCCTGCTCGCCGACAAGGTCGGCGGCGCCATCGTGACGTTCTGGAACTTCATCGCCATGGGCGCGGCGACCATCGGCGTGCTCTATTTTGTCGGCATCAAGGAGTTCACCGTCTTCCTGGTCATGTTTCTGATTCTGTTCGTTACCACCGGCGTCGGCAAC
>Ga0302320_10016966_pt1 | contig 14822 bp, 9 predicted proteins | sample Bog_T0_3_FD_202130 | JGI IMG/M metagenome (GOLD analysis project Ga0302320, IMG submission 202130) | Peat permafrost microbial communities from Stordalen Mire near Abisko, Sweden - Bog_T0_3 | ecosystem: Environmental > Terrestrial > Soil > Wetlands > Peat | place: Sweden: Abisko, Stordalen Mire...
GGGTTCCTTTACGTTAGGTTTGGTCGGATAACCCTATTCTAATGTTCGGAATCCCCACACTTAAATGTGATTATCTCCGTAATTTTGCAAGTGCCTCCAAGGAACAAGACTTTTGGCCTTAATAGCTTCGTGGGTGATACGGCTGGAAGGGGCTACCTGAGGCCGTTGATGTATATGCCTCAAGGCGATACCAGGGCGCGCCGAATATTGCTGAGGTTGAGCGGAGCGCCCAGCAGCTGAGAGCGCCCTCCCAGGTCCCAGCATCGAGACCTGGGGAACCCTCTTTTCGCAGATGGTGGACCAGATTGTGCAGCCTACTTCTTCAGCGGCTTCCGCGCAAAGTAATACACCGAGAAAGCCAGCGCCGCGAAGGCTGCTACCGAAACGATGGGGTTCTCGGTGAGCTGGAAGTGAATCGGGTTCGGCACCAGGAACGTCGTCGTGTAACCCTTGATGGCTACGCCGATGAGGCCCGCGATGCCGCCCGCCGCAATCAACCCCGACGCAAACAGCGAGCCCGGCGAAACGTCGGCATCGGAGTCGGCGTCGCCGCCAGCCTTCTTCACCGCCGAGTCGACCAGCCACCGCATCACGCCGCCCACAAAAATCGCCAGCGTGGTGCCGATGGAGAGATACGCGCCCACCGCAAAAGCCAGCGAGCGAATGCCGAGCAGTTCGACGGTGATGACCATCGAGACGCCCAGCAGCACCAGGCCCCAGGGTAGCTTGCGGGTCAGGATGCCGTTGATGACCGTGGCCATCAGGCGGGCCTGCGGAGCGGGCGCTTTCTCGCCGCCGATGCCGGGAATCCACTGGACTTCAATCTTGTGCGACGTGGGGGAGTAGAGATACTTGCCGTCCGCCAGCTCCGACGAGCCCAGCGCGTTCAGCACGATGTATTCGCTCTTGTGGTGGACGGTGACGCTCTTGTCCGCGCCGATCACCTGGAACTGATCGTGGAGCCCGCGCGGGTCCTTCTGCTCGCTCACGCCCGAGTGAGCAACCGACATATCCCACGCCTGTGGTGCCTCGCGGAACTCCTGCAGCGCGTTGTTCATCATGTTCAGCGTGAAGCCGATGGCCACCGTGGACACAACAATGCCGATAAGAAACGCGAACCGCTGGTTGCGTGGCGTTGCGCCGATCAGGAAGCCGGTCTTCAGGTCCTGCGACGTGTCGCCTGCCTCGGCCGAGGCAATGCAGACCACGCCGCCGATGGTGATGGCCAGCGCGCCGAAGGCGGGCGTCGTCCATCCGCACACCAGGAAGATGGCCGATGTCGCCATCAGCGTCGCAATCGTCATGCCGGAGATCGGGTTGGCCGAGCTGCCAATCAAGCCCACAATCCGCGAGCTGACGGTCACAAACAGGAAGCCGAAGAAGACAATCAGCAGCGATGCCGCTATGTTCTCGACGATCCCCAGTTGTGCTCCGGGGACTGGCTTGAAGTAGAGGAAGAAGAACATGATGAGGACCAGCAGTCCCGAACCGGCAATCGCTGTGCCCATCGTGAAATCTCTCTCGGTGCGCAATGGCTTGACCGCAGATTCGGACTTCCCTGCGCGCATCTGCCTCACGCCCGCGCCCAGCGCGCTAAGGATCGTCGGCAGGGTCTTGCAGAGCGTGATCAGGCCTGCCGCCGCCACCGCGCCCGCGCCCATGGGACGGATATAGGTGATCCACAGATCGCTGGGGCTCATCTGGCCCACCGGAACCGTGCCGGGGTAGAGCGGATGTGTCAGCTCTTTGCCGAAGAAGTAAATCAGCGGCATCAGCACCAGCCACGACAGTACGCCGCCGGCCAGCATCACTCCCGATGTCTTGGGTCCGATGATGTAGCCCACGCCCAGGTACTCGCTGGTGGCGTCCGCCTTGATGGACGCGCCCTTCAGCGTGTGGTTCGGTCCAAAGTCCGGCCGGAATTCAGGCGTCCCCGGCCACGCGCCAAACAGGTTCTCGTTCTGGAAGAATGTGTAGAGCGCGCCGAGTCCGAGGCCGAAGAAGACCCGGCTGGCCATGGATCCGCCCTCTTCGCCCGCTTTCAGAACCTCCGCGCAGGCCGTTCCTTCCGGGAACTTCAGGTTCTCGTGCTCATCCACAATGAGCTGCTTGCGCAACGGCACCATGAACAGCACGCCCAGGAAGCCGCCAATCAGCGCCAGCATGAAGATGCGCGCATACTCCAGGTCAAAGCCCAGGAAGATCAGCGCCGGCAGCGTGAAGATGACGCCCGCCGCGATGGACTGACCGGCGTTGCCTGTGGTCTGGACAATGATGTTCTCCAGGATGGAGGCCCGGCCAAAGGCCCGCAGAATGCTGATCGACAGCACCGCAATCGGAATCGAGGCGGCCACGGTGAGGCCGGCTTTGAGGCCGACATATACGGTGACGCCGCCGAAGATAATGCCAAAGATGGAGCCCAGCAGAACTGCGCGAAGCGTAAATTCGGGGCGGGTGTCCTCAGCGGGTACAAAGGGGTGAAATTCTGGCACGAAGAGCCTCCAAAGGGTGCAGACGGTTTTGCGGCAGTTTCCCTGAAGGGGAAGTGTAGCAGCGAAGGGGCCAGAGCCGACAAGGAGTTTGAATCGACTTGGCGAATCCGGCCCGAAACGCGTAGCGTAGGTGCGAACCTTCAATCGGCATCTACGGAGAAGCGAAACCGCATGACCACATCCGCTCCAGCCCCCTCGCCCGTCCAACGCCTCCTCTCGCTCGACGTCCTCCGCGGCATCACCATCGCCTTCATGATCATGGTGAACAACAACGGAGGCTCCGGCTCCTGGGGCTTCATGAACCACGCCCAGTGGAACGGCCTCACTCCCACCGACCTCGTCTTCCCCACCTTTGTCTTCGTCGTCGGCGCTTCCATCGTCTTTGCGTTTGAAGGCCGCCTGGCTCGCGGCGCTACCCGCGCCTCGCTGGCCTGGCACACCTTGCAGCGTGCGGCCGTACTCTTTGTCCTGGGCATCGTCGTCAATAGCTTCCCGTTCTTTGAGTTGCCCAACATGCGCTTCTACGGCGTCTTGCAGCGCATCGCTGTCTGCTACCTCGTCGTGGGCCTGTTCTACCTATTGGACCGCCGCGTCTGGACCAAAATCGCCGCTCTCTTCGTCGCTCTCGCCGGCTACTCGGTCCTGCTTCGCTGGGTTCCCGTCCCCGGGGCCGGCATGCCCGGCCGCGACTTCCCCTTTATGGACCAGACCATCAACCTGGTCTCCTGGCTTGACCGCCTGCTGATGCCCCATCACCTCTATCTCGATTGGTCCGGCCCTGGCCTCCACAACGTGCGCGACCCCGAAGGCCTCCTCAGCGATCTGCCCGCCTGCGGCACGGCTCTCCTGGGCATATTGGCCGCCCTCTGGCTCCGCGGCCCCAAGCCCACCTCCACCAAGACCCTGGGCCTGGCTGCAGGCGCCGCATCCTGCCTGGGCGTCGGCTACCTCTGGTCGCTCTCATTCCCGCTGAACAAGAACCTCTGGACCAGCTCCTTCGTTCTGGTGGCTGCCGGTTGGTCGCTCACCGTCCTTACGCTGGCTCACTGGGCCGTCGAGCAGCACGGATGGGGCAAGGGACAGAGCAAGGGCCTCGCCTACCCATGGCTTGTCTTCGGTTCCAACGCCATCACCGCCTATATGTTCAGCGAGCTCTTCCCAGGCATTCTCTACAACATTCACTTCACCGCAGGCAGCCGCCGCACGGACGTCATTACCTGGATATTCACCCATAGCTGCGCCCACATTCCCAACCCCGGCTGGGCTGCCTTTTCTTACTCGGTCGGCTTCCTCGCGGTCTGCTTCATTCCCGTGTGGGTCCTCTATCGGAAGAAAATCTTCGTCAAGGTGTAGCGGCGCCTCGAATCTCAACCAATCGGAATAGGAAAGACGATGCGAAATCTCGAAAGTCAAAAACCTGCCCAGGCCATTCTGGCCCTTGTGATCCTTTTCTCCGCAGTCGCTGCCTTGCCCGCGCAAGCCGTGAAGCAGATCGCCATCCCGCTCCCGCCTATGGGCTGGTCCTCATGGAACGCATTCTCCAATACCATCGACTCCCAGGTGACGATGGCACAGGCAAAGGCCCTGGTCTCCACCGGTATGGCCAAGGCGGGCTACAAGTACATCAACATCGACGAAGGCTGGTGGCTGGGTGAGCGCGACGCCGAGGGCAACATCGTGGTCGACCCCAAGGCGTGGCCGGCTATTGCGCCTGGCGAAAAGCCAGGCGACATGAGCAACATCGTCCGCTTCATTCATGCGCAGGGGCTCAAGGCAGGCATTTACACCGATGCCGGCGCAGACGGTTGCAGCATGTTTCCCGACCTCGGCCCCGTCTATCACCACACCGGCAGCGAGAACCACTACGAGCAGGACTTCCTCCAGTTCGCCCGCTGGGGATTCGACTACGTCAAGGTTGACTGGTGCGGCGGCGACAAGGAGAACCTGGACCCCGCCGTGCAATACGCTGAGATCGCCCGGGCCATTGCCCGCGCTCAGGCCATCACCGGCCATCGGCTCTATTACTCCATCTGCAATTGGGGCGCCCGCAGCCCCTGGACCTGGGCGCCCGGCGTCGGCGGTATCGAGGCAGACATCTGGCGCACCGGCGGAGATATCGTCGCCCCCATCGTTGCCAATACGAAGAACGCCGACCGCAAGGCCGAGTTGAAAGAAGTCTTCCGCGAGTTCGACCAGGGCAATCACCCTGACGCGCAGCACACCGGCTACTACAACGACCTCGACATGATGGTGGCCGGCATGCCGGGCCTCAACGATGCGCAGAACCGGGTACACATGGGCCTGTGGGCCATTTCGGGTTCGCCGTTGCTGGTGGGCGCAGACCTCACCCGACTCTCCCCCGGCGCGCTGGCCACGCTCACCAATCCCGCGGTCGTTGCCATCGATCAGGATGCTCTCGGCCTGCAGGCGGCGAAGGTCGCCGAAGCAGGGCCCGGGCTGGAGGTTTGGGCAAAGCCGCTGGCAAAGCCCGGAGAACGCGCCGTGCTGCTGCTCAACCGCACCACGGCCGCTGCTCGCATCTCCGTCCGCCTCGGCGACCTTGGACTCATCGACTCCTCCGCCGCAACGGTCAAGGATATCTGGGCTGGCAAGGACCTGGGTGCCGTCAACCCCACCTACGCAGCTACGATTCCCGCGGGCGACGCGGTGCTGCTGCTCGTCCGGGGAAGGGACGCCAAGCCGGTTACGTATAAAGCCGCCACGGTGGAGGCCCTTCGCAGCGGAGGCCGGGTCAACTTCACCCACGTGGCTGCCCAAGCTCCCATGGCCCGCATTCAGATCGTCTACACCAATCCAGACAAGACAACCCGGCTTGCCGAACTCCGCGTGAATGCCCGAATCGCGACCCGCATCGCCTTCCCGCCCACCGGGGGCGCCTCCGGCGCTGTCACCGTTCAGGCGCTGCTCGACCAACCCGGCGCGAACAATCGGTTGAGCTTTTCAACAGCGGCCGAACCCGGCCCCCGCATCCAATCGATTGCGGTTCAGTGATGCTTTTGGTTGGCAAGTCAGGCTCCAAGGCGGCCCAAAATGCCGCCCTCCGCCCCCAAATCTCCATATCCCCATATTTCTGCGTGTTTGGCCTACAACTCGCTGAAGGCGGCCTGAACCCGTGTGGAAAATGGCCGGTCTTCACGAGTTTCTTAGACGCAGCATGTTATCTTCTCCGGTTTGCTCCCCGGCCTGTTTCACTCTGTGCCAGCACCCCAATCGGGCGATGAACCCTAAGGCGATTGTTTTCTGTTGCTTTCAATTTCCCTCCCGTGACCGCGCCAACAGTCCTCTTGGCCGGCCTGAAATCTTGTCAAACTGGGCCTTGACAATTGTCTGCCTTGAGGATTTTAATATCGTCCGGCTCAGTGGAAGGGTCCTTTAGCTCCAACAGCTTAAACGTTTGAGTGCGAGGATACCGAATAACGGAGAAGTGACGTTTTCTTCTTCCAAACCACGGAGAAATCGGGCCATTTCGAGCCTGCTTTCGCAACTCGAAACTCACCGATCGCCAGGATTGAAGAGGAGCGCCCTGGCGGAGAAGAAAAAGCGAATGAACCCCGCAAACCGGCTCACTTTTGGATGCCGGCGGTTCATCGGAGCAAGCGAGCTTCGGGGACCAGGAAGACGGGCAGAGCGGATCGGCGAGTCGTCAAGTAAAGGGATTTTCTTCTTGACAATTCACATTCCGCACGCATTAAATGGCTCGGTCGCAGTTTGGGACTTACTGGTAAATCGGTGCTTTTGTTGAGAACCAGTTCAGAACAGTCGCAGCCTTCACGGCGCATCTCCCCAAGAGAGCGTGCCGGGAGGGCTTTGTGCCGTTTCCATGCCGTTCAATCGGCAGCGAAATCGGCTCAATCGCGGCGTGGTTCAAGTCCTGAGGTTTCGTACCGGGTTCATGATGCATCTCTACCGGCTTCATACCTGATAGACGGGGAAGCGACAGCAGCAAGCCACACCAACAGAAACAACTTTGAAAAGGAAGGTCACATGAGACAAGCGAGATACAGGTTTTTCCTGTTGCCGTTGTTCTTCGTGTTGGCATGCGTAGGACTTTATGCGCAGGCGAACTCCGAGCTCACGGGCATCGTCACAGACCAGACCGGAGCGGTCGTCGCGGGAGCGAAGATCGTTGTTACTGAGTCCGGCACTGGCGCCAGCCACACGGTTACCAGCGGAGGCACGGGCTTGTATGACGTCTCCGGCTTGAACCCCGGCACCTACAACATCAAGGTCAGCGCCAAGGGCTTTGAGTCGTATGTGCAGAACGGCATCGTGGTCAACGTTTCGGCCACTGCCCGCGCAGACGCCAAGCTCACCGTCGGCGCTGAGACGCAGACTGTCACCATCGAGGCAGATGCCCTCGCGGTGCAGGCTGATTCCAACGTCGTCAGCACCCTGATCAGCTCTGAGCAGATCAGCGAAATCGCTACCGAGAACCGCAACTTCGCGGCTCTGGCGGCCCTCGGCCTGGGTGTAAGCTCCGCCCTCCCCGACTCCAACACCCCCACCTCTGTCGCCGCCAACTTCACGATCTCCGTGAACGGCCTCCGTCAGAGCCACAACATCTGGCTGATCGACGGCGGCGAGGCTGACGATCGCGGCGGCGCCGGCGGCATGGACATCATGCCTTCTCAGGATGCCATCGCCGAGTTCACCATGATGAGCTCGAACTATCCTCCGGATTACGGTATCTCCTCCGGCGCCACCATCAGCCTTTCGCTGAAGAGCGGCACGCAGAAGTTCCACGGCGAAGCGTATGAGTTCAACCGCAACACCGACTACGACGCCAACAACTACTTCAACAAGCAGGCAAGCCCCGTGGTGCCGAGAGCCTCTGAGCACTACAACATCTTCGGCTTCAACATCGGCGGCCCGCTTTACATCCCCAAGGCCTACAACACCGACAAGCAGCACACCTTCTTCTTCTGGAACGAAGAATGGCGCAAGATCATCCAGGGCGCAGGCACCAACGTTGAGCCCACCATTCCCGATGCCGACCGCCCGGTCGCCGGCACGGATCTGGTCTATGTGGCCCCCGGGTTTGACAGCGGCCAGGTCATCAACGTTCCCAACACCAACCAGGTGGGCGATCCCGCCTACGCTGACCTGCTCACTGCGGCCGGTCAGGTTGCCGGTACCCCCTTCACCACCAACGGAAGCGGCCAGCAGGTCATTCCCGCCTCCATGTTCGATGCCACCCCGGTTACCTCCGGCGGCGTGACCACACTTACGCCTGGACCGAACGCTGCCCTCTACTTCGGCACCACCGCTCTGCCCAAGCCGAACACCACCGACGGCCACAACATCACCAACGTCTCGATTCCGATCAATGTTCGCGACGACGTTGTCCGTGTTGACCACAAGTGGAACGACAAGTGGCAGGTACTCGGCCACTACATGCACGACAACGTTGTGCAGAACTACGCAACTCCTGACCTGGGATGGCTCTGGGCCAGCTACAACACCATCACCAGCACCCTGCTGAACCCGTCCAACTCTGCTGCCCTCAAGCTGTCCGGCACCATCACGCCGAACCTGCTTCTGGAAGCCAGCATGAACTACGACGGCAACATCATCAACATCACCAACAGCGCCAATGCGCAGTTGGTAAGTGGCTGGACGGCCGGCAACTACTTCACGCCTGCTTCCAACAACCACCAGATGCAGGGCATGGGCGGATGGGCCAACCCCTACTGGACTGCTGAGCAGACCGGTTCGGTTCCCTATCACAACGCAGCCGAAGACTACGAGCCCAAGGTGGATGTCTCTTACACCGCCGGCAAGCACGCCATGAAGTTCGGCTTCAGCTACAACCGCTACACCAAGAACCAGCAGCTCAACGGCAACGAGAACCAGGGCGATTACGCCTTCACAGCCGGCATCACCGGCGACGCCATGATGGACGAAGTGCTCGGCCTGGCCAGCGGTTATGACCAGTCGGACATCCGCCCCATCCGCCACTACGTCAACCAGACTCCTTCGGTTTACGCGATGGATAACTGGCACGTGACCCCCCGCCTCAGCTTGCAGCTCGGCCTCCGTTTCGATTCCATGCCACACGCATGGGAGCGTAGCCGGAAGGTTGCCAACTTTAACATCGCTGCCTACCTGCCTTCGCTGGCTCCCAACTGGGTTTACAGCAACGGCAACTTCGACGGCGAGTACGATCCCGCCGGCCCTGGCGTCGCGACGACCGACGACGGCTCTGGCACCCCGTTCCCGTTCTATGTGAACGGCCTGCAGACCGGCGGCGAGAACGGAACCCCGGTTGGCCTGGTCAACAACGACTACAAGACCTACCAGCCTCGCGTTGGCTTCTCTGAGGATCTGTTCGGCAACGGCAAGACCGTTCTCCGCGGCGGCTTCGGAACCTTCTTCGAGCGCCTGCAGGGCAACGACATCTACAACGCAGCAGCTAGCTCTCCCTACCAGTACAACGCCGGCGCCGGCAGCGTGTATTTCTCAGTGCCGAACGTCAGCTACTACAATGGCAGCGTGGCCGGTTCCGGCCCCGGTGGCGTCCCCACGAGCCCTGCCGGCATCACCAACATGGCTTCCACCTACCGTGCACCCGCCGTGGCTCAGTACAGCCTTGGCGTGCAGCATGAAATCGTCCCCTCCGTCATCTGGGTCATCCAGTATGTCGGCAACCTGGCGTGGCACCAGAACATCTACCACAACATCAATAACTACCCGCTCTCCACCGACATGGGCGTTCGTTGCGACGCCGGTGACGGCGCCAACCACCTCGGCAGCGTTTGCCCCGTGGCTCCTGAGCAGTCTCTGCCCAGCACCAGCCCGTGGTATGCCCCGGTCGATGGCAGCGGCCATCCGAAGTCCCTTCCGCTCGGTAATGCCTTCAGAACCTTCCAGGGCTTTGGCGGCATCAACCAGGAAGAAAACACCACCAACGGCGGCTACAACGGTTTCCAGACCGGCGTCCGCCTGCAGAACAAGTGGGGACTCAGCGGCGAAGTTGATTACACGTGGTCTCACGAAATCGACGTCACCACCTATGACCTCAGCAGTGTCAGCAATCCTTGGAACTTCAAGTATGACAAGGCTTCGGGCGCGCTCGATCGCCGTCATATGCTGAGCATCAACTACGTCTACAAGCTGCCCCTGTTCGCCAAGGGCAATGACCTGGCTCACTCGATCCTGGGTGGCTGGGAGCTTGCAGGTACCTTCATCGACGAGACCGGCCTGCCCGCAGTCCCCGGAATCTCCATCAACTACGACACCATCGGACTCGGCGGCGGCTACACCAACCGTCCGGACCAGAACAAGAAGATGACCTACGCCAAGAAGCAGGGCAACTGGTTTGATACCACTGCCTTCCAGGCTCCTATCGCTTCCTGGCTCGGCGGCCCGAACCTTGGCTTTGGCAACTCGCACCGTGACGCAGTTGTAGGCCCCGGCCGTGTCAACTTCACGACCTCGCTCTACAAGTCCTTCGCAGTCACAGAGCGCGCTCACTTCGAGCTCCGCTTCGAGTCGTTCAACACCTTCAACCACACCCAGTTCAACGGTTTGAATACGACGCTCGGCACCGGACAGTACGGCCAGATCACCAGCACTTGGGATCCTCGCGTACTCGAGCTCGGCGGCAAGTTCGTGTTCTAAATCCACCCTTAACCGGGGCGCGGCAGGCCATGCCTGCCGCGCCCTTTTTCTATGCCTTCATGTTTGCTCACACCCCCGGCCAGGAGAGAGAATCGAAAGGGGATTGTTCCACCCCGCCCCACACAACGCCCGCAATCGGGAAGGGAAGCCAAGTGAAACTGGTTGTACAGATGGGAATTGGCCTTGGATTGGCCGCCATGGTCGCAAACTGCCTGGGTCAAACAAAAGCCGCGCCCCCCAAGGCCGCACTGAACGACACGCGGCAAACAGCGCTCACCCTCGAGCAGCAGGGCAAGAATGCGGCCGCTGAGGCTGCGTGGCGCGTCTACCTCAAGGCCCACCCTGCAAGCCCCGAGCCATACGCCCACCTCGGGCTGCTCGCTGCGCGCCAGCAGCGCTACAAAGAGGCTGTGCCTCTTTACCGCAAGGCGCTCGCCATCGGCCCTGAAGTCCCCGGCCTTCGCCTCAATCTGGGCCTGGCGCTCTTCAAAGGCGGCGAGCCGAAACAAGCCATCGTCGAGTTCGACGCGCTGCTCAAGAACCAGCCCCCGGACTCTCCCTTGGCCCAGCAGTTGAACACTCTGATCGGCATGGCCCACTATGGCCTGGCCCAATACGCCGAGGCCGCTCCCTACCTCAGGGTCGCAGCGGCCCACGACCCCGGCAACCTGCCCCTGCGCCTGGCGCTGGCGCACAGTTGCCTGTGGTCCAAGCAGAATCAATGCGTTCTCGATGTCTACAAGGAGATACTCGCTCTGGACCCCAACTCGGCCGAAGCCGATATGCTGGCCGGCGAAGCGCTCGACGAGATGAAAGACAACGCCGGCGCAACCGAGATGTTCCGCGCCGACGTCAAGGCCAATCCCAAGGCGCCCAACGCGCACTTTGGCCTCGGCTATCTGCTATGGGCGCAGAAGAAATTCCCCGAGGCCGCCAAAGAGCTTCAGGCCGAAGTGGACAACGATCCAAACCACCTGCAAGCTCTGCTATATCTGGCCGATGCGGACATTCAGATGAATCAGATGGATGCGGCGCGGCCGCTTCTGGAAAAGGTGGAGCATCTGGACGCCGGCGTCCCTCTTGCCCACCTTGACCTCGGCATCGTCTACAGCGAGGCGGAACGGAATGAAGATGCGCTCCGCGAGTTGATTGTCGCGGCCAAACTCGCGCCCCAGGATGTGAATGTCCACTGGCGCCTGGCCCGGCTTTACCGTTCAATGGGCAGGAAAGACGAGGCCAAGGTCGAGTTCGACAAGGCAAGCACCCTGAACAAGCAAGCCGACGAAGACCTTCACAACAAGATTGCAAACGCGCACGCCAAGCCCGCGCAGACAGTACCGCCTGCGCCGCCTCCAGCCAATTGAACTAGTTGCGCTGCACCCTGGCTTCGATCGCCTTCTCCTGCTCCAGCAGCTCAGAGAGAGCTCGCTCGGGGCAGATGTGCCGCGTCTCGACCAAATCGAGATCCTTCGATGACTCAACCGACGAAGCGATCGTCATGAAGCAATACAGGCAGCGCGAATTGAAGGTGCCGTTCTCGTTCTGGGTGCGGCTATACATCGTTCCTCGGAAATCCACTCGAGATTTTACGATGCTAACCGCCGCTGGGTTTCTTGGGCGTGATTTGTATCACCCAGTCATGTGAGCTGCCTTACCGGGAAGAAATCACATCCCAGGAAATTCCCTTAGATCGTCATCCCCTGGTTGGGGTTCTGCCGCAGCCGCCAGCAGGCGCTCAGGCCCGCCTGCGGAAACAGTGAGACAGAGCAGGGAACATCGACCGTCCCCTGGTAGTCGAACTCCAGCTTGTTTCCCTTCAGCGGTATCGTCACATAGCGGTTGACAGCCACCTTTGAGTGCGGCGAACCGCGCAGCCGGAACAGAGCCCAATCGCCCGCATACGTGGCCACAAACCCCGCCACCAGAACAACAACCACCCATTCCAGCCAACGCCTCATGCGAGTTCATCCTTCCCCGTTCGGGCTTACCATTCCTCCAGCGCCCTCCAGTGAGCCGGAAGCAAGGGTACTCTTCCTCTCTCCAATGCCCATGCAGGTGAGTCTAGAGTAACCTGTCGTCGAGCTCATGCGTATTGGCGACGCCCCCACAGGTGTCCTCCGGCACCGCATTCCCCGGCACTTCAACTATCATTCTCCTTGGCTGAACTCAGCAGGATATTGCGGCCGGAACGGGAAGCGGGTCAGATGCGGATGCCGGAATTGAATCGGGGAATACAGATTGCGCTGTGCGGATTCTTGGCTCTTCTTGTGGGAGCCTGCGGTGGAAGCAACTCCAGCTCCACGGCGCCCATCACGCCCCTTACCCCGGTTGCGGCAACGCCCACCTTCTCACCCGCGGCCGGAACCTATGCTGCCGGTCAGACCGTAACCTTGTCGGACTCAACAGCCGGGGCCAAAATCTATTTCACTCTGGACGGCACAACGCCAAGCACCGCATCCAGCAAATACTCCTCACCAATTGACATCTCAGTAACCACAACCATCAAAGCCGTGGCTGTGGCGCCGGGATACACAGCGAGCAGCATCGCCACCGGCGCATACGCCATCAAGGCTCCGGGTCCGGCTGTCACGGTCGCCCGGTCCTCTGCCAACGGCGCTGAACGGTTGACAGCTCAACCCAACGTTCAGTTCTTTCAGGGCAACGGTGGCGCCAATCCCGTCTATGTGGATGAAACTCTGACCTATCAGACCATTGAGGGCTTCGGCGCCGCATTCACTGACACTGCCGGCTACAACCTCAACGAAGTGGCCACCCAGGCCGCGCACTCCGAGGCGGTCAACAACCTCTTCACGCGTACCGGAACGGGCATCGGCCTCAGCTTCATGCGCATCCCGATGGGCGCGTCTGACCTGGCTCTCTCGGTCTACTCCTACGACGATCAACCCGCGGGCCAGACCGACCCCACGTTGGCCGGCTTCTCCATCGCCCACGACCAGAAGGACATTGTCCCCCTGATTCTTGAAGCCAAGGGCCTCAACCCCGATCTCAAGCTCATGGCCAACCCATGGAGCCCGCCCGGCTGGATGAAGTCCAACGATTCCATGGTCAACGGAGGGACGCTGCTGCCCGCCGCTTACACGCCCTTCGCCAACTACTTCGTGAAGTTCATCCAGACTTATGGGAACGCGGGCATTCCCATCGACTACATCACCATGCAGAATGAGCCGACGTATACCACCACGTATCCCAGCATGGATTTTGACGCGCCCGAAGCCACCACGGTTCTAAGCCAGTACCTGCTTCCCGCGCTGCAGGCAAACAGCATCGCCACGCGCGTGTTACTGCTGGACAATAACTTCTACATGTTTGCTTACCCAGAGACCCAGTTAGCCAACCCCACCATCGCCGCCTCTGCCCAGGTGGCCGGCGTGGCTTGGCACGGTTACGAGAACGGCGACCAGGGCCAGATGCAGTTGCTCCAGAACAAGTATCCGAATCTAGGCCAATACCAAACCGAGCATTCGGGCGGCGGCCTGACCTATGCCCAACAATTCCGTGCGGACTTCAGAGATATTACGGCCGTGATGCGCAACAGCGGCCGCACCTTTGTGAAGTGGAGCCTCGCGGTCAACGAAAACTACGGCCCCGAGACCAACGGCTGTGGCAACTGCGATGGCATGGTCGTCATCGACAGCAAGACCGGCGCGCTCTCCTATCCTGTGGACTACTTCACGCTCGGCCAGTTCAGCAAGTTTATCTACTCCGGCGCTCAGCGCATCTACTCCAGCAACGCCTCCGGGATCCTCACCTCGGCCTACCTCAATCCGGACGGATCAAAGGCCCTCGTCGCTTTCAATGACTCAACCGTAGCGCAGACCTTCCAGGTCAACTGGGGATCGCAAAGCTTCACCTACACGCTTCCCAGCCTGTCTGCCGCCACTTTTACCTGGACCGGAACCCAAGCCGGCGCAGTCACCATCGACGCCAGGGCCCAGATACAAGCTTCGAGTTATAACTCGATCTCCAACCTGATGACGGAGTACACCGCCGATGCGAATGGAGGCTACGACCTGGGCTATGCGGCGAATGGATCTTATGCGGTCTTCAAGAACGTGGACTTCGGCGCATCCGTCAGCGGCCTCACGGCCCGCGTTGCAGACACCGGAACCGGCTCGTCACTGGAGTTTCACCTCGGCAGCCCCACCGGAGCGCTCGTCAGTACCGTCCGCGTGCCGAATACCGGAGGCTGGCAAACCTTTACCGCTGTCAACGCAACCGCCAGCGGAGCCAGCGGCGTCCACGACCTCTACGTGGTCTTCCGCAATGGAGCCTCCAATCTCAACTGGTTCCGCTTCAACTAGTGGTGTGTCTCAGTAAATCCATCTGTTTTCAGCGCCCCAAGGCTAATGGAACGGGGGCAGCTGCATTCCCTCAGGGGCTAAAGCCCTCTTTGTTTTGCGGGGCTTACGTACGGGCTAAAGCCCGTACCCTTCAACACGGATAATCGATGATCTGCATGAGACACACCACTAGCTGCATCATCTTCCGCAACCACTTGGCCGTCGCGCTCACCTTCGGCGGAGGGCTCCTCTTCGCCCTCCGCACGCCGACACTGGCTCGCTGGTAACCTCGGCTTTGAGCACGCCCTCTATGGTTGCTGGGTCTTCACCGTAGGCCTGGACCAATACTTCTATCACGGCAGCCTCTTGCAAAATTCCGCATTTGAGC
>Ga0302320_10016971_pt1 | contig 14820 bp, 12 predicted proteins | sample Bog_T0_3_FD_202130 | JGI IMG/M metagenome (GOLD analysis project Ga0302320, IMG submission 202130) | Peat permafrost microbial communities from Stordalen Mire near Abisko, Sweden - Bog_T0_3 | ecosystem: Environmental > Terrestrial > Soil > Wetlands > Peat | place: Sweden: Abisko, Stordalen Mire...
AACCGCGATCTGCAGCAGAGCATGAAGGCACGTGAGTTTCGCAGCGACTTGTTCTACCGGTTGAATGTGTTTCCTATTCTCATTCCGCCGTTGCGCGAGCGGCGGGACGACATCCGGCCACTGGCCGAACATTTCGTGCGGAAATTCTCGCAGCGCATGAAGAAATCCATCACCAGCATTCCGGCCAGAACTATGGAAATGCTGGTGAGGTGGGAGTGGCCGGGCAACATCCGCGAATTGGAGAACTTTGTGGAGCGGTCGGTCATCCTTTCTCCGGGCTCGGTGCTGATGGCGCCGCTTACCGAGTTGCAGGAGGCGGTTCACGAGGGCGACGGGGGCAAGAACCTTACGTTCCGCGACAAGGAACGCGAGCGCATTTTTGAGGCGCTGCGGGCGTGCAACGGCAGGCTGGGCGGACCGGAAGGCGCGGCCGCGCGGCTGGGGCTGAAGCGCACGACGCTACAGTCCAAGCTGGATCAGCTCGGCATCAATTCGGGGATGTATCGGGCTTGAGCTTCGGGGCTGCGCACCCTGGGACGGGCGCGGCGATGAGGTATTCTTTGTTCATGACCCCACGATTCAAGCGGATCCTGGAAGCGGCGGTGTGGTTTGTGGTGGGCTTTGTGGCCCACATGCTGCTGGTTTACTTTCACCATCATCCGTAGCGCGTGAATCTTTAGATTTTCGTCTCGATGATCGCTTAGGCGCAACAAAGCCCCTCGCTTGCGCGAGGGGCTTTCACTTGGGGAGGAACTGGGCGAAGCGCCCTTGGTTCCCAAACAAAACTACTTCGGCTGCTGCGGCTGGTCGGAGCTGGTCATGGGCGCGGAAGAATTGCTGGAGAGCTGCTCCAGATCGTTCTTCAGCAGACTGATTTCCACGCGTCCGCCGGTGATGTGCTTGGTCTTGGCATCGGCGTCCGCACCGGCGACGGGGGCGTTGCCCATGCCGACGAGATAAATGCGGTAGACCGGAATCTCGTGGTTGAGAACCATGTAGCGCACCACCGACTCGGCCATCTTCTGCGAGTTCTGAATCGCGATCTGGCCCTTGCCGGAAGAGAAGCCCTGCACTTCGATGATGTAGCCCCGCTGGCCCTTTACGCTGTTCGCCATTTCGTCGAGAGCATCTTTGGCGTTCTTGCTAAGGACGGTCTGGCCGGGCTTAAAGCGGATCTCAGTCTGGTTCGAGGCCTTGTACTGGTCGATGTTGCCGACCACGGTCTCGACCGTCTGGATGCGGGCAGTAGCCTGCTGCGCGCTCTGCTGCGCCGCAGTGGCTTTATTGCCGGCATCGACGGCGTGCTGGTCGGCCATATCGGCCTTGTCGGAGGCGAGCTTAATGCCAGCCTGGGCGCGCGCGTCGGTATCTTTGATTGCCTTGCCGTTGGCGGCGGTCAGATCGTCGAGTTCGTTCACGCGGTCGCGAATGGGATCGGTCTGGCGCTTAACGTAGTTCTTGCGGGCGAAGGGGTTGACGCGTCCCCAGAAACCCTCGCGGCTGGGCGGTTGCAGCGGTTGCTTGCCCGTGGCGTTGTCGGTGGACTGAGTGGTGGCAGGCGTGGTGGATGGAGTGGATGAAGACGATGTTTGCGCGAAGGCCGGAAATGCGAGTACAGCAGCCAGCGGCAATGTAACGAGAATGCGGCTTTTCATAATAAACTTCCTCCGAGTTGGGGGGAGCGTTTGGGGGGCTCCACTCCAGCACGCCAAAACGGGCGTGTTGCGTGATTTTTGGTGCGTCCCCTAATACTGAACGACGAGCAAGCGGTGGCCGCTATGCCGGCATGCGCTGACGCAACGCAGGCCTGAAAACGTAAACTCCAGGCACCGGAAACCGGTTGGCGCCTGCCCTTACTATTACAGGTTGGATGCCAAACCCAGCCTCAGGGTTGAAGCGCTAAAGCCTTGATATGCAAAGACATTGTACCGCCGGAGTGGAGGAAAGGATAGCCGGGGAGTTAACCAGGAAGGTAATTTTGGCAAACCTGATATAAAAACTGCGTGCACTGATCCGGTCACGGGGAGGACGATTCTGCGAGCAGGCAAGGCGCATACGAGCGCTGGTTGAGACTTCGACGAAAATCTTAAGGGTTTTACTGGCTGCAGTGCTTCTCGTACTGTTCGATGATGAAATGATCGGTCATGCCAGCGATGTAGTCGCAGACCACGCGGGGCAGCGATTCCTGCGCGGCCTTCTCGTAGTAGTAGTGCGGCAGGGCTGAGGGGTTCGTCATCCAGAAGTCGAACAGTTCGGTGACGATGCGTTCGGCATCGTCTTTTTCTTCGGCGAGCGACGGGCTGTAGTAGAGATTCTCATAGAGGAAATCTTTGATCTGCTTACGCTCGGCCTCGACCGGAGGACTGAAGGCGGCGAGGCGTTCTTTGTGCAATCGCACGTCGGCTGGCACTTTCACGTCAGACTTCTTCAGCCGGGTTCGGGTGTTGGTAATCAGATCGCCTGCCAGACGGTTGAACACGCCTTTGAGAGATTCGTTGAATTTCAGTTTGTCGGGCGCGTCGGGATAAGTCTGTTCGACGTCGCGGAAGAAACGTTCAAACACGGGAACTCCCGCGCGGATTTGTTCGAGTGTGAGCAGATGGGCTTCGTAGCCGTCATCGAGGTCGGCAGTGTTGTAGCCGATTTCGTCGGTCAGGTCGATGAGCTGGGCTTCGAGCGGAGGGCGCTGGTCGAGTAGATACTCGGCGAGTTCGCGATGCTTCGCCGCATCGTAGTCGCGCGAATGCTTGATGATGCCCTCGCGCACTTCGAAGGTCAGGTTGAGGCCGCGAAAGGCGGCGTAGCGCTGTTCGAAATCCTCGACGATGCGCAGGGCGTGCAGGTTGTGGTCGAAGAACAGGCCGTGGGCGCGCACGGCGGCGTCGAGCGCCTTCTCGCCGGCGTGGCCGAAGGGAGGATGGCCGAGGTCATGCACCAGCGCGAGCGCTTCGGCGAGATCGACATTGAGATCGAGAGCTCCCGCCACGGTGCGCGTGATCTGCGCGACTTCGATGGTATGGGTGAGCCGATTGCGAAAATGGTCCGAATAGCGGCGGGTGAAAACCTGGGTTTTGGCTTCGAGCCGGCGAAAGGCGCGGGCGTGGATGATGCGGTCGCGGTCGCGCTGAAAATCGTTGCGGTAGGGATGCGGGGGTTCGGGAAAACGGCGTCCGCGGGAGTCTTCCACATGGACCGCGTAGCCGGCCAGCATGCTTGAAGTTTAGCAGGAGCGAGTACCCAGTACCTAGTGCAGAGTTACGAGTCAACCAGCGCTAGCGGCAGCACCTAACGCCTCGCTAGGTTCTTGCTACTGATCACTGCTGCGCCGAGCCTTCCTTCGCCAGTTGCACCTTGGCGGCGTCAAGTTTCTTCTGCGTGGCGGCGAACAGGTCGGTGTCGACTTCAGGGCCGATGGTCTTGTTCCATTCTTCCATGGCGCGCTCCCAGTGCGCGGCGGCCAGCTTCAGGCGGCCCGTCTTCTGGTAGAGATCGCCGAGGTGGTCTTGCACGGTAGGGTCGGAATCCATGCGCAGAGATGCCTTGGCCAGGTTCTCTTCCGCCAGGTCGTACTTGCCAAGTTTGAAATAGGCCCAGCCCAGCGAATCGAGGTAGGCGCCGTTGGTGGGCTCCAGGCTTACGGCCTGCTTGATGTAGTTGAGCGATTCTTCGAGGCGCACGTCGCGATCGGCGTTCATGTAGCCGAGATAATTGAGCGTGGCGGCGCTCTGCGGGTTCGCGGCCAGGATTTTTCTGAACTCAGCTTCGGCCTGATCGAATTTCTTTTCGCGCTGATAAGTGTCGCCGCGCAGGAAGTAGACGTATTCTTTCTCTTCCGGCTTGGTGGAAAGCTGCTCGGCTTTGTTGAGAGCGTCTTCGGCCTCGTTCCAGCGCTTGAGGCGTGTGTACATGATGGCCAGGCGCACATAGACGTCGTGATCTTCCGGCGTGCCTTTGAGCAGGGAGCGAACGTCGGCCAGAGGCTTTTCGGGATCGCCCGTATCGGCGAGTTGCGCGTCCAGCACCATGCGCAGTTCGCGGTCGTTAGGCAGCTTCTGCGCCGCTTCTTTCGCGGTGGCCGTTGCCTGCGACCACTGCTTGGCCTCGCGGTAGGTATCGATTACGTCCTGATAGCCGGTGCGCGTGTTGTCGTCGCCGAGCGGAATCATCTTGCGGAAAGTATCGACGGCGGCCTGATAATTTTCCTGATCGCGGTAAACCATGCCGAGGCGTTCGATGAAGATGGCGCGATTGTTGCGGTCGGCTTGCGAGTAGCTGCTCTCGGGCTTCTCGGTCTTGGTGAGCAAGTCCTGCAAAACCTTCACTGCCTCGTCGTAGCGCGCCTGCGCCTGGTAGACGACCGCGATGTTGTAGGGCACTTCGAGCGCATCGGGGACCATGGCTTGGGCCTTCTTCAGGCTTTCGAGCGCGTCATCGTACTTGCCCTGGCGGCGGTAAATCTCAGAGATGCGAAGATAGGTCTGCGCGTCTTCGGGATTGGCGTCGGCAATCACTTTGTACTGCTCGAGCGCGGCGTCGATCTGGCCATCGTTTAAGAGGTTTTCCGCCAGGCCGCGAATGGCGTCGAGATTGTCGCGGTCGAGTTGAATGGCGTGCTTGTAGGCGTCGATGGCGCTTTTGTATTCCTTGCGCTGCTCGTAGGTGGCGCCGAGGGCAGCATAGAGCTTGGCGGAGCGCCCGGTATCGGGCACGGCGCTGAGCACCTGCAGGGCCTTGGCAGTGTCGCCTTCATCGCTGTAAAGCAGGGACAGCGTAGTGATGGCTTCTTCGGAGTCGGGGTCGAGTTTCACCGCGATTTTGAGTTCGCCTTCCGCCTTGGTCATGTCGTTGTTGAGGCGGTAGAGTCGGCCGAGCAGAAGGTGGTCATCAACGTTGTCAGGTTCGATCTTGACGATCTGTTCATACTGCTCGATGGCCAGCTTGAGCACGTTATCGGAACCGTTGTTGCCACCGCCGGGAAGATCGCCCAGCGAGCGCAGATAAATCCGGCCGAGCAGCTTGTGCGCTTCGAGATTGTTAGGGTCGCGCTTGAGAATGTCTTGCGCTTCCAGCACGGCGTCGCGGATGCGTCCGGTCTTCACGTAAAGTTCGGCGAGCGCGGAGGTCAGGAATTCGGATGACGGATCGGCTTCAATGGCGAGGCGATACTCTTCCATGGCCTTGTTGGCCAGTTCGCTGCGGCCGTAGATCGTGATCTGCTCCTCATACATGTGCGCCAGGGTGTAGTGGTAATAGGCTGCGGCGCGGTCCACTTTGCGCGGCGTGGTTTGAGCCGGCGCGGCGGGCTTGGAGTCGGCAGGTTTCTCCGCGGGAGTGGTTTGCGCGGCCGCGGCGGCTGCGAGGAATGCAAAAACTAAGACGCTGCGAAAAATCTTATTCATGCTCAACCTGACGACGCTGGAATGATTCTACTGGACTCACTCTTCTTGCTTCGACTTCTCTTATCAGAACGCGGCCACTGGAGTTTCGTGCACTCCTGAAGCCGCCAACTCCCGAAGCCGACTCGGAAGCCATGGCCATTGGATGCAAAACCCGGGGGTGAGGTGTCTTCATATTCTAACCCGTAGCGGGGCCGATGGGGAAAAACACTGTGCGCTGCGAGCTGCGGAGATGCCCGGAAGTACAGGGACTGCGGGGACGTTGCAGGTGAGGGATTGTCAAGTTTGGTAAAGCAGGAATCGTTGGACGTTTGTCAGTGACGAAAATGCCGCACTCCGGTAAACAGCATGGCTAGCCCCAGCCGGTCGGCGGCCGCGATGACTTCGGCGTCGCGCTGCGATCCTCCGGGCTGGATGATTGCTGTCGCTCCGGCCTTTGCGATTTCTTCCACGCCATCGGGGAATGGGAAGAAGGCGTCGGAGGCGGCGACCGTTCCTTTCAACGGCAATTGCGCTTTCATGGCGCCGATCTTGGCGGAGTCGACGCGGCTCATCTGGCCGGCGCCGACGCCGACAGTCTGTCCCTCTCGGGCGTAGACGATGGCGTTCGACTTGACGTGCTTGCAGACCTTCCAGGCGAAGAGCATCGCGCGGGTTTCTTCGGGCGTGGGGGCGCGCTGGGTCACGACTTTGAGGTCGATATCTTGCAGCGGTCGCACGTCGTTATCTTGCAGCAGAATTCCGCCGGAGACATTTTTCAGAATCCATTTCTGCGGCGCGGCTTTTACTTCGACCAGGCGGAGATTTTTCTTAGTGGCGAAGCGGGCCTTGGCGGCGTCATCGAACCCCGGTGCGGCGATCACTTCGAGGAACAGCTTGTGCATCTCGTCGGCGGCTTAGCCGTCGATGGGGCAGTTCACTCCGATCACGCCGCCGAAGGCTGAAACGGGATCGCATTCGAGGGCGCGCTGGTAGGCTTCGGCTAGGGTCTTGCCAGTCGCGCAGCCGGCGGGGTTAGTGTGCTTAATGATGGCGCAGACCGGGCCGCCATTCGAATCGAAGCTGGGATCGAATTCCTGCGCCAGGTCCCAAGCGGCCTGCAGATCCACGATGTTGTTGTAGGAAAGTTCTTTGCCCTGGAGTTGCCGCGCGTTGGCCACTCCGACGCCGGAGCCGTCAGAATACATGGCGGCCTTCTGGTGCGGGTTCTCGCCGTAGCGCAGGTCGAGCGTTTTCTGAAATGAGAGGCGGAGGGTTTTCGGAAATGTGGGGACAGCCGCCCCCGGCTGTCCGGCGGAGCGCAGCTCCGCATCTGCCGGCGGCGCAAAATTGTTGGCGTCCGGAATGCTCTCCAGCGTTGAGGCGATCGCGGAATCATAGGCTGCGGTCGTGGCGAAAGCCTTTTGCGCCAGCTTCCATTTGGTTTCGAGCGATAACGTTCCGCCGGAGCGGGCAAGTTCTTCCGCGATGGCCGGGTAATCGGCCGGCGAAGTGACTACGGCAACATCGTGAAAATTCTTGGCGGCAGAGCGGATCATGGAGGGTCCGCCGATGTCGATGTTCTCGATGATCTCTTCGAAAGCCACGCCCGGCTTGGCCGCCGTTTTTTCGAAGGCGTAGAGATTGACTACGACCATGTCAATGGGCTGGATGCCGTGCTCGGCGACGGCTGCAGTGTGCGCGGAATTTTCGCGGCGATGCAGGATGCCTCCATGGACCTTGGGATGCAGCGTCTTGACGCGCCCATCGAGCATTTCCGGGAAGCCGGTGAGTTCGGAGATGTCTTTGACGGCGATGCCGGAATCGCGCAACAGCTTGGCCGTGCCTCCGGTGGAGATGAGTTCGATGCCGAGGCCGGAGAGTTGGCGCGCGAAGTCGACGAGGCCGGTCTTGTCGGTGACGCTGAGGATGGCGCGCTGGATGCGGGAAGTGCTGCGGGACATGTGAGGCCTCGGATATGAAGATGAGTGCGGAGTGACTGGAGATTCTATCAGCAACCAGTCCCCAGTCCTTCGGGCAACGACTCATCTCGTGGATGCCGACCTCATCCGTCCGGCAAATTCTTGACAAATCTGTGACAACTGGCTGGGGCGAATAAGATAACGTCGCCGCGGCGATTGTCGACGCTTCGAAAAGGAGTAGACATGAAATCAAATGCCAGGCGAGTTCAATGCTTCGTGATTTTGGTTCCGGCACTTTGGGCGGCCATGATTTCGGCGGCGCCGGCGCAGACGCTCAATTTTGAGTTGCTTCACACCTTCACTGGCGTACCCGATGGGGGTAACCCTAGCGCTCACTTTTTCGGGTACGTTGCAAGGGTGGGCTCCGTTGCTGGACGCGAAGGGCAACCTTTTTGGCACGACAACGTATGGGGGCCAAATTTGCGTCCCTGCAATACAGGCTAGCGCGGAACCGTCTGGAGGTTGGACAAGGCTGGCCACTACTCCGTCCTTTACAGATTTCTCGGAGGCAGCGATGGAGGAGAGCCTACAGCGTCGGTAACCGAGGACGCCGGGGGCAATCTTTACGGCGCGGCCTTCGGCAACCATTCCATTTCCGCCCTTTCCACGGTGTTCGAGCTGACGCAGGCTGGACAGTTGACGGTGCTCCACGATTTCACCGGCATTCCAGATGGCGATGCAGCCGACGCAACGCCAATCCTGGATGCCGCGGGCAATCTCTATGGAACCACCTCCAGCGGCGGTTTCGCTTGTAATAGTTACTACCTGCCCGCTGGCTGCGGAGTGGTGTACAAAGTTGACGCAAGTGGGCAGTACAGCGTCATCCACACGTTCAAGACAGTCGCCGACGGCGTCCAGCCCCAAGGCCTGGCCATGGACGCGGCGGGAAATCTCTACGGATCGACCGCGCTCGGCGGCGCTTCGTGCTTTCTCGACCGCATTCTTGGCTGTGGGACAGTCTACAAGATCGACACCAACGGTACGTACACCGTGCTGCACAGATTCGAGACGCCGGCGGATGGAGTGTTGCCGACCCCAGTCACCGTGGACGCCGCGGGCAACGTTTACGGAATAACCGTCGGAGGCGGAGATACGAATTGTAGTCCGGGGGACGGCTGCGGCACGATTTTCAGGATCGACGCCGCCGGCCGATTCTCGGTTTTGTACACCTTCACGCCCGCGATCGTCACCACCCCCGGGTACAACGTTCCGGTTCTAGACTCGCAGGGAAATCTATATGACAGCACGGCGATAAACCAGCCTGGCAACGGTGGATTTCTATTTAAGCTGGATACGAACGGAAATTTCACCGAGCTTTTCGTTTTTCCCGACTTTCAGGATGCGCCCCAGGACGGAGAGTTTGTGAACGGCACCGCCATGGACGCAGATGGCAACTTCTACGGCACCATGCTGTCGGCCGGCGACGTAAGCTGCAATCCACTTGGTGGCGGGTGCGGAACGGTGTTCAAGCTGACGCCGTGACGACCGGTTCCAGAGATCCGGATTGAGTTGGCGCGCGAAGTCGACGAGGCCGGTCTTATCGGTGACGCTGAGGATGGCGCGCTGGATCGGGAACATGAGGACCTTAGGATTTTAGCAGGAAGAGAGACTGCTATCTGGCAAGGGGCTTGGATGCGATTTTTATGGTTGCGGAACTCTCGACTTCGCGGGGCGTCGCTTTTTGCAGCGATTCCACGATGCGATTGATCTCTGGCTGGGTAACCCCGGTGGGGCTGGCATAGTTTCTCGGCGAGAGAATCATCTCGAAGTCGCCTTCATCGGAATACAGGTCGACTACGATGTCATTCTTAGTGACCCGCGGATCGCCCTGCTGGAAGCCCTGATAGTAGTGGTTCCGGAGGTTGAATATTCCTGACGCCGCTGCCGGCACTGGCATTATCGACTTGGTCAGCAGCACCATCTGTTCGCGAAAGTGAAGGCTCTGCGAAAAAGACCAGTAGTGCATCTTCATCGGCGTGAATCCATATACATCCCTGACAAAGGCGTAGTCGGAGGTTGACGTTCCAGGGCCAAAGAAGAGTTCGACCTCTTGCGGCTGCACTTTGAATTCTGAGGCCCACCCGTTCACCATTTCTCTGGCCGGAAGCGCGGTCGCCATGAGGCGCAGCCCGGACCGAAAAGTCAGAACGACCCGTGTCTTCTCAGCCTTGTCTTTGTCTTTGGGATATAACGTGGTTTTGGTTTCATCCAGATCACTCCACGGAACCTCAAACTCATATCCGACATACGACAGCTTCAATCCGGGTGCCTGCGAAACCGAGTGATCCTTCAGCTCCGTAGGTACGATCCTCGCGACCGGGGGGACCTTTCTTGCCGCGTAAAGAGACAGTGCGACAGGGCCGATCCAGTACACGCACGCGAAGATTACCGCGAGCGTGATGACGATCGTGGCCAGGATGCTTCGAAGGCGCCTCATTATCGTGTCCGCTACGCCTTCGCCTTAGCCTTCAGCTTGACATGCCCGTCCGCCAGTTCCACGGAGAATTCCACGTCCTGGCAGCCGTACTGCTTGCGGATTTCCTGGGTCTTTTTCTGCACGAAGGTGGAAAACGAATCCAAGTTGCCGGAGACTTTTTCTCCGGCTTTATTCTTGGCGGCTACGAGAGTATTGAACAGGCGCTCGACTTGTTCGTGCTCGGGCTTATCTGCGGCCGCGTGCAAGGTGAAGGGCTGTGAACTGACTGCGGGCGCGTCTCCGGCAGCGGCGGCGGCCGCGTGGCTTAAGCCGTAGACCGGATTGTGATGAGGCTTATGCTCCTCAGCGTCCGGACGAACTCCCTGCACGGCCAGCAGTGCATCCTGCGGGCGGCGGTAGCCTTCTTCGCGGATGCGCGACTTCTTGCGCCACAGGTCGCTGTAGATGGCGTAGCGCTGGGCCATTTCGTTGTAGCGGAAGCGCTGGGAGAAGCTCATGCGGCCGCCGTCGGAAAACTTGCGCAGCAGCGACAGCACCTTCCACTCCACGTCAGTGGGCGGCCGCTTGGTCGGATTATTGAAGAAACATTCGTACTCGATCTTCAGCCGGCGAAGCTGGGTCTCGAGCAGGTTCAATTCTTCGTCGGTGGTCACGCAGGAGTCTCCAAGTGAACAGTGTATGGAGGATTTGCGGCCGGGGCGAGGTAACCCGTGGGCACCGGAGGGCATGGTACGAAAGTAAGGGGTGCAGCTTCTAGCTTCTAGCTGCTAGCTCGGGCGTTCTTGGTTTGCATTAAACGGGAATTTCGAAGGAAGACTTGAATGTTACGGCCGTGGGATTGAGCTAGTAGCTAGCAGCTAGAAGCTTCACTTCGCCGAATTCGCCGCCATCTTCTTCACCATGGCCAGCACCAGCTTGCGGTCGCTGTCATTCAGGTTCGTAGCGTAGCGGCGGACCTGGCTGAGAAAGCGGACTTCGTCGTCGGAGAGTTGCGGCAATCCCTTGGAGCCGTTGCTGTGGCCGGATTCGGAGAAGAACTGCGAGAGTGCGATCTCCATGGCGCCGGCGATTTTCGAAAGCGTGTCGAGTGACGGGATGGTGTGGCCGTTCTCTACGCGCGACAGGTAGCAGCGCAGCAGGCCGGTGCGCTTCTCGATGTCGCCCTGGGACATTCCTTTTTGCAGCCGGTAGTCTCTTATGGTCTGGCCGATATTGATCTGAGGGAGCATTACAGGATGCGACATAGTAACCAGATCGGCATTTTCTGGCAAGTGGAATTTAGTGCTATGACAAAACCCGTGCAATCAGGGATTTGCCCGGACGGAACTGTGGCGTGCTTATGCGGCATGCAAGCAACAAGTTAGGCTTGCCGCGCCGATCGGCCCCGCTACTTCTTCAAGTTCTCAGCCAGGAATGCGACGGTGCGTTTCCACGCGTCGGCGGCATCATCGGGGCGGTAACCGGTTTTATTATTAGGATTTTCGAAGGCATGGCCGGCGTCGTCGTAGATCTTGACGTCGATCTTTTTGCCCAGTTGCTTCACGGCCGCTTCGAATTTATGCACGTCGTCGGGCGTAATGCCCTGGTCCTGGCCGCCGAACAGGCCGAGGATGGGAGCGTTGATTTTTCCGATGGCGGCGGCGTCGGTGGCGAGATGGCCGTAGTTGATCACGTCCGCCGCGAGCGTGGGCTCCTGCAGCGCGATATCGAGCGAGTAGCCGCCGCCCATGCACCAGCCGATGGCGCCGATGCGGTCTTTCTTCACATTCGGTTGCGATTGCAGAAATTCAAACGCCGCATGCAGGTCGCGCTTGGCGCGGTCTTCCGGAACTCCGCGCATAATTTCATGCGCCATGTCAGGTGTGGTGGCAACCTTGCCGCGATATAAGTCGATGGCTAGCGCCGCATAGCCTTGACCGGCGAGTTTCGCAGCCTGGTCCTTCACCCAGTCGTTGAGCCCCCACCACTCGTGGATGACAATGACGCCGGGAAATGGCCCTTTGCCGGCGGGCGTGTAGAGGACGGCTTGCACGGTTTCGTCGCCGCTTTTGTAGGAGACCGGTTTGCCGTCGGCGGCGAAGGCAGTGGAGGCGAAGAGCGCAGCCAGGATCAGCGGGAAGATAATCTTCTTCATATCTTTAAGACCTCACAATTCAAAATTCCAACTCCATGTACATCGCGCCCGCAATCGGGTTCGTGCGGTAGGGTACGACTTCTTTGAATCCCAGCTTGCGGTACATGGCCACCGCATCTTTCATCATGGGCGCAACCGTGTCGAGGCGCATGCGCTGATAGCCGATCAGCCGGGCCTCGGCGATAATGCGCTCGGCCAGCGCTCGGCCCAAGCCCTTGCCGCGAAACTGCGGACGCAGATAGAGGCGCTTCATTTCGCAGATGCGAGAGTCCAGCTTGTGCAGCGCTACGCAGCCTGCGAGTTGCCCTTCGGATTCCGCCAGCAACAAGCGGCCCTCCGGCGGAGCATAGTCACCCGGCAGTCCGGCAAGTTCCTGGTCGAAGTTTTGAAAACACAGGCTGAAGCCGAGGGACTGCGCGTACTCCAGAAATAATTCGCGGACTTGCGCGATCTGCGCGGGTAATTCAGCATGAGTGAAAGTCAAAACCTTCACCACAGAGGGCACGGGGTTCACGGGGTAATTCGAAGTCGTTGTGCGATTATATTGCATTCCCCTGTGAACCTCTGCGTCCTTCGTGGTTAAGGTTTCAGGTTTACCCCATCAGCATCCCGCCGTTTACGTTCAGCACATGCCCCGTAATGTAAGCAGCCTCCTCCGAGGCAAGAAACGCAACGGCGCTGGCCACGTCGCCAACCGAGCCCACGCGGCCCAGCGGAATCTGTTTGGCGGCGTTCTGCTTGAATTCTTCGCCCAGCGCTTCCGTCATGGCGGTTTCGATGAAGCCGGGGGCCACGGCGTTGCAAGTAATGTTGCGCGAGCCGAGTTCGCGCGCGATGGCCATGGTCAGCCCGATCAGCCCGGCCTTCGACGCGGAGTAATTTGCCTGCCCCGCTTGCCCCATCTGCCCGAAGACGCTGGCGATATTAATGATGCGTCCCCAGCGCTGCTTGATCATGGAAATGGAGACCTGCTGAATGCAAAGGTAAGCGGCAGTGAGATTGGTATGCAGCACGGCGTCCCAATCGGCGCGTTTCATTCGCATGACGAGTTGGTCGCGAGTGATCCCGGCGTTGTTGACCAGAACATCGATCTTGCCGAAATGCGCCGTGGCCGCCTTGATTGTTGACTTGATCTGATCTTCGTCGGTGACGTCAAGCGCAAAGGCCGCAGCCTGGCCGCCTGCCGCGGTGATTTCGTTTACCAGTTCGTTCAGCTTGTCCTGATTGCGCGCGGCCACGGCGACTGCCGCGCCTTCGGTAGCGAGCTTGAGCGCGCAGGCGCGTCCAATACCTTGCGACGCGCCGGTAACGAACGCTACGCGTCCGGAAAGCGACATTTAGGATTCTCCCCGTGCTTTGAGCATGTCGATCTGAAAGGCTTTACGCCAGAACGTGAGATTATACCCGCCGCCGCGATTCGAAAAAGCCAGTTGTCATTTCTCTAAAGATTGCGCATTGGGCGCGCGCCGATTACCATTCGAGACATTCCTATGTCACAAACTGCGGTCAATGAAGTGATTGCCATGTCCGAGCCTTCCCACCAGAAATCATCGCCGTCAGATTCGGCTTCGTCCGGCTCGGGGCACAGGTCCTCGCACAGAGCTTCCGCGGCGGAGAATCCCGGGGCGGAAGAGGTGCGGCCCGAAGCTGCTTCCACTGCGCCTTCCACCGAAGTTTTCGCCGTGTATGGCGTTGAGCCTGAAATTCAGGCCTATGCCATGGCCAAGTATTCGCGCTCGGCGCTGTCGATGAAAGAATCGCTGCGTGAGATCAGCGCGCAGAAAGCGGAAAAGTTTCTCAATACATTTTATTTTCAATACGGCCATCGCTCCATCGCCGATCTTGCACACATCGCGCTGGCCGTCGAGCGGCTCTCGATTCTGGCGGCGATCGAGCTGGCCGACGAACAGCGCTGGGATGGCCAGGAGCGCTCAACGCGCTATCAGGACTTCAAGAAAAGCGGATATTTCGTCCCCGACTTTGCGGACGACGGCGAGGCCCGCAAGCTCTACTGCGAAACTCTCGATAATCTGTTCGCCGAGTACAACGCGCTCTCCGCGCACATGACGCAGCACCTGATCAACATCACTCCCAAGCCCGCCGAGATGAAGCAGGAGCAGTATGAGCGCACGCTGAAGGCACGCGCCTTCGACATCACGCGCTACCTGCTGCCGCTGGCTACGAATACTTCGCTGGGCGAGATCGTCAACGCGCGGACTCTTGAAATCCAGGTCGCGCATTTGCTTTCGCACACGCACAAGGAAGTTCGCGTTCTCGGAGAATCGTTGAAGAAGGCGGCGACTTCGGCGGCTTACAACGTAAATGCGGAGTCGCTGAAAAAATTAGTCGACGAGATTCGTGCTCTGAATCCTGAGCTCGGCGCGCGGGCCGAGCAGGAATTGCTGCACGAGGTTCGGGTCGCGCCGACGCTGGTGAAGTATGCCGACCCCAATCCGTATGAGATGGAAACGCGGCGCGAGTTGCGGCAGGCGGCGCGCGAGTTGATGAAGAGCGAGCCGGTCGCGCCCTCGAAGGCGATTGTCGATTTACTAGACGAGGAGCCGCTCGAGGTCGAGATCGCGACCACGTTGCTCTACGAGCATTGCCACCACTCTTACCGGCAAGTCCGGCAGGCGCTGCAGGTTTCCGGCGAGCGCTACCGCCGCGAGATCATCGACCTCGGCCTGCGCCATCGCGGCAAGCACGACGAAATGCTGCGCGGCTTCCGCGCCGGCCAGCAGTTCCGCTTCGACATCCTCATGGACACGGGTGGCTTCCGCGACATGCATCGTCACCGCCGCTGCATCCAGGTAATGCAGGGTTTCACCACACAGCACGGCTACGAAATGCTGCTCGACGTGGAAGACGCCGGCATGCGTTTACGCTATGACG
>Ga0302320_10016972_pt1 | contig 14819 bp, 14 predicted proteins | sample Bog_T0_3_FD_202130 | JGI IMG/M metagenome (GOLD analysis project Ga0302320, IMG submission 202130) | Peat permafrost microbial communities from Stordalen Mire near Abisko, Sweden - Bog_T0_3 | ecosystem: Environmental > Terrestrial > Soil > Wetlands > Peat | place: Sweden: Abisko, Stordalen Mire...
TGACGAGAATCTTCGGCGCCATTGTGGGAACATGCCATTGCCGCGCCTCGTGGCCTATTGGCGATTGTGGGCAAGGCGCCTGAAAAAGCGGCGTCGGCCTTCCGGCCGCGCTGCTTTCTCGCGGCTGGTTTTTTCGAGCAATGAGATCCATCTTTTGACAAATCCGAATTCTTTGTTACAATTGGGAGCGGCATTTCGAAAAAGTCGGATTTGATTTGCGAGCTATGCGTATTTTGCATGGACGGACGTTCCCAAGCGCCGTTCCCGGCCGCAAAAGCCGAAAAACGCCGGCTGCGCCGCGTAAAGTGTTGAAATATCACGATTCGGCAAAATTGTTGTTTGGGCTTGTTTGGTCCTGCTTGGCGATATTTGCGGTTATTTCGCCTTGCGCGGCCTTGCGCGGCCTTGTTTGGCGTTGTTTGGCGTTCGAGCTCCTTCGTTTTCGCATGGCGGCGAGGTCGGTCAGGCAAGGCCTTCGACCGGAAACGGCGTCACGCCGTCGCGGCGCGCGGAATCGCACTTTGCCGCCTTTGCGAAATCGGATACTAGCGGGCGCTTTCCATAGGACCGCCTTGAAATGACCGCATACAATCTCTTTCTGCTTCCCGGCGACGGCATCGGCCCGGAAGTGATGGGCGAAGTCGAAAAACTCGTCGCGTTCCTGACCAAGCAGGGGCTCGCCAAGTTCGAAATCGAGAAGGGGCTCGCCGGCGGTTGCGCCTATGACGCGCACGGCAAGGCGATCAGCGACGACCACATGGCGCGCGCCCATGCCGCGGACGCTGTGCTGCTGGCGGCGGTCGGCGGACCCAAATGGGCGAGCGTCCCCTACGAGGTGCGCCCGGAAGCCGGCCTGCTAAGGCTGCGCAAGGACCTCGGGCTCTACGCCAACCTCCGTCCCGCGCAATGCTATCCCGCGCTCGCCGACGCCTCCTCGCTCAAGCGCGAGGTCGTCGAGGGCCTGGACATCATGATCGTGCGCGAACTTACCGGCGGCGTCTATTTCGGCGAGCCCAAGGAGATCATCGACCTCGGCAACGGCCAGAAGCGCGGCATCGACACGCAGGTCTACGACACCTACGAGATCGAGCGAATCGGCCGCGTCGCTTTCGACCTGGCGCGCAAGCGCGGCAACAAGGTTACGTCGTCCGAGAAGCACAATGTGATGAAGTCGGGCGTGCTGTGGAAGGAAGTGATCACCGACCTCCACCGCCGCGAATTTCCCGACGTCACGCTCGAGCATCAGCTCGCCGACGCGCTCGGCATGCAGCTCGTGCGCTGGCCCAAGCAGTTCGACGTCATCGTCACCGACAACCTCTTCGGCGACATGCTGTCCGACGTCGCCTCGATGCTCACCGGGTCGCTGGGCATGCTGCCCTCCGCCTCGCTCGGCGATACCGACGCGAAGACCGGCAAGCGCCGGGCGCTCTACGAACCCGTGCACGGCTCCGCGCCCGACATTGCCGGCAAGGCGCTCGCCAATCCGATCGCGATGATCAATTCCTTCGTCATGGCGTTGCGCTATTCCTTCAATCTGCAAGACGTGGCGGACCGCATCGACGGCGCGGTCGCGAAAATCCTGGCGAGCGGCCTGAGGACGAAGGACATCGCCTCGGAGGGCGCGACCGTAGTGTCGACGGGCGAAATGGGTGACGCCATCATCGCGGAGCTGGCCAACGGTCTGAACTGACAGCTTGCACGGGCGCTCTCGGGCTCGACCCCGGGCTTTGACGTTGGCGGCGCGATTTGCAAATTCGCGCGATTGCCGTCAAAGCATGCGGGAAGCAAGGGTGTTTTCCTTGTCCAACCTTCGGATCCGGCCACGCGGGTCGTGGGCGTCCCGGGAATTGAGGCGATGGGTCCCCTCTCCCGCAAGCGGGAGAGGCGGTAAATTCCAGCGACGCACGCCACTAGGCCTTTGTTTCCAGTTGTGTTCTCGCAACGGGAACAGGCGGTGACGGAAGTCGTGCGCTGAGCGGAGAGGCGATCGACGGTCTGAAAGGCGATGCGCGCGCGCAGGGCGCGTCTGATAGCGAGAATCCATTGATGACCCAGAGGCTCGGAGTCCTGCCGGGCGTGACGGAAACCAAATGATGCAAGATACCCAAAAGAAAAAGGGAATTGGTCGTTTCCTTGCTCTGGTCAATTCGCAGAACACGGGTTCCATCCGACGCCTGCTTGGCGATCAAGGCAAGGTGCACTGGAAAGGCTACGCGTTCGCCATTCTGATGTCGGTGGTCATCTCGTGGATGACCGGCGCGTCCGCGTATATAATGAAGGACGTCATCGACAAAATATTCATCCAGAAGGACCAAGCCTATCTTTACCTGATCGGCGCGGCGATCTGCGGAATCTACCTCGTCAAGGGACTTGCGACCTATAGCCAGACGGCGGTGCTCGCGCGCGTCGCCAATGCGATTGTCGCGGACGTGCAGACGCGCATCTTCAGGAAAATGCTCGAAATGAGCGTGGGCTATTACAATGTTCGCCATTCCACCGAGTTTCTGGCTCGGCAGGCCTTCATTTCCCAGGCCGCGAGCGGGACCTTGAATCTGTTGATCAACGTTCTGGCCAAGGACGTGCTGACGCTGCTGAGTCTGGCTTTCGTCATGTTGCATCAGGATCCTGTTCTGGCCGGGCTCTCCCTGATAGCGACGCCGGTCGCCGTCATCGGCGTGCGCCGGCTCGGCGGTCGGGTCAAGAAAGTCATGCTGAACGAGTTCAAAGGGTTCTCCATGATCCTGGAGTCCCTTCAGGAGGTCGTCCAGGGGGTGCGCGTCGTCAAGGCCTACGCTCTCGAGCCGATGATGCTCGACCGGCAAGTCGCCGCGATAACCAGCTTCCGTCGCGCCGCCGACAAACTCTCCACCGTGGGAGCGCGCTCCAGTCCGCTGGCCGAAACGCTGGGGGGACTGACGATCGCCGTGGTCGTCGTTTACGGTGGGCTCAGGGTAATTCACAGCGGCGAGCCCCCGGGAAACTTCTTCTCTTTCATCACCGCGCTCATGCTGGCGTTCGAGCCCGCCAAGCGCCTGGCGAGACTTCATATTGATTTGACCTCGTCGGTGATCGGCGTCGGGATATTGTACGAATTCCTCGACCAGCCCTCCGAAGAGCATGAGACCGGATTTGAACCGCAAATTCGGGTGCAGGCGGGCAAGGTGGAATTCGACAACGTTCGTTTCCAGTATCGGAAAGGCGAGCCGGTCATCCGTGGCCTGTCGTTCGTCGCCGAAGCCGGCCAGATGACCGCTCTGGTCGGGCGTTCCGGGGGCGGCAAAACGACGATCATGGCCCTGTTGCTGCGCTTCTACGACCCGACATCAGGAATGATCCGCGTTGACGACCAGATCATCACCCGGAATTCGCGCGGCTCGTTGCGCAAACAGATCGCCTATGTGAGCCAGGAGACGTTTCTGTTCAAAGGCTCGATCGCCGAAAATATCGCGCTGGGCAAATCCGGCGCCAGTCGCGAGGAAATCGTCGCTGCCGCCAAGGCGGCTTACGCCCATGATTTCATCATGGGTTTCGACCGCGGCTATGACAGTCCGGTCGGCGAGCAGGGCATGCAGGTTTCCGGCGGTCAGCGGCAGAGAATCGCCATTGCGCGCGCCTTCATCAAGAACGCGCCGATCATTTTACTCGACGAAGCCACGTCGGCGCTCGACTCGGAGTCCGAGCGCGCCGTCCAACAGGCTTTGCAGGAGTTGTGCGCGGGCCGGACGACCATCGTGATCGCCCATCGGCTCAGCACCATCGTGCGCGCCGACAAGATATGCGTTCTTGAAAACGGCCAACTCGTCGAAGTCGGTCGTCACGACGAACTTATGGCGCGGGGCGGAGTATACCGAAAATTGCATGAAATCAGCGAACAAGCCGACGACTTGGTCGATGTGTGACGAGCGGCCGGCCCCTCAGAGGTCCAGGGTCAGCGTGACCGGCGCGTGGTCCGACGGACGCTCCCATCCTCGGACATCGCGGAACACCCGAGTCGCGCTCACGCTGTCGGCAAGCCGCGGACTCACCCATATATGGTCGAGTCTCCGCCCCTTGTCGGCGTTCGACCAATCGGGCGAACGGTAGCTCCACCACGTGTAGAGCTTCTGATCTTCCGGCGTGAATTTGCGCAGGGCGTCGAACCATGAGCCCGCGCTTTGCGCGCGCTTCAGTTTATCGACCTCGATCGGGGTATGGCTGACGACATTGAGAAGCGCCTTGTGGCTCCACACGTCGTGCTCGAGCGGGGCAATGTTCAGATCGCCGACCAGCACGGCTCGCTCGGCCCTTGGCTCCGTGGCGAACCATTCTGTCATCTCGTCGACGAACGCCAGCTTGTGGGCAAATTTATCGTTGAGCTCGGGATCGGGCTCGTCGCCGCCGGCCGGCACGTAGAAATTATGAATTTCCAATCCGTCCGCAGGTCCCGCCAGAGTCACTGATATATACCGTGAGTCCCCTTTGGCGCAAAAGTCGCGGCGGCTTTCGCTGGAGAACGGATGACGAGATACGATCGCGACGCCGTGGTATCCCTTCTGCCCATTGAGCGCGATATGGCCATAGCCGAGCTTTTTGAACTCAGCTATCGGGAATTGCCCGTCAGGGCATTTGGTTTCCTGCAAACACAGTACGTCGGGTGAATGGCTTTCCAGAAATTGGGCAACGAGTCCAATCCTGAGCCGGACGGAGTTGATGTTCCAAGTCGCGATCGAAAAACGCACGGGCCTACCCTATGTCGAACGCCGCTACCCTTGTCCGCGTCCGTCCCCAGCGCCAAGCGAATAAGCAAGCTTGTCCACAGGCTGCGCCGGAGCCCATTCCCTGGGCGGAAATATTTGCGAATTCCGACGCAATCCGGCCGCACGACATCTTTGCCAGAATGAAAAGTTGGAGACAGAGATATCTCCAAATTACTCACAGGATTGGCGCTCCCATGGGGAATCGAACCCCAGTTTTCGCCGTGAGAGGGCGACGTCCTAGACCGCTAGACGATGGGAGCAGCGAAGCTGCTTCGCGGGTGAGCCTCTATATCCACGGCGCCGGATGAATGCAACCTGTCTCGACCAGAATATCCGGCCAATTGACGACCAACTTCGAGCGGTCGTCGATGGCGACGGGCTCCGCGCTCTGGCGACAATCATGGCGATGTTCGTCGTTTCGAGGCGGGCCGATTTGCTGCCGGTGAGGGCGTTCAATAGGTGAATTCGGCGACCGTGACGTGATTGTCCTTCGCCGGCCAGGGACGCACCAGGATCCGCTCCTCGTTGAAAACGGCGGCGATCGGCCGGTCCGCATAGGCGTCGAGGCTGAGTTTGGTCTTCCATACCGCCGGGACGCCCTCGGGCAAGCCGGGCGGAAGTTGCCCGTCGATGTTGACGTAGTCGCGGGGCACGCCGAAATAACCGCGGGGACGATTCATCATCACGATGGCGCCCGCCTTGCGGTCGTCCTCCGTGAGAACTGGCGCCGGGCGCAGATTGAGGATGTCGAGCGAGCGCGGAATCGGCGAGCGATAGATGTGGGTGATCGGCGCGCCGGGGACGGCGAGTTCGAATTCGGTCGCCGCCGTGCATTCGAGTTTCAACGGTCCCCAGGCCCCGTCGGCGCCGGTCGTCAGTTTCAACAACGGCGCGCCAAGTCTCGCGCCGCTTTCGACGTCGACGGCATAGACGGAAAGTTGAGCGCCTTCGACTGGGCGGTTCGTCGGCGTTTCCCCGACCATGCCGGTGACCATGCCGCTGAGCGCGATTTTGTCCTCCGGTTTGATCGACAGCCGAGCCGGCGCCTGCCCGAGAAGAAACCTGTAAATCTCGGCGAAGGCGCGCGGGCTGAACGCGGTCTCGCGATGATCGACGCGGCCCAGCAGCAGGTTCGTCGCGCCCTTCAGCGCCGGCCCGTCGAACGTGACGCCCGTAGCCATGCCGGGATGGCCGAGATAGGCGCCGTCGGGCTGCGCGTAAAGGTCATAGCCGTCGCTGCGAAAGGTGAGGACCGGAATATCGGCGGGCGCCTCGGTCTCGCCGGCGTTCAGCTTCGATAGAAAGGGGCCCTTGCCGTTGTATTCGCTGCCCAAGTTGAAATCCGCCGCGAACACGCCGTGATTGGGCGAACCGCAGAGCACGACGCGGCTCACGTTCGCCTTGCCTCCCTGGCTAAGGTAGTTGCGAATCGAAAAGCCGCCGCGCGAATTGCCGACCAGCGCGACCTTGGCCGCGCCCGTACGCGCTTTCACGGCGTCGATGAAGGCGGAGAGTTCGCGCAGTTCGTCCGATGTCGAGGAGCGATTCGGTTGCGGCGCATCGTCGGAATCGCGCGCCTGCGGGTCGGTGAAGCTGATCGCGGCGAGCCGGTCGCGCGGAAAACCGTTGCTTTCGAAGCGCCAGATCGTCGTCTGCCAGATCGAACCCTGGTCGCTGTCGCCGTGCACGAACACGATCGGCGTCGGCGCCTCGCCGGCGCGCGCGGCGCCCGAAGCGGCGGTCAGCGCGAAGGCGGCGGCTGTCTGCATGAAATTCCTACGGCTGATCAAGGTCTTCCTCCCAACGCACGGCAGGCGATCGCGTTTGCCGCGACTCGCTCAACCCAGCCAGAATGCGCGGTGGGATCGCCAGAGGGAAGCGAAAACTCAGGCCTCGCGATAGCGGCCTCAGCGCCGCCGTCGCGGCGCCTCGGTCTTCTCGTCGAACAATTCCGCCAGCTTTTCCGTCATCGCGCCGCCGAGTTCCTCGGCGTCGACGATGGTGACCGCCCTGCGGTAATAACGGGTGACATCATGGCCGATGCCTATGGCGATCAGTTCCACCGGCGAGCGGGTCTCGATCTCCTCGATGATTTGACGCAAGTGACGCTCGAGATAATTTCCGGAATTGACCGAAAGCGTCGAATCGTCGACCGGCGCGCCATCGGAAATCATCATCAGGATCTTACGCTGTTCGGACCGGCCGAGCAGGCGCTGATGCGCCCAATCGAGCGCCTCGCCGTCGATGTTCTCCTTAAGTAATCCCTCGCGCATCATCAGGCCGAGGTTTTTCCGCACCCGTCTCCAGGGCGCGTCGGCCGACTTGTAGATCAGGTGGCGCAAATCGTTGAGACGCCCGGGATTGGCCGGCTTGCCGGCTTGCAGCCAGGTCTCGCGCGATTGTCCGCCCTTCCAGGCCCGCGTCGTGAAGCCGAGGATTTCGACTTTTACGCCGCAGCGCTCGAGGGTGCGGGCCAGAATGTCCGCGCAGGTCGCCGCGACCGTGATTGGGCGCCCGCGCATGGATCCGGAATTGTCGAGCAGCAAGGTGACGACCGTGTCGCGGAAATTCGTGTCCTTCTCTTGCTTGAACGACAGCGGTTGCTGTGAGTCGATGACGACGCGCGACAGCCGCGCTGGATCGAGCATGCCCTCTTCGAGGTCGAATTCCCACGAGCGGTTCTGCTTTGCCATCAACCGCCGTTGCAGGCGATTGGCCAGGCGGGAGACGACGCTGGAGAGGTTTTGCAGTTGCTTGTCGAGATAGTCGCGCAGGCGCTGGAGTTCATCGGCGTCGCAGAGATCTTCGGCGTTGACGATTTCGTCGAATTTCGTCGTGAAGGCTTTGTAGTCGAGGCCGCGCCGCTCCGCATTGCCGGATTGGGACGGCCGATTCTCGCTCGCCTCCTCCGATTCCCCGGTATCCGCCTCCTCGGGAAACTCGGCCGATGGCGCATCTGCGGAATCCAGCGCGCCTTCTTCCAGCTCATCGGCGGCTTCGTCCGAGGTCTCCATTTCCACGGAGTCCTTCGATTCCTGCTGTTCGCCCTCGCCTTCGGCTTCGTCCGCGTTGTCGGGCTGCTGATTGTCCTCGTCGCTGTCCTCGCTCTCGTCCGAATCCGCCTCGGAGTCGCTGGCCAGATCGAGCGAGGCGAGGAGCCGCTGCACGCCCCTGGCGAAAGCGCGTTGGTCGAGCATCGAGCGATCGAGCTTGTCCAGTTCCTTGCCGGCCTTGTCCTCGACGTGGGAGCGCCAGAGCGCCACCACCCGCTCGGCGCCGCTGGGCGGCTTCAGCCCGGTGAGCCGCTCGCGCACCAGCATCGCAACGGCCTCTTCGAGCGGCGCGTCCTCGCGGCTGCGCGCTTCGGCGAACGGCGCCCGGTGATAGCGATCGTCGAGCATGGCGGTGAGATTGGAGGCGACGCCCTCCATGCGGCGCGCGCCGATGGCTTCCACGCGCGCTTGCTCGACCGCGTCGAACAGCGCGCGAGCCGCCGGATTTTGCGGCTGATGGCGGCGATGAAGGGTCTCGTTATGGCAGGCGAGCCTGAGCGCCATCGAATCGGCGAGCCCGCGCAGAATCGCGGCTTCCCGCGCATTGGGGCGTCGGGGCGGTTCCGGCAGGCGCGCCTTCGCGCCTTCCGGGCCAGTGAACAGCGAGGACTTGTCCGCGGAAAACACGACCTCCAGGTCGGGCCGGCGCGCCATGGCGCGCGTCGCGGCGGCAAGGGCGATCTTGAACGGTTCCGCCCCGCCCTCGGGCTTCGCGCCGCTCTTGCGATTGCTGGAAGGCTTGACGTCGACAGTCGACATGCAGGGACCTGAGTGAGGAGAAAAGGCTTTGACCTTTTCTATAGGACGGCCCCAAGCGCCCCGGCAAGCCGGCGCCAGGTAAGTCGTTGTAATGGACGAAAATCACCGGCTCGAGCCGGTTGAGCTCCTCCCTCAGCGCATCGAAGGCGGGATCGACAAAGCGCAGCCCCTTGGTGTCTGCTTAGGATGCCGCCGTCGAACCCCGCGGCGGCCGCGCTTCGATCTGGGGGCGGGGCGAGACGGCGTCCGCAGTGCGCGCTGCGCTGGTGAACCGCGCCATGGTGCAGGGCTACGAAATCGACGACGCCAACCAAGCCGGCTTTCACGCCTGCGCCGTCGTGTTGCAGACCGCATTTGCCGCCGCGGAATACATTGGCGCCGACGAGGTCGATGGCAAGAAGCTATTGAGCGCGATCAACGCCGGCTTTGAAGTCGGCCCGCTTGTGGGGCACTGCCTCAATGGCGATCGAATGATCGTCGGGGCTTGGCGCGCCCCCGGCATATTCGTTCCCTTCCCAGTGGCGCTGACGGCACGGATCATCCTCGGGCTCGACGCGGACCAACTCTTTCACGCGGTCGGCATCGCCGGCGCTCAGGTTGCCGGCCTGATGACCTCCCAGTTTGGCTTCGTGTTCAAGCGGAGGCAGTGCGCGAAAAATGCGCAAAGCAGGCTATACGCCGCGCTGCTGGCGGCCAAAGGCTTCACAGGCATCGCCGACGTCTTCGAGTTGGAGTACGGCGGCTTCTGGACGACGTTTACCCGGACCAAGGACGAATTCGACCTCACGCAAAGGACCGCCGGACTCGGCGAGCAATGGGAGACTCTGCGGATCGATCTCAAGCGCCACGCCTCTCGGGTCAAGGCGGTGCGTGACCCCGCGCGCAAGCAGCAACCCCTATCAGGACCATCGCGGCGCCCGCGTGGAGGTCCAACGGCTTCGACGCGATCAGCGCCTCGGTCTATAATACGCGCCCTGCGTCACGCGGCGAGGTGCGGTTACGCTCGAGCGATCCGTTGGACGCAACGGCCTTTTTTCCTAATATTCTCTCCGACAACAACGACGTCAAGGCTCGCCTCGCGCGTCATCTCCGAGTTGACGCCCGGATCGCAGCTCACGACCAGTGAGCAGTTGATCGACTATATAGAGCGGGAAGGTCGCTGCGCGTTCCATCCTGCCGGATCATGCAAACTGGGGATAGATTCAATGGCCGTCGTCGACCCGCGGCGACGCGTGATCGGCGTCGAGCGTGCGCGCGTCGCCGACGCCTCGATCATGCCCACCGTGACCATGGGAAACACCAACGCGCCTTCGACCATGATCGGCGAAAAGTCGGCGGACTTGATCCACTCCGACGCCCGTTGAGCGGTCCCAGCGCGCGGAAGTCGGCGGCGTCGCGGACCTATTTCAAGTTCGAAAACGAAGTCGGCTTGAGAAACGAACTCGCGATGTTGGCGATCAGGGGCCCATTTCTCTCGCTATCGGCGACAGCGGCGAGCCATTCCGGATCGGATACGAAGCTCGCCCATTTCGCCTCACGGTCGGCCAGGGACTCCCACGCGATCATATAAGTGAGATCGTTGTTCGATGGGCCAATCACGGTCGTCCAAAACCCGGTTGCCGCAATTCCATGTTTGGCCCAGATCCTGAGAGTCGCGTTCTGGAATCGCGCCGTGAGGTCCTTCAAACGTCCGGGAACGCAGGTATAGATGCGAAGCTCATAAATCATAACGAAGACTCCGAGCCCGGAAAACACCGCGGCTCCGGGGCGTCGACCCTATCACGACAAGCGCCGCGCCATGAAATTCATAGACTCAGCCGTCGAGCTTTCCAACGGATCCATCGACTCGGTGGATTGGATGGCAAGGAAAAGCCAGCGAAGCGCGAAGGCGGGGGCGCTGCGCTACTTTATCGTCGACCCCCGCGTCCTTCCTCCCAGGCAGGCGCCCAACCCCGCCGCCTCCTGGCAAAAACGAAACTGGCCATTCGGTGGGAATTTCAATCCTGATCTGCGGATCGAGCTCGCCATCGGTAACGGTGTTCAAACCGCCCGGGAAGGAGAACTCTTGGCTGACGCCATATTGCGCCTTGCCGCGCCAGGCGGCTTTTCCAAGGTAGCGCGATTCTGGCTTCATGGAGCGAAGCGGGTCCGCGATCTTGTCGCCGTCCTGGTCGGCGCCCGCGATCGCGATGGCCTTGAGCCACTTTTCCGCGGCGATTTCATCATGGATCCAAAGCGCGAGTTGAGGCGCTGGTGACTTCATCAGGCTTTCCTATTCGGCTTTCCCGGATCCGCCAACAATTTGCCGACCACGCCTTCTTCGAAAACCCATTCGTGGGCGACTTCGGCATGAGCGACGAAAACGAATTTGCAGCCCACCGCTCCCGCGGTGAAGACGACGATCAACTCGCGCTCTCCCTGGCTCAAAGGCGAGGGCCCGTTCAACAGCGTATGGCTCAGTTCCGACCATGGCCGATCAAGGTCAGGATATAAGTCGAATATCGCCGGCGGTCCGACATTGTCCGCCATGGATTTGAAAAACGGCATTGCCTGAGGCTAGGTGAAATTTGGTTTTCGTGGCGACGCGCAGACGCCGAACGCAGGTTGGAACGTGGGAATGACGCCATAGCCATGGGCGCTTTCACCGCCGGCGAATTCCGCCACGACCTTGTCGACGTCCTCCTTGCGAATGTTGGTCGCCTAGCTGATGCCGCGACCGGCGCCGGTGACCGGGACGACACGACTTTCGAAACGTTGCATGTGTAAGTGCTCCTGGAAATCCTGACTAGCCGTTCGCCACGAAAGGTTTGTCCGCAAGCGCGTCGCGACTCAGCTCGGCTGCCCCACAATTTGTAGACGCGGTCTCTTGCTTCCCTGTGCAGTTCACGGGTTGTTCATACGCCGCATGAACCCAAACGTCCGCGCCAGGAGCAGCAAAGCCCGTGCCACTCCGACTGAGGATTTCGCCTTCGCTTGTCTTGCTGTCGCGGTTGCCGTTTGCCGGTCACGCGGACACCCCAGCGTATCGGCCATGGACACGGCCTTGACAGCAAACGCAATGTCGGAAACCTATTCACTTTGCGACGAAGCCAAGGTTGATGGCATTTACGCGCGGAGGTTTTGCCGCAAACGCGACGCCTTTCGCGATTGGCGCCGGTTTTGCCATTACGCGTTGACTTCGCCTCGCGGGCAATCGGAAAAATTGAGCGAAATGACAGATATATCGGCGGCCCGACACGGCCCTCTTCATGGTCTCCGTATGGTCGATTTGACGGCCGTCATCATGGGCACCTACGCGACGCAAGTGATGGCGAATTTTTGCGCCGAGGTCATAAAGATCGAGTCGCCGGACGGCGACATCATCCGCTTCGTCCGCAAACACGGCGACCACGGCATGGGACCGATCCATCTGACGCTCAACCGCGGCAAGAGCCTGGTGGCGCTCGACCTCGAGAAGCCCGAGGCTGTACGGGTCGTCAGGAAGCTGATTGAAAGCGCCGATGCGTTCGTCGACGCAATGCGGCCCAAGGCGATCGAGCGCCTCGGGCTTGGCTTCGAGGCCGTTCGGGCTATCAAGAAAGACATTGTGTATTGCGGCGCCTATGGCGCCGCCGCCATCGGACCCTATGGCGACGATCCTGCTAACGACGATCTCATTCAAGGTCTGTGCGGCATCGCCGATCTCGGGGCGCGCCCGGCCGACGAACCGCGGTTCTTTCCAACAGTCATCGCCGACAAAGTCTGCGGCTTGACGCTCGCTTATTCGCTGCTGGCGGCGCTGATGCATCGGCAGCGAACCGGGGAGGGCCAACAAGTCGAAGTGCCGATGTTCGAGAGCATGGTGCAATTCCTGATGGTCGAGCACCTGGGAAATCGCACCTTTGGGCCGAACGAAGACGTCGGCTATGCCCGCGTCCTCTCTCAACTGCGAAAGCCGCATCGCACGCTGGATGGCTATGTCTGCGCGCTGCCCTATCACGACAAGAACTGGCGCGATTTCTTCCTGCTGGTTGAGCGCCCCGATCTGGCGAACGACCCTCGTTTCACCAGCCACAACGCGCGCAGCCAGAATTATGAAGTTCTGTACGGACTTCTGGGGACGTTGATTGCCGCACGGACGACCGCCTACTGGCTCGAAACGTTGCGCATGAAAAACATCCCCGTCGCGCCGGCGCATCAGCTCGCCGACCCTCACTTACTCCAAGTCGGCTTGTTCGAAACGGTGCAACATCCCGACCTCGGCGCCATCATGTCCATTCGCTCGCCCATCGGGTTTTCGGCGACCCCCGCGAGCTCTGGCAAACCCGCAGGTCGCATCGGCGCCGATTCGATTTAGGTGCTCGAGAATTTCGGCTATAAAAGCGCCGAAATCGAGCGATTGATTGAACAGAAGGCCGTGATCCAAGCGCAACGCGGGGTTTAGCCCAAGAGTGAAAATCATGCGCGAACCCCGAACGAAAGTTCAGAAAATCCTCGACGCGCATCGCATTCACGAGGAAGGCGGTCGCACCTTGCTCTAAATCGACCGCGTCATCATCGCCGATACCGGATTACCGGCGATTCGCAGCCTTCGTGATCTCAGTTATTCCGCACTCAATACGTCGCAGGGCTTGTTCATTCCCGACCATTACACCGCCAGTTCCTGGCCGGGTCTCACTGACGTCGTCGAGGAAAAACGACGAGCGCCCTCCGGCTGCGCGCCCTCATCCATTTGCGCCTACACGAATGCCAGAACGTCGAGCATGTCGCCACGCCAAGTCCCATCCGGGTTGCGATGCGAGGCGCTGACGACGCCGAACAGTCGCGCTGTTTCGGAGCCGGTCGCGCAATAGTCGAAGTCGGTGAATTTGTGCGGCATGGTGACGAGCAGGCCGCCGATGTTGGATATGGCGGTCAGGCCGCGCACGACGTCCGCCAAGGCGCCGTCGGGCGTCTGCTTGGGCACTCAGGCCGCATTGTTGTGGACGCGCCTCTCGAAGCCGCGGGTCAGACGTTCCAGAGATAGAGATCTTGCATAGATAACGGATCGCCATTGATCGGGAACAACCGGGTCTCCACGCTGAGAAACTTGAGCATAGCTACGCCTGAGTTTCTGGTCGTACGAATCCAAAGGACGCGCGTTCACAAGCGCATGTATACCGATTTGGTCTGCCTGTAGGCGTCGATGGATTCCGCGCCAAGTTCCCTGCCGACGCCGGATCGTTTGTATACACCCGTCGGCATGACTGGATTGAATTCTGCGTAACTATTGATCCAGACGCGACCGGCCGTCAGCGCCCGCGTCACCGCGGAACGGGCCAAACCGAGCGCCAACACGCCGTGGCCGGAGAATTCACGGGCGAAGGCCACGCCGGCCGCGATGATATCGCCCTCCGCGACCCTGTTGACGAGACCGATCGACAGCGCCTCGGTCGCCGGAACGGTCCGTGCTGTCATGATCAATTCCAGCGCACGCGCCTCGCCGACCAACAGCGGCAGCCTCTGCATGCCCCCATAGCCGGGGATGAGGCCGAGCTTGATTTCGGGCAGGCCCATTTTGGCGTTGGGCGAGGCGAAAGGTGCAAGCCATCGCCAGTTCGAGGCCGCCGCCAATGGCGTAGCCATTGATGAACGCGATGGATGGAAAGGGTGGGGCGCCAAGCTTTGCGAATGCGGCTTGCCCTACCTCGGCGCCACCCTTCTGGTCGGCAAGCGAGCGGTTGGGCAATTCTTCGATGTCCGCGTCAGCGCAGAACGCTTTTTCGCCAGCGCCGGTGATAAGGAGGGCCCGGATCGGCCAGGAGCCGGCCTCGTCGTCCGCGGGTGCGATCTCCTTGAGGATGGCGAACGATGGCGCGTTGAGTTTTTCCGGCCGGCGCAAAGTGAGGAGCGCGAAATCAGACAGATTCGGGGCGAATTCGCCGCGCTCAACCATATAAACAAGTTCCCGTTTCAGGATCTTGCCGCTGGAGGTGAGCGGAAAGGCTCGAGGCGAACAAAATACTCGGGCATGTCGAAGCGCGAAAGGCCTTCCTTCGCGAGGTGATTCAGCAATTCGCCGGAAGCTGCGTCGTCGATCGCGCCGATGCATACGCGTTCGCCCAGACGATCATCGCGCACGGGAAAACAGTCCACTTTTTTGACCGCTGTGTTTCGTAGCGCCAGAGCCTCGATTTGGGCGGGATTGATGTTGTGGCCGCCACAGATGGTCAAGTCCTTGAGACGACCATCGATGCGAAGATTGCCGGCCGAGTCCATGACGCCAAGATCGCCGGACATGAACTAGCCGCCA
>Ga0302320_10016973_pt1 | contig 14819 bp, 10 predicted proteins | sample Bog_T0_3_FD_202130 | JGI IMG/M metagenome (GOLD analysis project Ga0302320, IMG submission 202130) | Peat permafrost microbial communities from Stordalen Mire near Abisko, Sweden - Bog_T0_3 | ecosystem: Environmental > Terrestrial > Soil > Wetlands > Peat | place: Sweden: Abisko, Stordalen Mire...
CAGCCAGATTCTGGATGCGAATTCTGAATTGTATCATTCTCAGTCGGAATACATCGTCCTTTATTTGTCCGCCGAAAAACTGCTGGATCGGTTTGCGGCGACCGGGCTCGATGGTCGTGCCCGCTTTGGCGACGAGGTCCTGGCTGAGATTCAGAATTGGTGGGCGACCATCGCCAAACATAGCCACGCAAAAATCATCCAGTTGAATTTCATCGAAATCAACGACGCCGTATTCGGCCATTTTGCCGCCAAAGTCGCGTCGTCCTTTCCGTTTCAAATCAAGAAAATCAATTTCGAATTGATGCGGCTGGCCCAGGAGCAAAAACAGGTGTTCCTCGCGGATGTGGCCGGCCTGTCGAACCAGGCTGGTTATGCCAACACACATGACCCGAGGCTGTATGCCTCGGCCAAGGTGGCATTTGCCCTGGATTTTCTGCCGCTGGTGGCCAAAGCGATCGTGGACATCGTCAAGGCCATTGGCGGCAACGTGATGAAATGCCTGATTCTCGATTTGGACAACACCCTTTGGGGCGGGGTCATCGGCGATGACGGGATGGAGAACATCCAAATTGGCGATCTGGGAATGGGCCATGCATTCGACCGGCTGCAACGCTGGGCCAGGGAACTGAAACATCGCGGCATCATTCTGGCCGTTTGCAGCAAGAACAATGAAGAGACGGCCAAAAAACCCTTCCGCGACCATCCCGACATGATCCTCCGCTTGGAGGATATCGCCATCTTTGTGGCCAACTGGAACAACAAGGCGGACAACATCAAACATATTCAAGCCACCTTGAACATTGGATTTGATTCCATGGTTTTTCTGGATGACAACCCGTTTGAGCGCAATCTCGTTCGCGAACATCTGCCCGCAGTAGTGGTGCCGGAACTGCCCGACGACCCGTCCCTTTACGTCCCGCATTTATGCGCCCTGAACTTGTTTGAGACCGCCTCATTTTCCAGTGAAGACCTTCAGCGCACCAAGCTGTATCAGGAAGAAGCGGCGCGCAATGATTTCCAGCAATCGTTCACCTCGATTGATGATTATCTGATCAGTCTCGCCATGGTTTCCGAGGTCAAGCCTTTCGATGATTTCTCGCTCCCCCGTGTGGCCCAGCTTACCCAGCGTTCCAACCAGTTTAATCTCCGTACGGTGCGGTACACCGTGGCGGATATTGACCGCCTCCGCAAAGCGGAGGACTATCTGACGATGTCATTTCAGTTGGAGGATAAATTTGGCGATCATGGCTTGATCGGCCTCATCATCCTGAAACAACTGGACGAGGCGGAGGCATTTATTGATACTTGGATCATGAGTTGTCGAGTGTTGAAACGCGGCATGGAGGAGTTTATTGTGAATCAAATGGCCCGGCAGGCGCGCGCCCGGGGATTAAAACGGCTCATTGGGGAATACCTGCCCACCTCTAAAAACAACATGGTCAAGGACCTCTATCGGCAAATGGGATTTACCGCGCGGGACGGCCAATGGGAATTAGATTTGCAATTGTTTCAAGAACTTAAAACTTTCATCCGTTTAAAATAATTTATGACTCTGACCCGTGAGCAGGTACTGGCCGAAGTGAATCGCATTATGTGCATCGTATTCAAGAATCCTTCGATCCAGTTGAAATACGAAACCACCGCCAATGACGTTAAGGGGTGGGATTCTTTGAATCATATCGAATTGGTGGTGGCCGTCGAAAAACATTTCAAAATCCGTTTCAACTTCACTGAATTGCAAAAATTCAAGAATGTGGGCGAAATGTGTGACAATATCGTGGCCAAGCTGGCCGGCCCCGCAAAATAAATCCGCGTCCGCTGGTTGAAATCCGGGAAAAGGGGTAATGGCTCCCGCAGCAACCCCCCCTTTGCGCCCTTTAGAGCGGTTCAAGTAAAATTGTGGTCCGATTGCGGAAACATTCAACATTCAACATTCAACATTCAACGCCCACCATCGAAGGAAGGTGTGAAGGCCCTTGGGACTTGAATGTTTAATGTCAACGGCTGTAGTTTTTAAGGAATTGCTCCAGCTTATAGTAAATCGCCTCACATGCATACACCTCCCGATCTGGCGCTCTTGATTGCCGTGGTGTGGATTGTCTACCTTTTTAGGAGGGACATCCGCCAGCACCCCAACGTGACCGGCGCCTTGTGGATTCCTTTGATCTGGACGTTCATTGGCATGTCCAGGTTTGTCACGGCCTGGCTGGACATGTTTGGAATCCATGTGGGCGGTGTTTCGGTGCAAGAAGGCAGTCCGGTGGACGCGCTGGGCACTCTGATTCTTATTGTGGCCGCCCTGCGAGTTCTCGTCCGGCGGCGGTTCTATTTCTCGGAACTCGTACGGCACAACCGGTGGCTGGCCGTTTTTTTCCTCTGGTGTTTTCTGGCCATTTTCTGGTCGGATTTTCCATTCGTCGCCTTCAAGCGCTGGTTCAAATTTTTGGGAGAACCGATCGTGGTGATGGTGCTCTTCACGGAACCGGATTTTGAGACCGCCGTGACTGTGCTCTTTAAGCGGCTGGCTTATGTGATTGTGCCCATTTCGGTTTTGTTCATCAAATACTTCCCCGAATACGGACGTGGCTATTCCGTTTGGACCGGTCAGGCCTTTGACACGGGCATCACGATGGGTAAAAACCAACTCGGGGTGGATTGCCTGATTTTGGGGTTTTTCTTTCTCTGGTACACTCTCAAGGTTTGGAAATGGGAAAAAAGCAAATTTCGCCGCAACGAACTCCTATGGTGCGCCTTCTTCTTATATCTGATTTGGTGGCTGATGAACCGGGCACAAAGCTCAACTTCGCTGGTCTCGTGTGTGGTCGGAATTACGCTGATGATTTTGCTGGGCCGGCGGGCAGTCCGGAAAGAAAATGTGGGGACTTACATATTGGTGACCGTCGCCATTCTTGCCATCGTCGAGTATACCTTCAACGTTTCCAACTGGATTTTGCAAATCTTGGGAAAAGACCCGACGCTGACCGACCGCACCAAGGTTTGGGCTGATTGTCTAAGCATACCCATCAATCCCATCATTGGCGTGGGCTTCGAGAGTTTTTGGCTCGGGGAACGGCAGGAAATAATGAACTCCAAGTGGAATTGGCACCCCAGTGAAGCCCATAACGGCTATCTGGAGGTTTACCTGAACCTCGGATTGGTGGGCCTTTTTATTCTGCTCGCCATGTTGCTGGCCACTTTTTGGAAAGCCCGGCGTGAATTGCTGACCAACTTCCATTTCGGCCGGTTTCGGATGGCATTTTTGCTGGCCCTGATGATTTACAATTGGACGGAGGCCAGCTTCAAAGCCTTCCACCCCATGTGGTTTGTCTTTTATATTATCGCCTTGGACTATCCCAAACCCGAACCCCAGGCCGCCGTGAAACTGGCTGAGCCCATCCCTGAGGATTCGGGCAGCCTCGCGACCCACCAAGGTGATCGTCTCGGTGGCCCCCAATTCGGAATCCCCATCTGAATAACCGATGATTTTTCTTTTCTTAAAATCAGCCAGTAGTCAAAAATTGCCCGGTTATAGCGTCGCTTTGGCGGCCCCAAGAAGCCCTTTTTTGCCCGGTAATTCAGCAGCCATGCCTGGTTAAAGTTGTTTGCCGTGGCGTGAATGTTGCTATATAATCCCCAACTGCCACAAAGATGCGGCACTTAAAAATGAAATCTCTATTTGTCACTATTTGCCTTGTTTTGGGTGTAGTCCTCAACAGTCAAGCCTACCAGGCCAACGGGGTGGCCAAAACCATATCCAGCGATGGCAGTTATTTGGACACCTCACTGGCGGTTGCTTATGTAGTTGCACAGAATCAGGGCGGCTGGGTCTTGACCGTGGGTGCGCCGGGCGCGACCTATACTTGGACAAATCAACTGATCGTGGGCATCCCCAATGCCTTCACGATCCAGGGCGCGGCCACCAACAATCGCCCCACTATCATTTTCAGCAGCCCGGTCCGTTCGGGAATCTACATCGGCGCGGGGAATAATTTGGTGACACTTAAGGATTTCATTTTTAGCGTGGCCGCCAACGGGCCGACAGCGAACGTGGTTGATGTGGATGGCACCGGCGTGTGTTTCCGCATCAGTAATTGCGAATTTTTGAATTCTTCCACCGGTGCCGGCACCGGCACGGCCTTTGGGATCCAGGTTGGAAGCATTAACGGCACCCATGCTCCGGGTCCGTACGGCTTGGTGGACCACTGCCAGTTCTATTTTCCGGGAGGCCAGGTCTACAACTACATAAATGTTTTTGCCAATGGAAACATAGATGGCTGGTGCTGGACGCAGCCCATGTCCTGGGGCACAACCAATTCGGTGGTGGTCGAGAGCTGTTCGTTTTCGCAGCCACACGCCGCTCCCATCTCCGGGCTGTGTGAAGCGATGGGGGGCGCCAGACTTACGATCCGCTATAACAACATCACCAATATTCCCGAATCCACCCACGGCATACAATCAGGGGCGCATTCATCAACTCTTCAAGTCGAATGCTATCAAAACAACTGGACGTTGAATGATACGAGCGACACCATGTCCTATCTGTATCTGCAACGCGGTGGCACGGCGGTCATCTGGAGCAACACGGTGGCCAGCACCAGCTTTTGGAACTTGGGCGGAGTCTGTCAATTCTGGGTGGAATGCGCCGCTTCATCCATTTGGCAGTCCGAATGGTGTGCCAGCCAGTTGTTGTATCCCGCCAATTATCCCGGCCCCGAGCAAATCGGGCAAGGTGTTGTCAATGGCGGCGCCGGCTCGGTGCCTGTTTATATCTGGGGAAATAACTTTCCAAACACCACGTGGGGCAATTTCACGCTCGGACGGGACAGCGGCGATGGCCCTTTTATTCAGCAAGGCCGGGACATTTTCACGAATTCAGTGATGCCCGGTTATACCCCGCTGGTTTTTCCGCATCCGCTGGTCGCCAGCGGTGGCACCTCGCCGGGTAACTTTGGCAGCAATACCAATGGAACTACCTCGGTGATTCCACCCACAAATTTGCAGGCGCATCCGCCGACGGGCCAATAATTGGAGTTGTCAGGACCTTTCCCGAGACGGCCAGATTGTCGTGTCCAGTTGAGCCGGGACAGGAATTCGTCCGCAGAAATCTGAAATATTCACGCCCGGTACGTGCCCGGCGTCGGAGGTGGACGGGTTGGCCCGCAAGAAGCTCGATTCCATTTGTCAATTTTCAAAAGCCAATGAGTTCAAACAACATCATTTCGACCTCTGACCGGATTTTAATCACCGGCTCCAATGGATTTATTGGCTCCAAGGTGGTGGAAATTTTGCTCGAATACGGGTTTGCCAATCTCCGATGCTTTGTCCGGCCGTCGAGCAAGCTGGACCGCTTGAAAAACATCCTCAACGCCGTGCCGGCCGGCAAAACCGCGGAAATCGTTTCAGGCGATTTGCTTTCCCGCGACGATTGCCGGAAGGCGGCCGAAGGGGTCTCGGTCATTTATCATCTGGCGGCCGGCATGGAAAAATCCTTTGCCGGCGCGTTTATGAATTCCGCCATTGCCACCCGCAATTTGATGGACGCATTCATGGAACACGGACACGTGGCGCGGTTTGTGAACGTCAGCTCCTTTGCGGTTTACTCAAATTTGAAAATGCCCCGTGGGGCGCTGCTGGATGAAACCTGTCCGCTCGAAGACGCCCCGCAGGAACGCCATGACGCCTATTGCTTCGGCAAGCTCAAGCAGGAGGAACTGGTCCGGGAATATGGCGCCAAGCACAACCTCCCGTGCGTCATTCTGCGCCCCGGCGCCGTTTTTGGCCCCGGCAAAAAAGCGCTCAGCGGCCGGGTGGGCATTGACACCTTCGGCTTTTTCATTCATCTGGGCGGCGCCAATCAACTGCCTTTGACCTTCGTGGATAATTGCGCCGAGGCGATTGTCCTGGCGGGATTAAAGCCGGGCGTGGATGGCGAGGTCTTTAATGTGGTGGATGATGAACGGCTGACCAGCGCGGAATTCCTGCAGGCTTACAAACAAAAGGTGAAGCCGTTTTTATCCGTCCGCGTCCCTTTCTTTGTGGCGAATGGCATGTGCGGCCTGTGGGAAAACTATTCCAAATGGAGACAGGGCCAGCTTCCGCCGGTGTTTAACCGCCGCCGCGCCGCCGCCGAATGGAAGGGCAACTGCTATTCCAACCAGAAGCTGCACGATCGCCTGGGTTGGAAACCGCGCGTTAATATGAGCAGCGCCCTGCGAGCTTTTCTGTCACAATACGAACAGGCTCCTAACTGAACCTGTGTTTAAACGTTGAACAAAAATGCTGCGCATCGCCATCATCGGTTGCGGAAAAATTGCCGACCAGCACGTGCTCTCCTGCCGGCGCATTGTGGGCTGCGAAGTGGTGGCGCTCTGCGACCGGGAGGTGCTCATGGCCCGCCAGCTCGGAGAACGCTTTGGCATCGCCGCCTGTTTTGACGATGCCGCCGAGATGCTGCGCTCCGCCAAACCGAACGTGGTGCATATCACCACGCCGCCGCAAGGGCATTTTTCGCTGGCCAAACAATGCCTGGAAGCCGGCAGCCATGTTTACCTGGAAAAACCATTTACGGTGACCGCGCCGGAAGCGGAGGAGCTGATTCGTCTCGCCGAAAACCGCGGGCTGAAAATTACCGCCGGCCATAACCTGCAGTTCACACTGGAGATGCTCGAAATGCGCCGGCTGGTGGCCCAGAATTTTCTGGGGGGGAAGCCCGTACACCTGGAAAGCCATTTTTCCTATGACTTGGGCGATGCCAGTTACGTGGGGCCGCTGCTGGGCAACCGCAAACATTGGGTGCGGCAACTGCCCGGCCAGTTGCTGCACAACATTTTGAGCCACGGAATCGCCAAACTTTGCCCGTTTCTTGACGACCGGGTGGAAATCATCGCCTCGGCGCACCAGAGCGCGCAACTGCAACGGCTCGGTGGCGAGGAAATTCTGGATGAATTGCGCGTGCTGATTCGCGATGCCTCCGGCACCACGGCGTTTTTCTGCTTCTCCACGCAGCTCAAACCCGGGCTGAACCAATTGCGAATCTGCGGGCCGGTCAATTCCATCACGGTGGATCACGCCAGCGGCAGTTTGCTCCGCCATGTTAAGAAGTCCTATAAAAGCTATCTCACTTATTTTGTGCCGCCGTTAAAGAACGCCAAGCAGCATTTTCGCAACGCCTGCGTCAATTTTGCCAATTTTTTAAACGGCAAGCTCCATCAGGATTCCGGTATGAAGGAATTGATCGAAAGCTTTTACCAAAGCATTCAGAGCCAGGGCCCGCCGCCGATTCCGTATCGCGAAATTCTGCTCACCGCCCGGATCATGGACGAGATTTTCGGGCAAATTTATTCGCGGAAGCAGGCCGGGGGAATTGCCGTCATAACCGGGGGCGTTGCGAACTCTCCCCTGGTCCTTCCAACGCCATGAACTACGTGTTGATCACGCCCTCGCGGAACGAGGAAAAGTTCATCAAGCTGACGCTGGATTCGGTGGTGGCGCAGACCCTCCCGCCCCTGCGCTGGGTCATCGTGGACGACGGTTCCACCGATCGCACGGCTGAGATTGTCGAAGACTACGTGAAACGCTATCCGTGGATTGAACTGGTGCGCCGCTCGCAAAACCAGGAACGCAGTTTTGCCGGCAAGGTGCATGCCTTCAATGCCGGCCTGGAGCGCGTCCGCTCCTTGGAATTCGATGTGCTCGGCAATTTGGATTCCGATATATCATTTGAGCCGGATTACATGAGTTTTCTCATGCAAAAATTCGCGGACAACCCCAAGCTCGGCGTGGCCGGCACCCCGATGCGCGAGGCCCACTACGACGCGTTGAAGGACAGTTTCTACAACGAAAATGATGTGTTTGGCGGCTGCCAGCTTTTCCGCTACGAATGTTTCAAGGAAGTGGGCGGCTACACCCCCATCAAGTGGGGCGGTCTGGACTGGATCGCCGTCCGCACCGCGCGCATGAAGGGCTGGGAAACCCGGTCTTTTATGGGAAAGATTTTTTTCCACCACCGGCCCATGGGGGCGACGGAAAGCAATATTTGGAAGGCACGGTTCGATTATGGAAGAAAAGATTACTATCTGGGCAATCATCCGTTGTGGCAGGCGTTCCGGGTTTGTTTCCAAATGTTGAAACGGCCTTATGCCGTGGGTGCGCTTGTGCTCTTAAGCGGATACATTTACTCTTTTGCGGTTCATATGGAGCGGCCGATTGCTCCGGAGTTGCTGCGCCTCCACCGCCAGGAGCAGCTTCACCGCCTTAAAAGTTTGTTCATTCAAATTACAACAAACGGTCGTTTAAGAAAGCCGAGCTGAATATGAGTCACACCAACATCACCGGAGTCCAGGAGTTCTGGAATGCCAGCCCCTGCCAGTCGGACTTGTCCACCGAGCAGGATCGGCGCAAATACTTTGAGGAAATTTCCCGCAAACGCTATGGCCTCCGCGAATGGCATGTGCCGACGGTGGCGAATTTCCCCGCCTACAAGGACAAGCAGGTGCTCGAAATCGGGTGCAGCATTGCCACCGACGGCTTGGAGTTCGCCAAGGCCGGCGCGCGATACACCGGTGTTGATCTGACGCCGCACTCCATCGAGCTGGCCAAGGAACGGTTCAAATTGTTTGGCGTCGAAGGCCGGTTGGTGGCCGTCAATGCCGAGGAACGCCTCCCTTTTGAAGACGGGACTTTTGACCACGCCTACAGCTTCGGGGTGATTCATCACTCGCCCGACCCGGAACGGATTGTGCGCGAGATTCACCGGGTCCTCAAAAAGGGCGGCACGTTCACCGTCATGCTGTATAACCGCACGTCCATCAACTATTACTTGGAAATCATGTTCCTCCGGAAAATTTTCCGTTGGTGCCTGCTGCCCAAATTTATGCCCCGCATCATCGCCGCGGTCACCGGCTTCGACCGGGCCAAACTCGAGGGCCACCGCGAAATCCTCGTAAAAAAAGGGCGCATGACCAAACTGGAATGGATCAGCATGAACACCGACGGGCCCTTTTGCCCGCTGGCCGATGTTTACGATTACCAGGAAGCGGCGGAGCTTTTCAAAGATTTCACCAATGTTCGCCAGGATGTTTGGGAATTTAATTCCGAGCATTGGTCGTTCCTCGGAAAATTGATACCTCTCCGGCTCGAACGCTGGCTCGGACGGAACTGGGGCTGGCACCGCATGATCTACGGCACCAAACCATGATTGCCAATTCCGCCATGAAACAATCAACGGCGTCTTCCGGAGCTCCATGGTTGCCAACGAATTGACATCGGCCCCACCAACGTCAAGCCCGCTGGCTGGCAGCGTTTCCTCTGCGCTCACCAATTTTACCCGTTGGCTCGATCGCTACGGGGAGCTTTCGTGGGATCACCAGTCCTTTTTTGCGGGCCCGGTCGGCAGCCGGGCCAAGGCGCTGTATTACCGCAGCAAACCGCTGGGCACCGTGGCCGTGGCGCCGATGATTTTTTGCGAGGCTTTTTTTCCGGCCGCGCGACGGTTGTTTCATCACGCCATCCGCCTCCCCATCGCCGACGCGCATTTCGCAATGGGTTTTGCCTTTCTCAATGAGGTGACCGGCGAAGCGAAATATCTGGATCGCGCCGCACACTTTTTGTCCGTCCTTGAGCAAACCCGCTGCCCGGGCTACGCGGATTACGGCTGGGGCTATCCTTTCGACTGGGTGACGCGCAATGGTGTCATCAAGGCCGGCACGCCCCTCATCACCACTACGCCCTACGTATACGAGGCGTTTTTGCAGGTCTACAATTTGCGGCCGGAACCCGGGTGGAAAAAAGCCATCGAATCCATCGTTCGCCATGTGCGCACGGATATCAAGGATTTCCAAACGTCCCCGACGGCGAGCACCAGTTCGTACACGCCGCATGACAAGGGCGGGGTCGTGAATGCCTCGGCCTATCGTGCCTTTACCTTGATGAGCGCGGCCAAATTTCTCGGCGATGATTCGCTGCCGGAAATCGCGGACCGCAACATTAATTTTGTTTTGGAAAGCCAGAATGCCGACGGTTCGTGGCCTTACGCCAAAGATGGCGTGCGCGACTTTGTGGACCATTTTCACACGTGTTTCGTGATGAAAGGACTGGCAAAAATATATCTTCAGAACGGCGATGAACGTATTCGCGCTGCGCTGGCCAAAGGCGTGGAATACTATCTGAACAATCTGTTTTCCGAGGATGGCATGCCCCGGCCCTTTTCCAAGGCGCCGCGCTTGACGGTTTACAAATGTGAACTTTACGACTGCGCCGAGTGCATCAACCTGTGCCTGCTGCTGCGAAAAGATTTTCCGCGGTTGAAAAATACTTTGGAGACGGTCGTGACCGGGATCATGAAAAACTGGATCAAGCCCGACGGCTCATTCCGCTCGCGCAAACTGATCTCCGGGTGGGATAACGTGCCCATGCATCGGTGGGCACAATCGCAGATGTTCCGGTCACTGGCATTTTATCTGCGCGAGAACCAGGGCGGACGGAGCACGGAATTGTGACCCACAGCCTGTTGACCGGTGACTCGCCCCCAATGAATCAAAGCATCCCTGCTTTCAAACGTTGCGCCGGCGCAGAAAGCCACGATCTAAAATTGGATTTCGTCCTCCCGGTCTAAACCAAAAATATGTGCGGCATTTGCGGACAAGTTAAAATCGCCAGCGATGAACCGGTGGATCAGCAAACGATCCGGCGGATGTCGCGCACGATGTACCATCGCGGGCCGGACGATGAAGGTTATTTTTTCGACCGTTCGCTGGGATTTGGCTTCCGCCGCCTCTCAATCATTGATTTGTCCGGCGGCCACCAACCGATGGCGGACGCCGAGGAATCAGTCTGGCTCGTCTTCAATGGCGAGATTTACAACTACCAGGAATTGCGCGCCGAACTGGAGGGTTATGGCCATAATTTCCGCACCAGTTCGGACACCGAAGTCATCATCCACGGCTACAAGCAATGGGGTAATGATGTCTTCAACCACCTCAATGGCATGTTTGGCGTGGCGATCTGGGACGTGAAAAAAAGGAAACTCGTGGTGGCGCGCGACCCCATGGGCATCAAGCTGATTTACTATCGCCTGGCGGACGGCATCTTGAGTTTCGGCTCCGAAATCCGGCCCGTGCTGGCCGCGGACAACTCCCGCCCGGAAGTGAATCCTGAGGCGCTCAATCTGTTTTTGCGTTACCGCTATACGCCGTCGCCGCTGACGATTTATTCCGGCGTCAAGAAACTCGCGCCCGGCACCTTGCTGGTGGTGGAAAACGGAAAAGTGCGCGAGGAGCGCTGGTATCAATTTTCGCCCGAACCGTTTTCAGAAAAAATTTCTGACCGCGACGCCACCGAGCAACTGTTTGAGCTCTATCGCGGGGCGGTGAAACGACATCTCCTGGCGGACGTGCCGGTTGGAATTTTGTTGAGCGGCGGCCTGGATTCCGGGCTGCTGCTCGCCTTGATGAACGAGCATGGCCGCGACTGGCCCGCTTACACGGTTGGCTACGGGAAAACCTATGCGGACGATGAATTGGTGGACGCCGCGGAAACGGCGTCGCTGTTGTTTGCGCGGCATCATCAGGTAATGCTGGACCAGGAGGCATTTGAGAAAGCCTTGCCAAACATCGTGCGTTTCCTCGAGGAACCGGTGGCCAGTTCGTCGGTGGTGCCGATGTATTTTGTCTGCCAGCGCGCGCGGCAGGACGTAAAGGTCGCGCTCATTGGCCAGGGACCGGACGAGCTTTTCGGCGGTTATACGCGGCATCTCGGCGTGCGCCATGGCGAACGCTGGCGCAGTTTGCCACCTGGAATCCAAGCCGCTGCCGCCGCCATCATCAACCGGCTGCCGCGGAACGAAACCTTGAAACGCGGGGTGCACTCGCTGGGCATTAAAAACCGCATGGAGCGTTATCAAAATGTTTTTTCGCTGAACCCGGCGGCAACCGTCAACGGCCTTTTTCGCGAACCGCACGGGCACTTTCCCGATTTGGTGGAGCTGCTGCAACCGCTCGAAAAGCAAATGGCAAAGCTCGATGAACTGGGGGGCCTGCAATTGCTGGAAATCCGCTCGTCCCTGCCGGATGAACTGCTGATGTATGCCGACAAGCTTTCGATGGCCCATAGCCTCGAAGCGCGCGTGCCGTACCTGGACCGCACGGTGGTGGAATATGCGCAACGGCTCGACTCGCATTTCAAAGTCCGCGGCTCCGAACGCAAATGGCTGCACCGCCGCGTCTGTGAAAAATTTCTGCCGCGGCAAATTCTCAAGCGCAAGAAGCGCGGTTTTGGCGTGAATGTGGTGGACACCTGGTTTCAATCCGAGGCCAAGGGCAAATTCACCGACGCGCTGCTGGACGACCGTTCGCTCATGTTTGGACTATTGAATCCCGCGCCGGTGAAAAAACTTTTGGAAGATCATCAGTCGCGCCGGCAGGACAACCATAAGCTGCTGTTCAGCCTGGTGATGTTCGAGCAATGGCTGCGCGGCGTCCGTTCCGCAGGTTGATTATGGCTTTGAAACAAGTAGAAATCCGGGTTTCAGGCAGGAACACGCTGGTGCCCGCCGCGGAAATTGCCGGTCGCACCGTGGTCGCCAAGGGCGGTCGCATCAAGACCGCGTCCATTTTGGACGAGGTTCTGGCGGAAGGCGAACTCGTCAAAGACCCCGCGGCGTTCATCGCCGCGCTCAAGCAAAGCGGGTTGAAGGCGGACGTGCTCACTTTTTTTCAGCGGCCGCCGGACGTCAAACCCAGGTTCAATCTTCATTTTGACTGGGATAATTACGCGGTGGTGGACACCTCGAACTTTGACGCCTGGTGGGAAAAACTGCCGCAAGAGGCGCGTAAGAATACCCGGCGTTCCGCCAAGCGCGGCGTCGTCGTAAAGTCTGTGCCGTATGACGATGCGCTGGCGCAGGGCATTCACAAGCTTTGCAATGAATCACCCGTCCGGCAGGGGAAGCCGTTTTGGCATTACGGGAAGGATTTTGAAACGGTGAAGCGGGAACATGGCACATTTCCGGACCGGAGCGAATTCGTGGCCGCCTATTTTCAGGATGAGTTGATTGGTTTCATCAAGATGGTGTACACCGACCGGCTGGCGGTCATTCTTCACATCCTCGCCTTCAATTCGCATTATGACAAACGTCCCTTAAACGCGCTCATCACCAAAGCCGTGGAAATCTGCGCCCAGAAAGGCGTCGGTTATTTTGTCTATGGCTCCTACGTCTATGGCAATAAAAAGGACAGTTCGCTCGTGGAATTCAAACGGCGCAACGGCTTTGAGCAGCTTAATTTTCCGCGCTATTACGTTCCATTGACGTTTAAAGGCAAAATTTATGTGTCCTTGCGGCTTTATCGCGGCGCCGTGGGCTTGTTGCCCGCCCCGGTATTGAACCTGCTGTTGAAAATCCGCGATAAAATTTATGCGCGGAAGGAAAAGGTTGAACCAGCCAAACCCGGAACGGCCAAAGATGAATGAAAAAGGACCGCAGTGGATAGAACTTTACCTTTTGAAGGAATGAATTAAATTTTGCGTCCTGCCGCCGGTGTAGCTTAACGTTAGAGCAGCCAAATTGTATTTGGCAGATGGAGTGTTCAATTCCTCCCGCCGGCTCCAATCTCAGACAAAACTTCATGCCCGGAATCGTTGGAATCATCAGCCGCCTCCCTGCCGCCGAGAATGAGCGCATCGTGAAAACGATGGTGGCGGTGATGCAGCATGAGCGTTTTTATGTGACGGGTACCATCGCCGCCATTGAGCTTGGCGTCGCCGCCGGCTGGCTGGCCCATCCGGATTCGTTCGCCGCCAGCCAGATCTTTTGGAATGAGCAAAAAGACGTCGCGTTGGTTTTTTCCGGGGAATGTTTTGTCAGTGCGGAGACCAGGAGACAGCTCAAGGAAAACGGACACAGTTTTTCAGAAACTGGAGGCGACTGCCTGGTTCATCTTTACGAAGACCAGGGCGCCAAGTTTTTTGAGAGGCTGAACGGCTTGTTCAGCGGCCTGATCATTGACCGCCGGCAGCGGAAAATCTTCCTCTTCAATGATCGCTATGGCATGGAGCGGATTTACTGGCACGAAACGCCGGACGCATTTTATTTTGCCAGTGAAGCGAAGGCGTTGCTGCGGGTCCTGCCGCAACTCCGTGAATTTGACCGGGAAGGCGTGGCGCAGTTTTTGGGCGTCGGTTGCGCGCTGGGGGGCCGCAGCTTGTTTCGGGAGATCCAGTTGCTGCCCGGCGGCTCATGCTGGACCTTTGAAAATGGTGCGGTGCGGCGCGAAAAATATTTTTCGCCGGAAGCCTGGGAGGCGCTGCCAAAACTTTCCGGACCGGATTATGAGGCGAGGTTTCGAGCAATGTTTGAGGGGATTTTGCCCCGTTATTTTGATAGGGGTTCCAAAATCGGAATTTCGCTGACGGGGGGCTTGGACACACGGTTGATCATGGCGTGTCACCCGCATGACCGGCTCCACGAAACCACGTACACCTTTACCGGCCCGACCGGAGAAACCCTGGATGACCGCGTTGCGGGGCGCGTGGCCGCCGCCTGCGGCCTCGAACACCGGCTGCTGCGCCTGGCGCCGGATTTCTTTTCCAATTTCGCCGCGCACGCCGACAAGACTGTTTTTATCACAGATGGCTGCTCGGGAATTTCAGGCGCCCACGAAATTTATTTTCATCGGCAGGCCCGGGCGCTGGCCACCCTGCGGCTGACGGGCAATTACGGCAGTGAAATTTGCCGGGCCATTTCCACGTTCAAGCCCTTGGGATTGGCGCCGCAGATGTTTCACCCGGATTTTATGCCCGCCGTCAACGCCGCCGCCGGGCAGTTG
>Ga0302320_10016974_pt1 | contig 14818 bp, 11 predicted proteins | sample Bog_T0_3_FD_202130 | JGI IMG/M metagenome (GOLD analysis project Ga0302320, IMG submission 202130) | Peat permafrost microbial communities from Stordalen Mire near Abisko, Sweden - Bog_T0_3 | ecosystem: Environmental > Terrestrial > Soil > Wetlands > Peat | place: Sweden: Abisko, Stordalen Mire...
TAGATCTTGGCCGAGGTTGAAAATATCTGTCCACTCATCCTGGCGCTGATGATGCGGTCATACCGCACATAGTAGAAAGAGAAGACCGCGAAGCAGCAGAGCACAAAGATGAGAAGCGACGCGATGCAGACGCGAAGCAGCGAGTCGCGCGAAGCAGAGGAAGAAGCCGGGATTTTGAGTTTGATGGCCACGTAGATTCAGCCCGTATTGTAAGACACCGGAGTGGCGCAAGGAAGGTGGCGACGGAAGCACCGGTAGGGAATTCGCAATTCCATCCACGGGAATGGCAAGCCCAGAGGGGAGACGGCACAAGCCGTGCGCGCGAGCGAAACGTCACAGGCCCGGCTCCGGGCCTGCGGATTCCACGGCAGCCGCTACGGCTTCATGACATTGTGATTCTTGCTTTCATCCTTGAAGTTCAAATCCAAAGGGTAGAACGGCAAATCCACGTGGACGGTGTATTCGATGCTGATCTGGAGGTCGCCGGAGGTGCGTACTACCTTGACCTGCTCAGGCGTGATTACGACATCATAGCCGCTCGCCCGCTCGACCATGACGGCTGCAATCTCGGCTTGGCTCTTGTTGGTGTAGGTGTAGTTGATCGACTGCTCCTCAACGTCGCGGCCGAGCCTGAAGTTTCCCCAGTAGACCGGCAGGACTTTGTATAGTACAAAGCCGCCCACCAGCAGCACCAGCACCCCGAGAATCGATTTCAGTTCCTTCATGGATTTCTCCTAAGCGCGCGGGTCGTAGAGACCGCGCAAGTGGGTCAATACATCAGCCACGGCAACGTCCGCGGATAGGGCCTTGGCGCGTTCCACAATTTCCACTTTGCCTTCGGCGAGCTTCTTGCCAATGTTGACGCGATAGGGAATGCCGACCAGGTCGGCGTCCTTGAATTTTACGCCCGGCCGCTCATCGCGGTCGTCGAGCAGCACATCGTAACCAGCGGCTTCCAGCTCGGCGGCGATTTTTTCCCCGGCCTCCAGCAGCGTGGCGTCCTTCACGTTGGTGGGCACCACGACGACGGTGAACGGAGCGATCGAGGGAGCCAGCCAGAAGCCGTTGCCGTCCTGGTTCTGCTCGATGCAGGAGGTGAGAATGCGCTCCACGCCGATGCCGTAGCTGCCCATGATGATGGTGACTTCCTTGCCGTCCTTGTCGAGCACATGGGCGCCCATCGAGTCGGTATACTTGGTTCCGAGCTTGAAGATGTGTCCGATCTCGACGGCCTTGCCCAGCTTGAGTGGCTCGCCGCAGCGCGGACAGCCCTCGCCCTCGTTCACGTTGCGCAGGTCGGCGAAGGCGGTCACCGCGAAGTCGACGCCCACGGTCAATCCGGTGAAGTGATGATCCAACTCGTTGGCTCCGCCCACCAGGTTGCGGCGGCCGCGCAGAGCTTCGTCCATGATGATGACGAAGTCACCGGCCTCGCCTGCATAGCCGGCCTTGGTTTTGCCCTTGCTCTCAACGGGCTTCACTTGTTTCAGTCCAACCGGGCCGAGGTATCCGGCAGGCGAGCCGAAGTACTTCACAATCTCTTCTTCCACCATGGGACGGAAATCGCGTCCGCCGATGGCGCCGGAGAGCTTAGCCTCGTTCATCTGGTCGTTGCCGCGCATCAGCACCAGCAGCGGACGGTAGATAGCGTTGCCCGCCGGAGCAGCCCCATCCGTCATCACATACGCCAGCGACTTCATGTTGTTGTCCACCGGAGTGTTGAGGAAGGCGGCGACTTCGTCAATCGTTTTGGTGCCCGGCGTGTGGACTTTTTCGCGCGCTCCGCTGGAGGTGGGCGCGAGTTCTTCGACAGCTTCCAGTTTCGAGGTTGCTTTTTCCAGGTTGGCCGCGTAACCGCACTTGCCGCAGGAGGCGACCAGGTCTTCGCCCGCCTCGGTGTAGACCATGAACTCCTGCGACTGCGATCCGCCCATCGAACCCGAGTCGGCCTCGACGGCCACGAACTCCAGCCCGCAGCGCGAGAAGATGCGGCGATAGACCGCGTCGTGCAGGTCAAAGCTCTTGTCCAGCCCCGCGCGGTCCACGTCGAAGGAGTAGGAATCTTTCATCGTGAACTGGCGCACCCGCAGCAGGCCGCTCTTGGGGCGGGGCTCGTCGCGGAACTTGGTCTGAATCTGATACCAGATCTGCGGTAGTTGCTTGTAGCTGCGCAGTTCCTTGCGCGCGATGTCGGTCATGACTTCTTCGTGGGTCATGCCCAGGCAGAGGTCGGCGCCCTTGCGATCCTTGAGGCGGAACATGTTGTCGCCCATCACGTCCCAGCGTCCGCTGGCTTCCCATACCTCGCGCGGATTCAGCGCCGGCAGGAAGAACTCCTGTCCGATGGTGTCCATCTCCTGGCGCACGATTCCGGTGATCTTGAGAATGGTTCGCTGGGCAAGGAAGAGGTAGGAGTAAATTCCGGCGGCAAGCTGCCGGACATATCCGGCGCGCACCAGGAACTTGTGGCTAGCGACTTCGGCGTCAGCAGGCGCTTCACGAAGGGTGGGGATGAATAGCTTGGACCAGCGATGCATGGCGATTGATGGATTCCCGTCTTGAATTGGTGAATCTTGATTGTAACAAGCGAGCCGCCGCCCGTCAGTGCTACTCGGATTGTGGCTGCAAATTTTACACCAGAGTAAAGCAGACGCTCGGCTGGAGTAAACAGAAGCTAAACCGGAGTAGATTTAGCACTTTCCGGCAGACACGCGAGGGCGGCCACCGGACCCAACTCTCCCGATTGCCGCTCAGCTTCTCAGTGCATGTGTTGTAGAGGCTTTTCTCGTGGATAGCTCCTGCCCTGCAGTCCGCCACAACTGCGGTGCGAACCGTAAGTAACTGACTTGAGACAGAATACGACTCGTCATTACTTCCCCAAAGTCAGGGCAGGATTGTGGGTAATTGAAAGGACCGTCGGACGCTTACAACAAATCCGGCTTCGAATCAGTTGCTGAGGTGTTTTCCTGACAGCAGTTGCGGCAGCGAGAGAAGGAGCTCCGCCTGTCAGATTTGCCAGTAGTTAATACCCTAGCCAGGTCATAATTTTATGACTGGGAATGTCTAACCCGTCGCGCAACACTATGGAGAAAGAATGAAACCAACCTTGGGGCAATCTGCCCCACCAATGCCAATGGATGCCAATCAGCATCCACCTGAGTTCTCATTAGTCCTCGGGGGCCCATTTTTCCGGTTATGCCGGCGTGTTCATCTTATGGGGGAAGCATTGGAGCGGATCTATCGCGCGGCGCTGGTCTTCACGCTCGTGGCGTGGCTGCCTCTCCTGTTGCTGTCAGCTCTGGAGAGACACGCCCCTGGCAGCGATTTCAGGCTCTCATTCCTGCGCGACATCGAGGCAAATGTTCGACTCCTGGTCGCACTGCCAGTACTCATCTTTGCCGAGGGTGTGGTGCACAAGCGCATCAGCCCGTTGATTCGACGGTTTAAGGATCGGAACATCGTGGTGACCGCAGACCTGCCGAGATTTAACGAGGCAGTCAACTCAGCACTGCGATTGCGCAACTCGGTCGCCGTGGAAGCAACGCTTCTGGCTCTGGTCCTTACGGTAGGGCTGTGGACCTGGCGGAGCGAGGTCGCCCTGGGCGATCACACCTGGTACGCGATGCCGGATCAGACGCAGTTAAATCTCACCTGGGCCGGCCACTGGTACGTCTTGGTGAGTATTCCTATCTTTCAGTTCGTTTTAATGCGATGGTACTTGCGCCTCGTAATCTGGTTCCGGCTTCTGTGGCAGATTTCAAGACTTAACCTACACCTGACTGCGGCCCACCCGGATCGAGCCGGCGGGATCGGTTTTCTGGGGGGAAGTTCCTCCGCTTTCGGGTCCATACTCTTTGCCCAGGGAGCATTACTGGCAGGCTGGATTGCCGACCGGGTGCTCTATGAAGGACGGTCGTTGCTCGCGTTCAAGATGGAGGCCGGTGGATTTGTCGTCTTCTTGGTTCTGGTCATTCTCGGCCCCCTGGTGATGTTCACGCCTCAGCTTTCATCCGCTTGGCGGAACGGCTTAAGCCAATATGGAATGCTGGCCAATCGATATGTCTTCTCCTTTGAAGAAAAGTGGATGCGATCCGACCCTGGCAAATCCAGCGAACTGCTCGGAAATGACGACATCCGGTCGCTGTCCGAACTGTCAAACGTCTACTCGAACGTGCGCCAGATGCGACTGATTCCCTTTACAACGAACGACATAGTAGTCCTTGCCGTCACTACCGCCGTGCCTCTCCTGCCGTTGTCGCTGATCATATTTTCGCCCGCGGAAGTGTTGAAGTTTCTGATTAAAATCATCTTTCACTGAAACGGGAGCCATCGCAGTGAACAAGAGGGCGACAGTGGACGGCTGTTCCGGCAACCAGACCCGGTCTCTCAGACAATTGCTGCCTGGCCATCCCGGGTACAGGTACGGCCTGAAGCTGCGTTGTGATCGGTTGGAGCGATCAGGCACAACGACTCGAAAAGGTGGCTTATGACTTCTCTTCCGCGTTTGAACATCCCCGCACGCTCTTGCATTGTTTTTCTTTCGACCGTAGTGATGATTTCAACAATTTGCCATGCGCAACAGTTGCATCCACAGGAAGCGGCGAAAGCTTGCCAAAGCGCGAGCGGCAAGTGGCTGGAGCAGTATGGCGAGTGTGAAAATGTGGGCCAGCAGTGGTGCAATGCAAACAAAGGGCGATTCGAGGAATGCGGATCCGCCTGCCGCCACAATCCTGAGCCGGCCGTTCCATGCACCATGCAGTGTATTCCGTACTGTGCTTTCGTCGCCAACGCGCCACAGCTAAAAGCAGGAAGCTCGGCTCCGCTTGACCAGGCGTGGAGCATCCTTGAAGAGGGCGCCGCTAACAAGAGCACCGATAAGCGTGTCGCTACCATAAGAGTGCTGCAACTGATTCCCGGCGACGCGAAGGCTGTCACTATTGCAGAACACGGGTTAAGCGACCGGGACCCGGAAGTGCGCAGTGCAGCAGCAACCTCGCTTGGCGTCATGAGATCCACGAGTTCGATTGCGCTCTTGATCGCAGTTACCCGAAAGGATACGGAGGGAGCTGTAGTGATGGCTGCGGCCAACTCGTTGATTCAACTTGGCAACAAAAATGGATACAACGCTTATTATGCCGTCCTGACAGGACAGCACAAATCCGGCGACAACCTTATCGCCGGGGAGCAGCAAGAACCGAATCAACTTCTCCGAAATCCAAGTCAGATGGAAGCGATGGCATTCGAACAGGGAATTGGATTCGTGCCATTCGGGGGCATCGGCTACCAGGCCTTCGAAACAATCCACGCGAGCGAAGCGAAAGGGTCCATCTTGAAAGTCATCTCCATCAAAGCTCTTGCGATGGACCCGGATCCCGGCACCGGCAAAGCGCTGGTTGCCGCCACAGTCGACAAGGACTGGTTGATCAGGGCGGTAGCCTTCGACGCACTCGCGCGTCGCGGCGATTCTTCGCTGTTGCCCAATCTATCCTCGGGATTGAAGGATGAAAAACAGGAGGTGCAGCTCACGGCTGCTGCCGCGGTGATCCACCTGTCCACGATGGCGAAGAATGCGGCAAAGTGAAATGGAACCAATCCGTACCCTGGTCCGCAGGTCGCGGTAGTTGCGCTGAAGTCAGCCTAAGGATGCCAGCGACCACGCGGCTAGCCACGGCTGCTCAACCGGTTCCCTCGAAGCTTTTGGTTCTGCCAGTCGTCTGATCTTGCGCCGGGGATCACAGTGAATTTGTATCAGAGCCAAAGGAAGAAACCACGAGAAGGATGTTTCTTAGTGCTGGAGTTTTTGTGTTGGAGCCTCATGGCATTCTGCCAGGAACAGGCTGCGCCGTCGGTCGTCAATATCAATATCATTGGCTGCAAACAGGATTGCCGCTGAGAAACGTGCCGCGGCGGCGGCTCAGGCGGTGCAGGCACAGGAACAACATTGCGCCCAGTGTGCTAAAACAAGCTTATGCATCCCATAAAGGACTTCCCACTTCTCGTATTTGTCTTTTCTCTGCTTGTGCTGTGGCTGTCAGCCAACCTGGGCGCCTTCTTCTGTCAAAAGATACGGCCCTTAAGAGAAGAAGAAAGGGAAGACTTCGGCGTAGTCCGAGGCACCACTCTTACACTGCTGGGACTGCTTATCGGATTCACCTTTTCGATGGCCATCAGCAGGTACGATCAGAGAAAGGACGATGAGGCAAGAGAGGCCAATGCGATAGGAACTGAATATTCGCGGGCAGACCTGCTGCCTGCCGCAGCTGCTGCGAGGGTGCGCGGTCTGATGAGAGAATATCTCGATCAGAGGATCTCATTCTACGAAACCCGCGATGAACGTGAGTTGGAACGGGTCTCCGCTTCTACAACTCAACTGCAAACGGAATTATGGACCGCCGTCCGAAATCCCACCGATGCTCGACCGACGGCCCTGACGGGCCTTGTCGTTTCCGGCATGAACGATATGTTGAACTCGCAGGAGTACGCCGAAGCCGCCTGGCTGAACCGGATCCCGGTTGAGGCATGGTGCCTGCTGGCGTTAATTGCGGTCGGCTCCAACCTGTTGATCGGCTACGGCGCGCGTGAGAAAAATAGGCTGTTGTTCCTGGTGTTACCCCTTGCTGTCTCTATCTCGTTCTTCCTCGTTGCCGACATTGACAGTCCGCGCCGTGGCCTCATTAGCGTGGAACCGCAGAACTTGTTAAGCCTCTCCCATGTCATGCATGGTCAATAGAATAGAGCCAACACGGATTCTCGGGTTCAATGCGGTCCGTCTGCACTGGGCTGGCTTGGTTTCTATTGCATAGGCGTTCCGGCGGCCGGCCTTGCCGCATTCGGCGGCGGCGCCGTGCGTGGCTTGGCGGTTGGCCGAGGGGGACTGGCTGGCGGACGTTGCTTCGCTGGCAACTGGCTGGCATTTGGCGGCTTTGAAGGAGGGTTGCTTCCCGGCCTGTTATTCGAACTGGGCGGGATTGGTTTTCTCTGCACAGGCGACTGAGCCGGCCTAGTCGTATTCGGCGGAGCCGGCGTGCCTGGCCTGGCTATCGGCTGAGCTGGTCTGCCATGCCTCGGTTGATGCGCGGGCAGCGTTGAGGGATTATTGTGTCCCGGCCGGTTGTTCGGTCCCCAGGGACCTCGGTTCGGTGGACGGCTTCCGGGAACGGGAGGCCGATAGTTAGGCGGACGATAGCCCCAATTGCCGCCATAACCGGGGCGCGCGGTATACAGAACCGGACGCGGATGATACCAGATGACCGGTGGACGATAAGGATTCCCCCATGCGACCCAGACGGAGTGGTTGTAATAGCAGCGCTTCGATCCCCAGTTCCATCCCCATCCCATCCATCCCCAAGGCCGGCTCGTAATCACCAGAACACTGATGGACACAGGCGGCCCGAAACGGATGACAACAACTGTTGAGCTGGATCTGACATAAACGAGGGTGGGGTTATAAATCGGCACATAAACAACCTGCGGGTTCACAGGTTGAATTACATAGATCGGCTGGCCGGCCGGTTGCTGCACCTCTACCTGCTGCTGTTCATTACTGCGCAACGAACCGGCAGCATACGCCTGGGCTCGCAGTCGCTGGATCGACGCGGCGACCGATCCCTGATCCGCGGAGAAGGCCTGCCCAATTGCGGCGTAGTCGTCGATGTTTTGCGCCATCATATCCAACACATCCGGGAAGTTTGACAGCGCGATGAATGCCGCATCGAACCCCTGCTTCTCCGCCGCATCGGTGAGCGCAGTACCGGTTAGACCGTGGTTCTTTTGCAACCAGTTATCCATGTCCAGAATTTCCTGCGGACTCGTCGAGGCGGTTGTGATCTGCGCCAGCAGAGAATCAGGGTAAAGCGCAACGGGTGCCAGCAATTGATCCAATTGCTGCGGCGAGGGGGGCGGCGATTGCGCCCGGAGCAAAGCTCCATGCCCCAGGGGCATTGCGACAACGATCGATAAGACAATCGCCGTCAAGACAGGATTGAGTCGCATTGAAAGCTTCGTCATGGCCACCTTGCGCAAAGTTTGTTCTGATCATTGTTACAGGACTAAAGGTCAGTCTCTTGCGGTCAGCTGAATTGTTGGTCTCGCTGGGTGCGAGGTCATTCTGTTAAGTTCTATACGAATCCGACAGGCGGTTACCCGATCTGAATCAGTGCACCGCTCCGCCGTAGATTCCTCCAGTCAGAGTTGACAGTTCCGTGCCTACGGCGGAGCCATTATACAAATGGAAGATTCAGATTCTGTCTTGATTCTTTACTCCTATTTCAAGCGGGCAGCCAAGTAACTAGAGTTTGGTAAACCGGAAACACGGAGAAACCAGCAATGAGGTCTATGACACGAAACCTTCTGACAGCGGCATTAATCTGGCTACTTGCGGCGGGCGTTGTTGCGGCTCAGGCATCCGGTTCGCCCACTTCATCAGAACAGGGAACGACGATCTCATCTCCGGACAAACCGGCCGCCCAGGAGGCAGCGCCTACCTCCGACGCAGATAATGCTGAAAAATTGCGCAAGGAAGCGCAGAATCCGATCGCCAGCCTCATCAGCGTTCCCATCCAGGAGAACTGGAACTTCAGCGTCGGGCCGAGCGATCGCACGCAAAACATTATGAACATCCAGCCTGTGATTCCAGCCAGCCTGGGACAGAACTGGAATCTGGTGATCCGCTGGATTACCCCGGTCATCTATCAGCCAGTGGACCTTCCGCAGGAGCAAGGTCCTGCGATTCGAACCGGCTACTACGGCTTGGGGGACATGCAACCCGCATTTTTCATCTCCCCAAAGAAGAGCAAGGTGATCTGGGGCATGGGGCCGCAATTGCTTCTGCCCACGGCCACGAACACGACCTTCCTGGGCCAGGGGAAATTCGGGATAGGTCCAACCGCGCTCGCCCTGGTACAGCCAGGCAAATGGACCGTTGGTGTGCTCGCAAATAATATCTGGTCCGTAGCCGGACATCCCGGCCTGATCGACGTGAACCAGTTTCTGCTGCAATACTTCATCAACTACAACCTGCAAAAGGGCTGGTATATCACCGTTCAGCCCACTCTTACCGCCAACTGGAAGGCGACGGACGGTGGCCGCTGGGTCGTGCCGTTTGGTGGGGGCGTCGGACGCATCATGAAACTGGGAGCCCAGCCAGTCAACCTGACGACGCAGTTCTACGGCAACGCTGTACACCCGCAGGGTGCATCGCCTTGGGGTCTGCGTATGCAAATCGCATTCCTGTTCCCAAAGATGCCAAAGAAGAGCTGACGACCTTTTCCACGCCAATGCGGTCGCGCATACTTCGTCCGCATGGCCACACGCTCCACGCCCAGCGCATGGTTGATCTTGCGGATACTGATAGCCATTTGGCGGCCACCGGTCGCGGCCCGGCGAGGAATCGCGGATAGACTGAGCGGCTGCGCTTGCGGTTCCCCCCGCCGCTCGCCCCTCGGAACTCCCCATTCGCTGCCCTATGTCGCCCTCGGGCACGAAGCGGATTGTCCATTGGGCTTGCGCACAGTAAACTTTTTGCAGGCTATCACCCGGATTCCGGCTTGCGGCACCCTCTCCTGTCCGGAACGTTACGGGGTTAGTCCTAGGAGGCAACACATTGTCGTTGAACAACCGTTTTCTCTTCACGTCTGAGTCGGTGACCGAGGGGCATCCCGACAAGATGGCGGACCAAATCTCGGATGCAATTCTCGACGCCTGCCTGGAGCAGGATCCTTACAGCCGCGTGGCGTGTGAAACGCTGACCTGCACCGGGCTGGTCGTGATTGCCGGCGAAATAACCACCAGCGCTTATGTCGATTTCCAGGCATTAGTGCGCGGCGTTGTCAGCTCGATTGGCTACGACAACGCCCTCTACGGCTTCGACTCGAACACCTGCGCGGTGATCTCGAGCATCAACAAGCAGAGTGGCGATATCGCCATGGGCGTGGACACCGGCGGGGCCGGCGACCAGGGCATGATGTTTGGTTATGCCACCAACGAGACCCCCGAGCTTATGCCGACGCCGATTTCGCTGGCGCACAAGCTAGTGCTCAAGCTCACCGAGGTGCGCAAGAACGGCAAGCTGCCGTATCTGCGTCCGGACGGCAAGAGCCAGATCACGGTTGAGTACGACGAAAACGGCAAGCCGCTGCGCATTGACGCCGTGGTGGTTTCGACGCAGCACGCCGAATCGGTAACCACCGAACAGTTGCGCGCCGATATCCTGAAGTACGTTATCCAGGCCACGCTTCCGGCCAATCTGCTGGATGAAAACACCAAGTACCATATCAATCCTACGGGGCGCTTCGTGGTGGGCGGGCCGATGGGCGACACCGGTTTGACCGGGCGCAAGATCATCGTGGATACCTATGGTGGCATGGGCCGTCACGGTGGAGGCGCATTCAGCGGCAAGGATCCGACGAAAGTGGATCGCTCGGCCGCCTACATGGCGCGCTACATCGCCAAGAACATTGTCGCCGCCGGCCTGGCCGACCGCGTCGAAGTTCAGCTTGCCTACGCCATTGGCGTGGCCGAGCCGGTGAGCGTACTGGTGGAGACCTTTGGCACCGGCAAGGTGAGCGGTGAAATCATCGGAGGGCTGGTTCGCAAGAACTTCGAACTGACGCCCAAGGGCATCATCGAGTCGCTGAACCTGCGGCGCCCCATCTACCAGAAGACAGCAGCCTACGGCCACTTCGGCCGCAGCGATCCGGACTTCACATGGGAAAAGACGGACAAGGCCGAGGCTCTGCGCGAAGGCGCCAAGGCCGCACAGACAGCGGCAAAGTAGTTCGTTCTGTTCGCAAGAAAAGAGGGCGTCGCAGATGCGGCGCCCTCTCGGTTTCTGCGCTATTTGACCGGTTCGATGTTGAATTGCCGCTGGAGCCAAGCCGCGCGGAACCGTTGGAGTAATTGAGTATGGAGGCGGACGGAGGTCTACTCCGCAGTCTCCGCCGCGCGCTTCTCATCCATGATCTGCTTGGCGCGATCCAGCGCGTCCTGAATGTTGTCGCAGATGTTCTCCGCTCCAATCTGCTCGACGAAGACGTTCTGCTGAATGAGGCGCGCGGGATGCTCCTTGGCTCCGCACAACAGAAGGCTGCGGCCGGAGGCGTGCAAGCGGCCGGCGACATCTTCGATTGCGCCCAGTCCCGTGGAATCGATTGCGCTCATGCCGCGCAGGCGCAGGATGACGATGGGCGGCAACGATTGCAGGCGATGATTGATGATCTCCAGCTTTTGCGCGGCGCCAAACAGCAGCGCCCCCTGCACGGTGAAGACTTCGACGTATTCGGGAATGTGTTTGTCATGCAGAACGTGGGCGCGTCCGGTGAGAATGTAATCCTTGGTCACCGGCGAAACCGAGGTGGTCTCAGCCACGCTGCGAATGAAGGTGAGCGCGGCGAGAATCATGCCGAACTCGACGGCCGTGGTGAGATCGGCCATCACGGTGAGGCCGAAGGTGACCAGCCAGACGGCCACAGCAGACTTGTTGAGCTGCAACAGGCGCAGCGTTTCTCCCCACTGGCCCATGTTGTAGCTGACCACGAAAAGAATGGCGGCCAGTACGGACATGGGTATGAAGCGCGCCAGCGGCGCGGCGAACAGGAGCACGGCCAGCAACGTGAAAGAGTGGATGATTCCGGCGACCGGAGTCTTGGCGCCGGAACGGATGTTGGTGGCGGTGCGCGCAATGGCGCCGGTTGCGGGCAGTCCGCCGAAAATCGGCGAGACGATGTTAGCGATGCCCTGCGCGACCAATTCGACGTTGGGATTGTGTTTGTCACCGCTCATGCTGTCGGCTACCACGGCCGACATCAGCGACTCGATTGCACCCAGCATGGCGATGGTGACGGCCGAAGAGAAAAGAGGCAGGATCAAGTTGGTGTGAAATTCCGGAAACTGCAACTGCGGCAGGCCGGACGGAATGCCTCCGAAGCGCGAGCCGATGGTCTCCACCGGCAGGTGCAGCAGCGCCGCGCCGGCAGTGCCTGCCAGTAGCGCGACGATGTAGCCGGGTACGCGCTTGCTGATGCGCGGGGTGATCAGGATGACGGCCAGCGCGACCACGCTGAGCGCGGTGGCGGGCAGAGAGATGGTGCCTGCGTGCTCGATCAACTCTTTCATGCGGGTGAAAAATTCGCTGGAGCTGTGCTCCAGGCGCAGGCCGAAGAAGTCGCGAATCTGGGTGCTGGCAATCAGTACCGCGATGCCGTTGGTGAATCCCATGACCACTGGGCGTGGAATAAACTGCACGGCTTTTCCGAGGCCGGTGACGCCCATGATGACGAGCATGACGCCGGCCATCATGGTACACAGAAAGAGTCCGTGAATGCCGTGCTTGGCGACGATTCCGGCGATGACCACGACGAAAGCGCCGGTCGGACCGCCGATCTGCGTGCGCGAGCCGCCGAGCAGGGAGATGAGGAAGCCGGTAACGATGGCGCAGTAAATACCTGCTTGCGGACTGAGTCCGCTGGCGATGGCGAAGGCCATGGCCAAGGGCAGAGCAACCAGGCCCACGGTGATGCCGGCGGCGAGATCGGCGGCAAAGATGCGGGCAGAGTAGTCCTTGAGACAGAGAATGGATTTGGGAAGAAATTTTTTCCAGCGCGGTTTCAGAAATTCCATGGAATCTCTATGATAACCCGCTTGGCGGACAAGGCGCGCGCTGCAACCGAAGGCGGGAAGCGAGTATCGTTTATCTGATCATGAAGCGGAGGATCGTGAAACACATGCAAAAGGCGCTGAAATCCGGCATGTTTGCCGATATGTTGCGCGCGGTGCGGCGCGTGCCGCGCGGCAAAGTTGCGACCTATGGCGACATTGCGTACGCGGCGGGGTATCCGGGGGCGGCGCGGCAAGTGGCGTGGGCACTGCATGCGGAGAGCGCGGGGGTGCCGTGGCATCGCATTGTGGGCGCGGGCGGAACGATCCTGCTCGGCGGCGAACATGGTTTTGAGCAGCGCATGCATCTGAAGGCCGAGGGCGTGGGGTTTTTGGGGCTGAAGGTGAACATGGCGGCGCATCGTCAAGGTGGGGCGCCTGGGGTGGGGAAGCAGAATGCAGGAAAAGCCTCTAAAAATGCGGGTGCGAGCGGTATGAAGAAGAAAGTTGCGGGCAAGCGCGCGGGGCATAGACCGGCGCGAGGGAAGAAAAACGGTTGCGCGGGGGCGGTTGCGGCAGGGAACTGAGGCGGAGGGACGATTGACCTTCCGGGCAATCGTTTCGGAGGCAAAGGTTACTGATCAGATAATGGTTTTGTAAGGTTGCAAAGGATTGGCGTGGAAGTACACTGCGGGGAGCCGATGTGTACTGGAAAGTATATGGTTACGAGGGCGTAGCGGTTGCGCAAGGCGGGGCGCGGCGGGGTGAAGCGCTGCGATTCTGGAGAGATGGCGGGGGGTCGGCACCCCGGCGGCAGTTGGGAGCCGAGAGCGGCGGCAAGGTTTTCACGCCGCACGTAAGCTCATATACACATGTAAGTAAACACTCACGAAGACGCGCTTTTCGCCGTGGCGAGTTTCGCGGGGGTTCGCCGAGGTTCGACCTTCGCAGGAAAGAGATGGCGGATGTGGGCCACCGGCCACCCGCCGAATCGTACGCGATGCGCTTCGTTTCGTTCGGTCCATGCGGCCGACAGCCCTACGGTGGTTAGCGCGTGAGTGAGCAGCGGGGCGCGCGCATTCCCCGCACGGCGAGTTGTGGGACTACTGAGGTTCGTTGGCTTTCTCGGTTGCGTTGGTAGCCTTGTGGTCCTGCTTGAGCGCCTTGGCTTCTTCCTTGGTGGCCTTGGCTTCGTCCTTCTGGGACTTGGCGTTGGCGCGCGCGGCCTTTTCTTCCTGCTTCTGGTCCTTCCGCTGATCCTTCATATCCCCGCGCGTCATGGGGCCGGTGGTGTCTTCGGTGGTTGTGGTGGTGGTCTGAGCGGCGACAGGCTGCTGTATATCCTGGGTCGCCGTGGTGGTGCTGGATTGGGTGGTGGTCTGCGCCAAGGCAGGCAGCGACAGGGCGAGGACAACGATGGAACCCAGAACGGCGGCAAATAGTTTCTTGGACATTACTCGATCCTCCTTGATTACATCGGACAGAGAGGATGGTAGCGCCCCGTCAGCGCTTTATCTGAGCAGAGTTGCTCACGGCGGCAGATGGGAGGCAGCGGCTGCGGCGTTGCATGGGGCAGTGATGGAATTGGCCTGTGGCCCGGATTGCGCCGGGCCACAGAGGTTGAGGGTGGTTAGTGCGCCGTCACGGTGAAGTTACGCCCGACGGCCGGTGCTGCGTAGTATTCGCCATTGCCGGGCTGTGTAGCCACGATGCCGCAGTTTCCAAGGGCCACCAGGGTCACTTTGCTACCGGTAACTGTGCAGACCGACAGAGTAACGGAAGTGTAGCTTACCGGCAGGGTGGAAGAAGCCGTGGCAGTCAGGGTCACCGATCCCGTTACGAGCGTTGTAGCTGGGATCGCGGGGAAGGTAATGGTCTGCGTGGCGAGCGTGATATGGAAGTTACGCCCGACCGGTGTGGCTGGGTAGTAATCGCTGTTGCCGGGCTGGGTAGCCACGATGCCGCAGTTTCCAAGGGCCACCAGGGTCACCTTGCTTCCCGAGACCGTGCAGATCGCCGGCGTCGCGGATGTGTAGCTTACGGGCGGGCCGGAAGAAGCCGTGGCAGCCAGGGTCACCGATGCCGTGACGAGCGTCGTAGCGGGGATAGCAGGGAAGGTGATGGTCTGCGTGGCGAGCGAGATATGGAAGTTACGCCCGACCGGCGTGGCTGCATAGTATTCGCTATTGCCGGGCTGGGTAGCCATGATGCCGCAGTTTCCGAGGGC
>Ga0302320_10016977_pt1 | contig 14815 bp, 9 predicted proteins | sample Bog_T0_3_FD_202130 | JGI IMG/M metagenome (GOLD analysis project Ga0302320, IMG submission 202130) | Peat permafrost microbial communities from Stordalen Mire near Abisko, Sweden - Bog_T0_3 | ecosystem: Environmental > Terrestrial > Soil > Wetlands > Peat | place: Sweden: Abisko, Stordalen Mire...
GTTTCTTGTATCTGGCAACAGCGGCCTTCATGCGAGCATTAGGCGCGGGTGGGTTCAACAACGTTTCCACAAATATCTCCCGATCCCGTCCTTGCAGAGTCCAGACCTCATGTTCCCTGATCGTGCGCACGGCGGCTTCATCGGCATTTTGAACCATGAAATCCGACACCGAAGTCCCGCGCAAGCTGGCCGCGTATTCAATGCGACTCTTCTGTTCAGGATGAACCCTCGCTTCTATCCGCTCGAGTTTTCTGCCTTTTTGTATTGCTGGCATCTCGCCCTCCACTTTTGTAAAAAGTGTACGGCAATTTACCGTACATTGTCAAACATCGCGATCGTCTCAGTCATTTCTCTGATCCATTTCTTTTGTTGCGCGCATGGGCTTCACGCGCGACTGGTCTATCCTCGCCTCGTTAGTCCTATCTAATCTAATGTTGCTCCCGCGGGGACGATCCAGAGGATTACCTGCTGTGCATTCTCGGTCGCTGTTCGCAGCTCGAAGCGTCGCGGATCGATTCCCTTCTCTTCGACCATATAGGACTTGGTGTTCATGGCTCGCAGGGCGGCAACGTGAACTGGCAACGCTCTCTTGTGTCCTTTGGGAGCTCGCTCAGCCGCATTGTCGTAGCCCACAACGACTGCCGTGGAATTGGGATCCGCCGCAAGGGCGTCGGCATAACGATCGAGCATTGCTTTGGCCGCGTTGTCGACTCGGGTCGGTCGCTTCTTGTCGATTGAAAAGTCCAACACTTCACCGAACTTGCGTGCGGACGGAGGCGGTGGTGGAAGATTGACGGTTACCGCCGCACTGGCAAAGCCCGATAGAGCACGGTCGTCCTGTACGGTGCAATCGATTTTGACAGTGCCACTGGCGAGTCCCGCGGTATTCAGAACATAGTGAGTACCACTGCCGGCAATCGCTCCTCTGTTCGTGAGGCAACTAAATGTCAACGGCCGGTTGTCCCGGCTGAACCCTTCCGCCGTCACCGTAACGGGATCGCCGGAGGTTACCGCTTGTGGCTCAGCGCGAACGTGCATCGCCGGAGGAACCTTGGGTGGCGCCTTTACCGTGAACGCCGCCTGACAGGTAGCAACCAGCCTGCGATTCTGCGCATGATCGTCGGAAGCGAGGAAAGACACGTTGTAATTGCCAGGCTCCAGCCCCGTTGTGTTGACTATCCCAGTGGAAGAGCCATCGCCGGCAAATTCGCCTTCGGTACCGCTATAAGCGTATGCCAGGCTTCGATCCGGAAGAAATCCAACCGGGGTCACGTGGACGGAAATGACCGCCCCAGCATAGGCCACCTGCGGCTCTACCGTGCAGACGGCGGAAACGGGCTGTCTGGCCAGAGCCATACTCCCAAAGCTAGCTACCACGAGCAGGACAAAGATGTTTTGACGCACGGACATCGCATAATCTCCAAGGTGGATCCGTGTTGCTTGCATGAGGCGCGTGGCTGGGCTCATCTAGCCCGCCGGAGGTTGTAGAGCACCCCGGCACCGACGCTCCAATAGGTAGATCGCGCGGAACCGAAGGGGAGATAGAGGTCTTCCATAGACAGTGCGCGCACGCCCCACCGTTCATTCAGCTTTACATCAATGCCCGCCCCAAACAGCATCATGAACCCACTGTTGACGTCGGACAGATACATTCCTCCTGCGGCGTGTTGAGAGGCCAGCCGGGTGTAACCGCCCATGGCGTGCATATAGGGCTCATATCGTGCGATGTGGAATAGATAGCTGGCGCCGGCGGCGCCGGTGATCAGGCTTTCATTAAAGGGAGTGCCTATGCCATAGCGAACCGTGCCAACGTAGGCGAGGTGCTCTTTGCGGCGCATGTCGTACTCAACATTCACGCCATTTGTGGTCGCCAGGTCATTGCCATCAGGCGTGGCCAGCGCGTAGTCAGTGCGAGTGTGGTCGAAGCCGACATACACCAGATCGGAAAACTGATTGGCGCGCACGGGAGCAACTGCGTCAGACGCCTGCTGCGCAACACAAACGCAACTGCCAAAGAGCACAGCTGCGAGCAAGATCATCTTGGGGCGATTTCTCACTTTGCACTCTCCAATGCAGCAGGGTGAGGGACAGCCTGGTCGGTACCCACGTGGCTCGCTGGACCTTGCTGGCTAGCGTCCTTCCCTGCCGAGGCCCGCGTGAGATAGGGATAAAAGGGAGTCAACGTGAAAGGCAGCTTTTCACGTACCGCACCTACTGGCGCAGATTGCGCCTTGTTCATCTCCACACGGCCGGTCCATGGATCCATAATTACGCGCGAGCCGAGAGGTAAGGCGGCGATCTGATGGACGTCTTTGGGAGTCAGGTCCGGTGCCGCAGCTACGGAAAACATTAGGCGAGGTTGCTTACCTACCATCGGGACGCTCAGTCGGCTTTGGAGCAGATTCGGCAGCACTTTGCGACTGAGTTCCATCTGCTTCAGGAACAGCCCCATGGCCTGCAGTTTGCCACTATATGGCGAGTTTTGGAGAAGAATCGCGCTCTCATCATCGGCATCTTTGAGTTCATCGCTACTTCTAGCCATGCGAAGCCGGTCCAGAACATCGGTATCCGGGAAGATCAGCCGATCACTGAATGCAAACTGAGAGTTGTCGCTGTCGTGGGCGAGCACGATATGGCTCAACTCATGTGCCAGAACGGCCGCCAGGGCGGCTTCGTCGGGAAGAGCGTCGATTAAACCGCGGCTGACTACGATGGTGTGGCCAATTGCGAAACTCTCCATCGGAGTCGTTAGCAGGACGCGGCACCTCACCTCGGGCGCAATCACGAGGTTGTTGGTGACGATCAGGTTGTTTACGACGGTTTCAAGGATCTCGCTCAGCGGCGATACAGGCGCCACGAGCCCAGCCTGCTCCAGACGGAAGATGTAGTTGTTTTCCCCCTGCCGCTCCCAGGCCTTCTGGCTTGCCAGCGGCGTACTCGCATCAACCTGTTCTGAGACGGCATCCTTTGGATCCACCTGAATTGCGGTAAAAGCGTTGCTGAACTCTTGCCCAGCATCCACCTGGCTCGTAGCATATCCCCAAAGCCGGGTCTGTCCTCGTAGCGCAACCGGAGTCTTATCGGGCGCAACATCAGATTCTTCACTGTAGATGTAGGCGGGGAGCCAGGAACCATTACTGAGATTCGCTCGCCAAGAGTCAAAGTGAATGTATGCCCCACCCTCTACCGGATGAATATAGGTACCGTTGAAGCGGACGATGTTGAAATCCTGGTCTTCAACCCAGATGCGTCCCATGAACTGGCCATGACCTTTGGCGGTGGGAATCACATCAAACACCAAACATCTCACGGTGCCAAGGAACTCTTGCTGGTGGTACACAAACCGATAGTGCGCACGATCGAAGTTTTTCATGTCGATCACCGCCATCTGTGTAAAGCCGAGCGGCACCAAGCCCTTGCGGCGCTCAAAGGTCGCCTCCTTGATCTCGCGAAGGAGTTGATGGGCTACGGCGGGGCGCTCATGGGCGATAAACGAATCGTCCTCAAGTCGGCTTTTGAACGAGGCGCGGCCGAGGAAATAGTGGTCTTCAACTGGGACCCGGCCTAACTCGTTGTCCTTCCGGAAACCCTGCACATACGTTTCGACGACCGGAGAGAATCGCGCGAAGGCCTTAACGTTCTCTGTTTCACGGCTAGTGATCTGATCGATGGTTCGGTCAAGCGCATCGCTTGCCGGGTGGGGAATGTCTGCGGCAGCCGCAAATGCACCCAACCGCAACACGAGAAAAAGCAAGATAAAACGGCATTTCATGAATTCGATCTCCTTTACGACAATGCGAAGACGACGTGAATGGTGGCGGGATAGTCCACAAACTGGCCATCGCGCCGCGCGGGAGTAAAGCGGATCTGGCGCGTGGCGGCAAGTGCCGCCTCGTCCAGTCCATGTCCAAGACCTTTCACCACTCCGACGATTCGAATCTCCCCGGTGGCGGTGAAAACGACCTGCACAACCACGTCGCCCTCCAAGCGGAGCCGCCGGGCCTCTTCGGTGTATACCGGTACAGGTTTGCTTTGAATCACGACTGGAGCGATAGACGAGGCCTTTGCGAGAACGGGCTGAACCTTTGCCTGTGCGGGTTCGGTGAACTCAACCTTCTTGACTGCCTTGCTCGACTGGCCCGAGGCGCTGCTTACGGTTACGAATGCTCCGGTAGCCACCTCCCGCCCCGCCTGGCGCCCCGTGACTGCAGTCGGTGTTCCGAAACTTCCCAAAGCTGCAAGTGACGGTGCGCGGCTTGGAGGGCTGGTTTTCCGTTGCAATGAAGTACCGCTGGGATCTCCAAAGGAGCCGGTTTGAACGGGCTTCGCGACTGGCGTCGTAGGGACGGCCTCCACCACACTGGGCAGAGGTGCCGGCTTCGGCGCCGCGGGAATGTCTACCAGCCGCTCAACGCGCACTGGGGGTGGCGCCGGAATGGGTATCGGAGCCACGTTTTCAGGTGATGCCGGGGAGATCACTGGGGACTGCGGTGGTGATATCCGTGCGGTGGGATGCCGCTCCAGAGAAGTGACTGAAAGAGTGGGCGCAACCAGTGAGATCGTTGAGTATTTCTTCTGCATGAATACCGGAGCCGAAGCGGTAAGAGTAATGGTCAGCAGAACTGCCACCGCGATGAGCTGAATCCCGTATCCGGCGATAAAGGCGCCGGGACGCTTTCGCCCGGTAATCTCGAAGTCAGAGAAGAGTCCGGCCGGCACGGAAGATGGAGGTTCGGGACATAGCACGGCCTTACGTAAAGTTTTCATGTAGCTCCTACCTCACCGTGACCAAGATTGTTTGGGTATGGCTCAGCTTTCCAGACGTGCCCGTAACGGTGATTGGATATGTCCCTTTTGGTGTGCCGTCATGCTGTACATAGCGAATTCCCGTACCGCAGCCTGTGAGCAGCAGAGCAAGCGTTGCCGGGCCCAGCAATACAAGCCGTATGCGGCGCCTGGAAAACAGAAAACTTAGGAGGAAAGCTCCAAACAGCCCAGCACTCTGTACCGTAGTTGCGAAGGTCGTCACATTTAGCGCGACATATCCAGCAAAGGCAGACGGGGCTGTCACGGACGCGGGTGCGGGCACGCTGAGAACACCTGGCGATAGACCACAATCCACCTCAGAAGACGGCGAGGCGCAGCTGAATGCGATCGTGCCATGGAAGCCATTGATGGCTGTGACCGATACCGGCGTTGCTGCCGACTGGCCCTGCGCAACCGAGAACGGTGAGGCCGAAAAGCTAAAATCCTCAGTACCGAGCACGGTCTGAGAGATAACCGGCGAAGTACTGCCCAGAAGGTTTGAATCCCCACTGTAGACCGCGAAGATCGTAAAAGTGCCCGTTGGGAGCGATGGCGTCCACGTCGCAACACCCGCGAGATTCACTGGCGCGGTGCCGGTAGCAACCACGGTGCTTCCATTCTCCACAGTAAAAGTCACACTGCCGGTCGTTTGGCCACTGCTGGGGAATGAAATGACCGCTGACAATGTTGGCGGACTTTCCAGCCCGGCGACAGATGATGAAGAGTTGATCGTTAATGCTGTCGCGGCTTGTCTGACGGACTCTTGGTACGATGCACCGCTCGTCTGCCCTTGCACAGGCGAGAGAGCAAGTAGAGCCGTTAGCAATGCGAAGGCCGGAAGTCTAAAGTTCATCGCTTCTCCGGAAGCAATTAGAAAGCCGCGGCCGGGTCTAACCCCGGCCGCGGGTTGGAGGTTACTTGGTGGCAGTCTTCGCCTTGGTGATTGCGCCAGTTCCCTTTACGACCTGGTAGTGAATGTCGCCGTTGTACACAATGGTCAGCATGTTGGTGCCTGCTGGCAGAGTGCTTGTGGTCAACGTTGCGACTCCGGATACCAGCGGGATCGTTTGTGCGGTCCAGCCGAGCGAGTCGCTAACGGTGAGTGTGCCGGTCGGGGTCACACCGGCTTCCGAGCCAGTCGTGGTGATCGTCAGCGTCACGGGCGAACCGTAAGTAGACGGGTTTGCAGAGGAGGCGACTGCAAACGTCACGCTGCCCAATGTGACAACCTGGGAGAGCGTTGAGGATGTCGCAGCGGTGAAGTTGCCGTCTCCGGCGTAGCTGACCGTGATCGGGTGTGTACCGACTCCAAGCGTCGAACTCGACAGGGTGGCCGTACCGGAGGAGATTGCACCCGAACCGATGGAAACGCCGCTATCGAGGAACGTTACCGACCCCGTTGCCGTTGCCGGCAGCGTCGCGGTAAATGTCACGTTCGCACCATAAGCTGAGGGATTGACGGAGGAGACCACGGAGACAGTTGCGGCCGTCTTGCCAATCGTGAGGGTTCCAGCGGTGTAGGTGATCGTGTAATTTGCATCAACCGCACCCGCAGGCGTAATCGGGTAAGTGCCCGTCGGCGAGAGAAGAACAGCGGTCGTCGTCAGGGTTGGCTGCGTGGTCAGCGATGCAGAAGTGTCACCATTGACGAAGCCAGTGTAGGTTGCCGTGAAGACCGGATTCGCAACGTCATAAACACGCGATGCGTTGTTGGCTGCGATATTCAGCGCGGACGGCGTGATCGTCAATGTGCCGTTTACGAAAGCGAACGAGTAATTCGGCGTGGCTAATGTGCCGACAGCCGAGGTGATGGTATAGGTTCCAACCGGCGAAGCCGCGGTAGCGGCAGTCGTCAGACTCGGGGAACCAGTCAGCACTGAGCTGGTGTCGCCGTTGACGAATCCACTATAGGTCGGGCTGAGTGTCGGCAGAGCCGCCGCATACACCTTGGTCGCATTGTTTGCGGTGACCGTCAAAACGGCCTTCGTCACCACCTGAGAGAGTATCGCGGAGGTCGAAGAGTTGTAATTTGTGTCGCCTGAATACTGTGCGGTGATCGAGTAGGTTCCTACCGCGAGCGATGAAATCGAGTAGGTTGCTACGCCTGCGGTCAGGGCCACCGGCGTGCCCATCGCAACGCCGTTATTGAGAAATTGAACAGTGCCGGTTGGAACCGAACCACCGCCGCTCGCGGTCAGTGTGCTGGTGAATGTGACGCTGGACCCGTAGACGCTCGGATTTGCCGATGAGGTTTGAACGAAATTTGTACCGTTGATGAGCGTGGCCTGGTTGACCGTCTGATTGAACGTCGTTGACGACTGGCCGAAAGCCAATGTCGCCATCAAGAGCATGATCATGCTTGCGATCATGCCTACCAATCTGGAGTTCTTCATCAAGACCTTTCTGGGAAGGGGCCACCACCCAGCTCACTGCTTCGCGGTGACCCAAAATACTAGGCCGAGGCCTAGAAATAATTGGTGTCGCCGCTATAGTTCAATTGCAGCGTGTTCGCCCCGACGGGCAGGGTTGGCGATGTGTAGATTGCCGTTCCGCTCGCGCTCAGAGTGGTTGTCCCGAGTAGTGTTTTGCCTCCTTCGGTGAGCGTGACGGTGCCTGTAGGGGTCACACCGCTCCCGCTGCCACCTACGGTTAATGTGAAGGTGACGCTTTGACCGTAGGTTGACGGATTGATGGATGAACTGACTGATAGACCGGACGTCGCCTTGGTGATGGTGAGCGTGCCGTTTACAAGCGCAAACGAATAGTTGGCGGCGCTCAGTGTTCCAACCGCTGCGTTGATGGCATAGCTACCTACGGGCGAGGCCGGCGTGGCCGCCGCCGTCAAACTCGGTGAACCGGCCAGTACCGCGCTTGTATCACCGTTTACAAAACCTAAATAGCTTGCGGTGAAGGCAGGGTTTGCCGTCCCGTAGATTTTCGAGGCGCTATTCGCCGTGACGGTTAATACCGCCGGGATAACGTTCTGCACCAGCGCGGACGATGTACTGCTGAGCCAGTTCGTGTCTCCGTTGTACACGGCGGTGATAGCCTGGGCGCCGGCAGGGATATATGTTGTGCTGAACGTCGCGACCGCTCCCGCCCCGCTGGCGGATGTTGCGCCATAGGTGGCCACGTACGGTCCCATCGTTGAACTTGCCTCGGTCTGTGCGCCCCAGGCGTAGTAGGTGATGCTTGGGTCGGTCGAAAGCAGTTGAAATCCACGTGTCTGCTCGCCGTCAGTCACGTATGCCGGGAATGTGTAGGAATATCTCCGCCAGGAGGTCGTCAGAGTGACAGCATGCATCATGCCGTCGTCTAGGCCGAAATCGACAACCTCACCCCCAACTGCACCGCGAAGCCAGATGCTGGACGTATAGACCTGCCCTGCTTGCAAGCCCCCCACGATTGATGTAAATAAGCCCCAGCTAGGTCCACTACCGCACGTAAATGAACTCGGCATCACAAACTCGAATGCTGTATCTGTTCCGTCAGGAGCGGCTGCGTTGCCGGTCATATTAGACGTTGAGACGCAATTGCCAGCCCATGGTGAAGTCAGCAACTGTTGGGAGTACGGCACAAGGTTCGTTGTGCTCGAAGTCGCTGTAACGCTCACGCTTCCGAGATTTGTGGCGCCATTGAAAAAGGTGACTGAACCACTTGGACCGGGAGTTGCACCGTTGCCATTGACCAGCACGGAAAAGGTTGCCAGGGAACCATAAGTTGAGGGGTTTGGCGTCGAGCTGGTGATCTGCGTAACAGTCTCACCCGGACTGATGGTGAAGGTCGTGCTCCCAGATGCGGCCGTATAGTTTTCGTCTCCCCCATAGGCGCCCACGATGTTGTGCGAGCCTGCCCCGGCCCCGGCAAAGCCGCTTACGCTGAAGGCTCCGGAGGCATTAACGTCTCCGCTCCCCCAAGCATTTCCGTCGTATGTGACGCTCATAAGGCCGGTTGCACCAGCCGATGTCTGTGCGGTGCAAGTCGTGGAGCTGTTGCCAAAGGTCGTGGGGTTTGGAGAGCAGTCCACGGTGACAGGGGGCGTGGTTTTCAGCAGTGGGAAGATTTCTACATAGGAAGGTGACAATCCGGTCGTCACCGCGATTGCAGGCAGACCGTTGCCATAGAAATCGCCGATTGTGCCCCCGTTGGGTCCTGGTGTTGGAGAAACGGCGACTGACTTCACGGTGGCAAAGGTTTCATTTCCTTTGCCCGCCAGTCCATAAACCGTACTCGTGCCAAGGGCGGCGTAGTCGAGATTTCCATCGCCATTGAAATCTGCGATCAGGTTTGGCGCGACAACATAAGGGAAAGCCGTGCCAAATGATGCAATCCCAGTGCCGTTATTCAGAAGAGACTGATAAACACCATTCGTATTGACCACAACATCGGGATACCCAATATTCCTGAAGTCTCCGACCGCAACCGGAGCGTTCGAAATCACGTCGGTAAACGTGGCAGTTGAGGCCGAGAATGTGCCGCTTCCGGTTCCGAGTGCCGTGATAGCGTTTGGATAATTGCTCGTCCCCTTATAGCCGACAATAAATAGATCGGGCTTGCCATCACTATTAAAGTCGGCCAGGGCAAACCCGCCAATTCCAGGAGTCACCAACGGGGCTGAAAAGTTGGTGGTCGGACCAGTCGAAAACGTACCCGTTCCGGAGCCCAGCAGCGTATAGACTATGCTGTCCTCAGCGCACGTAATTACAATGTCCGGTTTGCCATCACCATTGACGTCGGCGATTGCCGACTGATAGGCGAAGCCATCGTAACCCTGACACACCGTCGATGGGAGTGTGATGCCCGCACTGAATGTCCCATTTCCATTCCCTAGGAACACCTGACCTGTGTATCCGTTTACCAGATCTAGATTGCCATCGCGGTTGATGTCCGCAACCATCCAGTAGGCACCGTCTAATGCCCATAACGAATAGACAGTGGCCGCCAGGCTGACGCCTGTGTTGAACGTGCCGTTACTGCTTCCAAGGAAGACCTGTAGCGTATGCAGCACGCTGTCATACACAACGAGATCGACATATCCATCGTTATTGAAATCGCCGGAATAGATATAGCTTGCATTTGATCCACCGGTCGGAAACGTCTGGGTCACCGTGTCCGGATCGATTCCCGTTATCGTGACCGTGGTTACGGCCGAGGTGCTCGCCAGGTATGAATTGTTGGGAACAAACACGGCTTCGACACTGGTAATTCCAACGGGCAGTGCCCGCCGCAATGTGGCTGTGCCGCTGCTTGTGACCCACACAGTTCCGAGCAGTGCACCGTTGTCGCAGTAAGCCGCACTGGCAACGCAGAACTTCATTTGCCCCGCAGTCAGGGGGCTTCCACCTGACTTCACCGTCGCAGTCAACGTGATGATTGATCCCGCCGCCGCGCTCGTGGGGGATACCGCCAGCGTTGTCGTTGTGCTGCTCGCAGCCAACGCAGGCGGGCAGAATGAGAGGATGTTGCCCATCAACAACGCCAGAAACGCTGAAAACCGGAATCGCCTCGTCATGGTTGAATCGCCGCCTCTACCGTCGAATGAGTCAACAACGTGAATCGCTGAAATACATAGCGATACTATTATCGCTATTGTTGATATGTCAACATTAAATAGTTCGGGCCTGGTAGACGTGTGGTCGATCGTGTCGCGGGTAGGAGACAAACCAGGTGGAGGCAATGGCGGTGGGCAATGCGTGGCGTCGATGGCGTGAATCCATAAACCAGGGAAAGGCCATGCCCGAGGACATGGCCTTTCCCTGTGATTGATCTACTGAACAGTGACCACAATGGTCACTGGTGCCGGGTTTGCCACCGTGCCCGAGCCTGTAGGCGTCACGGAAACGGTATAGCTCCGTGGGGGCTTGATCGAAGATCCCCCACCCCCACTACAGGCCAACGACAGGCCTGCCAGCGATACTGCCAATGCAGTCAGTAGTACCGCCAGCGCTCGTTTTCGCCGGGCGGTAAACGGTGTGAGAAGAATCGCGCCAAACACTACGGCTCCACCACCCGTCCAGGGAGCAATCGGCACGTGATTCGCTGCATTTGCGTTGGCGGTGATAGTCAGCACCGAGGTTCCAGTGCCGCCATCTGTAAGTGTGACCGACGGTGCGCTCGCCGACACGTTGGATGCAGTGCCATCGGTCGACTTGACGCTCGTCGTAAATGCCACGGTGCCTATGTAATTGGTCGAAGCCAGGCTCAAGATCACAGACGTACTTCCTTCGACTGATGTTGCGCTGGGAATGAGCGTGTAGGTAACTGCTGGAGCGGGGTTGACCGTGAGTGGGACTATCGCTTCAGCCGAGCTGTAATTGACCGTGTCCGCCGGCGTGAAGGTCACAGAGAGCGTCTGATTTCCAGGCGCAAGAACCGCTCCCGCTTCCGGCGCATATACAAACGTGCCCGGGACACTAGCAGTGGCGTCTAGCTGAATCACGCTCAGCGGTGTCGGATAGGTAATCGCTGACGGAGCTGGCCAGCTGATCGTCGGTAGCTTCTTTCCGGGCGTCAATCCTGCCGAAGTGTCCTCGAGAACGGTCACATAGGAGGGGGAGACGCCTGTAAGTATGGCGAGCGAGGCCTTCCCTGTGCCGAAGTAATCACCAACTGTAACCGCTTCTTCGTAGAACGCCTCTGGAGGTGCTGCGGTAAATGTATTCGGGAGAGCAAACGTGCCGTCTCCATTCCCAAACAGAACTGACAGGCTTGGATCACCACCAGCCCTCCATTCGATAGCGACTGCGACATCCGTGTTGCCGTCACCATTGAAATCGCCGGTCACTACCTGGCGCTGATAAGCCCCTGATCCAGTAGGCATTCCTGTGCTGACTGGGGTTCCAACCGAGAAGGTTCCATCGCCTTTGCCGGTCAGAACCGTCACCGTTTGATTCAGCAAGTCCGAAACGGCCAGGTCTGCGAGGCCGTCGCCGTTGAAATCTCCAACCGCGATCCCCTCTGCGTCAATTCCCAACCCGTTGAGGTAGGAGGAGCCGTCGGTAAAGCTGCCATCACCATTACCAAGCAGTATCTGGACGCCCAAGGAAGTGCCGCCGGTAACGGCAATGTCGGGTATGCCATCGCCATTAAAGTCGCCGACAGTGAAGAATGTCCCAACCCCGTATGATCCGGTCACCGGTCCTAGAGTGAAGGTACCGTCGCCATTTCCGAGGAGCATCATGAAATCGCTATCGCCAGTGAAAACTACGATATCGGCATGGCCATCTCCGTTGAAGTCAGCAACCTGGGCGTTGGTGCCAGCCACGTTCGGTGCAGGAGTGCCGACCGTGAATGTACCATCGCCCTTGCCGATCAGAATGTAATGGCCATTTACGACCAGATCGAGGTTTCCATCGCCGTTGAAATCAGCGGTTGCGAGCGATACGCCTAACCCCGATCCGCCGCTGACGAAGGGTCGGATCGAAGCTCCTGTGGTGAACGTGCCGTCGCCGCTGCCTAGAAATATCTGAATGGTTCCGGAGTCGTCGGAAATCGCGAGGTCAGGATACCCATCGTTATTGAAGTCTCCGGAGACGATACCTGCAGCATTTGAACCAAGCGTCGGAAAGGTGTTCGCGCTGGTGGCTGTGGTCTGCTGGCCCGTCACAGTCACGGCCTGCGTACTGGACGAGCTTGCCGCGTACGAGGTCATCGCCTGGAACGCAGCCTTGACGCTGGTCGTACCTGGTGGCAGGGTACGCCGTAATGTTGCCGTGCCGCTTTTGGTGACCCACACGGTGCCGAGCACCGCACTGTCGTCGCAAAATGCTGCGGTAGCGTTGCAAAACACTACCTGTCCGGAGGTCACGGCAGTTCCAGTCGAGGCCACAGTCGCAGTCAACGTGATTACCGAGCCGGCCGTTGGGGTCGCAGGCGATACAGTCAATGTTGTGGACGTGTTATTCGCCGCCAGCGCTGGGGAGGAAAGAAAAAGAGCACCTATGATCAAAAGCGTGTGGATCAGAGAGGATGCCGAAAGTACCCGAAGCCTCTTGCATGCAGTGATATTTTGTACAAAGGTCATGATGTAACTTCCTTAGAATCAGTTGATAAGACTGAGTTGAGATACGCATGCAAACATGCGGGGAAAGTTGTCTGCACACAGATGGTTTTATGGATTGGACCGCACAACGAGTGGCCCACTAAGGATGGTTGAGTAACCGGCTGAGCAAGGCGTAGTCAGGGCCCAAAAACACGTCCGCCGCGAACCGCCTCGAAGGTTGCCTGCTGTGCCGCACTCTCACGGTCAATAGTTTTGGCCTCTTCCATCGAAATCGGTAGAGGCGGAATAGCGTCCTGCGTTAGATCCCAGCGCCAGGTCAGATACTTGCTCTTTTCGGCTTGCTCATCGAGGTGCTGGTAGTAGGCTTCGTCAGCGTCGGAATGAACGATATAAAGAGCAGTTGTCTTCGGCGCCGCATCCCTCAATATCACCGTAGGTTGGGGATAGTTGGACGGCGTGTTGAAGCGGAGCAATTTGTCGAAGCGGCGGCGCCCTGCCGTGAGCGCGCCAATGATTCGTCTCTCATACATGTCCTCGAACGGAAGCCAATTCTCGTCGACCATCATGACGTCCATCCTCTTGAGCGACGCGATGCCTAGTTCGCTGAAGCTGAAAGTGCCGATGGTCATCAGATGGAAGGTCGGGTGTGCCCGTAATATCTCAAGCTCGCCACTGAACGCCTTAGAGAAGCGCTTAAAAATGGACTCGTCCATCAGAAGCGGAAAATCCGGCATGTGTTTGGCGATGAAATTATGGCCATACTGGGTGTGCTGGAGCTCCTTGAATTCCGCAATTAGAAGCATGAGCCGCTTCTTGCCCGATTCCCCGGACGTAATTTTGGAGAGCGCGGCCAGCCGACGTGCGGCGATGTCGTCTTTCGCCTCAGCCCTGAACGGTTCCGGAACGAAGAGAATCTCCGCCAATGGGAGCCCCTTCGTGGTCTTGTCCCTGACCACGTTGTGGATGCGGTTCCAGATCATCCACCAGTTTCGCTTTCCGGCAAACCCGGGAGCCCACTGATTCAACTCAGCCTGGTGCCATAGGTAGTGCAGGGTGGCGCGCAGCGAGAGTTTGCGGCCATCGGAAGCCACTTCAGTTTTTTCCGATTCGCCAGCAGCCGCGGGAGCACGGCCGCCGCCATCAGTCAGGCTGAAGTCCAGTTTGAGCGTTGTTATGCCATCCGAGCCTTCCTGGATCGCCGATCCCAGGACGGCGCCGTAGCCGGTCATCTCTGGGGGCAGCTCGTAGGAATCGCACTCGGCTGTGTGCTCCTGAGCGCTGTTTGGCATGCGCTTGCAGAGATAGGTGTCACCAAGGCGGGAGATGTACATCGGGATGCCTTCGTCCCGCTCGTGGCCCGCCTCGGACCGCCGGCAGAGGCAACGGGGGCGCACCTCCTCGATATTGGGAGCGTTGTAGGACTGGGCGAGCGCCACAGGAAACGCCGGTTCGCTGGAATCTACCTCAAAGTTGGCAATCTTGTACCGAGCCATAGCGAAACCTTTCCAGTGTGGTTATATATCATATCTTTACTATGACATATATATACTGAAAAGCAAGAGGGTCAAATAGCCACTTCGAACCTCCCGGCACACGTCAGATTAATCTGTTATTTTCTGAGTGGAATGGTCTTGCAGTACCATCCGCGGAGACGTCGGGGCTGATGCGCGCTCGGATCGGGTAACTGAGATACTGGCGTCGTAGGGATGCTACCACCCAGCGCTTGGTAATGCTGCCGTGAGCGCCATTCCGGAGCCCTCGGGGGTCACCCAAAACCGGCCATGTAGGGTCACTTCAAAACCGGCCATGTTAGAGGGCCAAGACAGAAGCTTGGACTGGGGTGCAGATAGCCTCAGTTGGCATGAGCAATGTCTTGAGCAAAACGAAGCGGCAGCAGGTGATTGCGCTGGGGCGGCTGGGTTGGTCGCTGCGGCGGATTGAACAAGAAACCGGGGTTCGCCGGGAAACGGCGGGCGGCTATCTGAAGGCCGCCGGGGTTGCGGTGGG